>OFHM01001969.1_pt1 | contig 12362 bp, 8 predicted proteins | sample 1521311 | NCBI WGS metagenome assembly OFHM01 (sample SAMEA3504083, study PRJEB24116) | mouse gut metagenome | biome: mouse gut; feature: mouse-associated habitat; material: faeces | place: Denmark | collected 2011 | reverse complement strand
GGACTTTTTGAAGATAAGATATAACAGTTATTAAATGCTATAAAAAGTGTCTTATAAGAATTCGTGTTTATCGAAGAGTTTTCTGCTTTCAGGGCGTCAATTTCATCACCGTGGATTTTTACTATTCTTGCATCAGCCACATATCCGGAAGAAGTAGTAGTGTCATTATTGGCGACTTTTTGTGAAGCGGCAGCATCGAGTGTTTGTGCAATCATACTCAGGGCTTTTATGGCACCGGTAATTGTTCCGTCACCTGTATCGGAGATGTCGGCAGTTCCGGTTTTGTCCAAAAAGGTTTCATATAAACTGTTAATACTAGCGACCAGATTATTTTTTAAAATGGTTTTTAAATTGCTCAGATTTCCAATCTGTTCCTGAATATCTGTTTTTACAGGTAAATTATTTAAGATTTTCATTTTTTCCTCCATTCCGAAGCGCTTTGCGCTGCAAACTGAACCTGTTCCGTTTGTCCTTTATCGGCTATAATATAAATTTGTAAGTTTCATGCCTCCCTGTTGGTGACTTGAAATCACTATGTAATGGAGAGATATAATTCTGCTATATAAGTTTCACCAATTACCATTTCCGGAGTCATTCCACATACGATGAGAAACCATCCCGGATATCTTTGCGCGTAATCCAGGGTCAGATTCACAGACCATCCTGCTTTTGTAAAGGCGCGTATTTCATTGACAGCCATAGTTCTGGTCCTGGTGCGCCATGGTATGATAATAACAAATCCCCAGCCATGGATACAGTGTCCCGGAAGCCACGGTTTCCAGCTTCCGGTATCCGCCAGCAGACTGTCAATTTTATTTTTGTCATAATAATGACTGGATAAAGTTGTGCTCAGAGAAGAGTTTGCTGTTTTCAGGGCGTCAATTTCATCACCGTGAATTTTTACTATCCGTGCATCTGCCACATATCCGGAGACGGAAGTAGTATCGTTATTTGCAACTTCCTGTGTAGCGGCGGTATTAAGTGTCTTAGAGATGGAATCCAGGGACATGATCGCGCCGGTAATCGTACCGTCACCTGTATCCGAAATATCAGCGGAGCCGATTTTGTCCATAATGCTTTGATAGAGCCAGTTAAAAGCGGCGACCAGGTTATTTTTTAGAACAGTTTTTAAATCGCTTAAATTTCCGATCTGTTTCTGAATATCTGTTTTTATGGGTAAATTATTAATGATTTTCATTTTGCTCCTTTATAAGCTGAAAATTAGGTTTGTAAGTTTATGGGATGCAGTTTTACTGATAAATGAAATGTTCTGCAACTTTTTCTGAGATACGATAAATATGTGCGTGCAGGGAGGGGAGTGCGGGTAAAATTCCTGTAACATTTATCTGAAATCTTAATAATACGATTACAGAAAAGGACAAACTGGTGAGTGACGGATACAGTGATTCTGTGAGGATATAAAAAGAAAAAAGTATTCGCTAAACGGTAATTTAGCGAATACTTATTACAATAAAACCGTGGTTGACGGATTATTGTCCGACCTTAATACTTCGCTAAGCCGGACTTTTGCGAATAGTTACTACAGCAAACAACAGATAAATACCATGCTGGACACTACAAAATCTTCAGCCACTCTTACTGGAAATGTAAAAAGCAACGGTCTTAACAGTATAAAAAAAACTGGTAATGTTGTATCGGTGAACCTGCTTTTATCTGGTGTAAATGGTTCGGGGGATGTAATTCTTCCAGAGGGTTTTCGACCGAAAGAATTATTGTATATTAATGTCTGTAATTATGACGCATCCGGATGTGTAACAGTACTGATGAGTTGCGGGACCAACGGTAAAATAACAAGGAGTATTCCTTCTATTCTCAACAAGGAGTATCTCTGCGTAGATTTTTCGTTTATTAATTAACGCTGCCCCAAAGAGCTCTGACAGTGAGCAGATGCCGTTTCAGCCGATTTTTTCTCATAATAACTGGTTTCTTCCATCGCATATTCAGCTGGGAATATATTGTTTTACTCTGTGGTACACAAAAAACTTGTATAAAATCAGACAAAAACTGATTGCAGGTATAAAGTTTCCATTGTCCGGCCAGCACGGGAGTCATGCATAAACATATGCCATCCCCTTTATACTATTCCTTAAAGTCTGTTTGACGAATACTTTAAGAAGTGATTTATCATACAGAGGAAAAAGTATTCGTGAAACGACAGTTTGACGAATACTTTGGAGGCACATGCATCTGATATAACGTATGACGATATAAACAGTCAGGTAAAAATTGTCACGTGGTCATTTAAAAAGATACGTAACATAATAAAAATATACATGTATTTTACCGTGACTGGTACACTGCCGTCTAACTGGCACATCTGTCTGCTTCCCGTAAGGCCTTCCGGAGGCAGCTTTTTTGCGATTACTGATCATACCGGAACCGTGCATATGGGCAACATTGAAAAAAACGGTTATCTGCATACAGTTGGAGCACTGCCAGAAGGAAATTATGTTATTGATACAGTTATTTTATTGTAGAATTTATTTAATAAGTCCGAAAATAGTAATCCAGTATGTACCGACAGCAGGTTGTGTACCTTTGTACCCGTGAACCAGCAATTTATTGTCATAGGCACTGCAGGTAAAAGTCGTTATTTCTCCGAGCATAATACCGTTAACCAGAGCATGAGCCTCTTTAACGATACCAGCGCGCTCGATAACTGCATTTCCCGTACTGTCAAAAGTGACGTTTTCGCTTAAATACAGAACCCTGTAACCCGATAAATCTTTCAGAGGCTTCAGACTATTCGTCAAACTGTCGTTTAACGCAGAGTTTTTAATCTCTATTTCACTTTTGGTGTAGTATCTTTCATCATGATCGTCGGATGTTTTATGGGTTTGAAAAGTATTCGCTAAATTACCGTTTAGCGAAGAGTTTGCCGCTTTCAGGGCATCGATTTCATCCCTGTGTTCCTTCACAATTCTGGCATCTGCCACATAGCCGCCGGAAGTGGTGGAGTCATTGTTCACAACCGCCGCGGCAGGTACCGCACCCGTGTTTTCGGCGGAGATGGTGACATTTCCGTACCGGTATTCAGTCTCATCCGCGCCCCGGACACCGGTGACGGGCATCCGGCATAAATAGTGCGGGACGTTCACGACATTCATGCTTGTTCCCGTGCACAGCAGCAGCGGGATATCCGTGCTGGGTCTTATCCCGTCCGCGGTGAAAACCAGGACGTCCGGTTCCGCGCAGGTGATTTTTTCTATCCCCGCATTCATGACGGCGTCCGCCTGTTCCGGGGAGGCATGCGGGCTGATTGCGATGCTGCAGTTATTATATACGGACAGGCCGCTTACCGTGACGGTCTGGGTATAGGGGGCGGACCCGCCCGTCCATCCGGCTGCGGGGAGTGTGATCTCGGTTTCCCGGATATCCGCGTAGCTGTCGATGCGTTTTTTATCGTCCGCGGACAGGAGCCCGTCCTGTTCCGGGGTGGCAGGCTGTGACAGGTTTTCGATGGCGGTCTGTACGTCTTTTCCAAGCCATGGGAGAGAAGTACTGGAAAAACGGATGTCGGAGGCGGGAACGTTCTCGTGGTATGTTTCCATTTCTGTCATGCGCTCTTCCAGCGCAAGCCCCCTGTCCCCGGGGAAAGCCGCTGAGGACGTGGTTCCGAGGGACAGGGGCGATCCGATGCTCACGAACACGCTTCCGGACCACCGGTAAGTGATGCCCTCGGCGGTATCTATGTATATTTTGTCTGTTTCGGGCATACACGGTTCCGCATCCCCGTCAAGGATGAAGCCTGATGCAGACTTTGAGCCGGTGGACGGATCCACTGTGACATCAACCGCATGTCCGTCCTTCACGTCGTCCACATAGGAAGGAAGCTGGGAGGAGGGGACGAGGCCGTGCTCGTCCAGGGTGGCGGCGCCGTTCGGGACGCCGAGATCGCCGGTGTGGACGAGGGTGCTGTCGTCCATCAGCCGTTCCATTCTTTCAATGGCGGCATTCGCATTCTCGATGGCGGAGGAAATGTTTTCCTCCCTGGCCTCCTCGGCCTCCTGCCGGACTGTTTCATTTTCCTGCCTGGCTGTTTCATTTTCCTGCCTGGCTGTTTCGGCATTTTTGCGTTCATTTTCGGCGGACTCCCTGTTTTTTTCCGCCGTGTCCCGTTCAGCCTCGGCTTCCTGCCGTATGGTTTCCCCTGTCCTGCGTCCGTTCTCAGCGGAGGTTCTTTCATTTTCATTCAGGATGCGCTGTTCCTCGTTGCGCTTCCTGGTTTCCTCCGCGTCCCCCCTCTGTGCCTCGTTTTCCGTGAGCGTTTCCTCAAGGTTTTTCAGGGATTCGGCGAACTCCCTGTTTGTCAGCATGATTTCCGTGAGCGCGCTGAACTCGTCTGTGGATTCAATGTCCCCGTTGTGAATTACGGATGCGCTGATGCTCACGTGGAATTTCATGGTGGAGATGACGTTTTTTTCACCGGGTTCCGGATTCCGGTCCCCGTAAAGAACGATTTCGGCCTTTGACACGCCTTCCGCCGCGAGCATCTGTTCCGTGCACAGTATGTGTACCGTGTTGTCGGAAACGGAACAGGTACTGAATACGAGCGTCCCGTCCGGTTTGCGCCATTTGCAGTCGGCCGAGTAGCCGGACAGACCGTATATTTTTCCGTTGTCGGTGATGGTAATCACGATTTCCCTTGAATCCGCGTCGCCTTCCTTCATCACAAGAACCTGGTGAAGGTCACGGCGCAGATCCAGGGTGAGATGGTACTGGATGGATGACATGTTTTTACCTCGTTTCTTTGTTAAATTTATTGTGCTGTCTGCCGGGTATCACGCGGGGCCTGCGGATGGCAGGACTGTTGCAGGTATCATCCCGGGGTATTCATCGCCGGAATCCCGCTGGGGCCTGCGGATGGCAGTGCGGGCGCGGATTCCGGACGGATACTTCAGTTTCCGGGCTGCGCCGCGTTCAGGTCCGTCAGGTATCTGGCGTTTGCCGCGGCGTCGATTTCCCTGCTGATGTCACGGATCACATAGCTCAATATGGAGATATCCAGTCCTGTGCTGTTGATCGCGTGAATGATGGTTTCTTTTGCTTCTGTCAGAATAACGGATACCGGTTTGTCATTCATACTGTTTTTTCCTTTCCATGATAGAAGAGCGGGGTTTCTGTGCCGGATGTTTACTGCTACAGTCCTGTGCTGATAATGGGATTGTATATAAACGTGATGTCACACGGGACAGAGTCTGCGGAAAGTGTAAATATGTTTTCACGTGTGTCAATTGTGTTTATAATTCTGGGAAAATAGAAATTAAAGTGGTCCGGCAGGTCTTTTCTGGAGAGAGAGGAGCTGATGATTTTGTTTTTTCCGTCCAGCGTGATAGTCTCATCTGCGGACACGCCGGTCAGCTTTACGGTTTTCCGGTCCAGACTGTTTTGTAATTGTATTTTCCCGCTGCCTTTGCATGTAATTTTCACTACAGGGTAGATGCTTCCCGTTTCATCGGACAGATCGAAGAGTGAAAAGGCTGTCCCGGGAGTGAAAGAGTGGGAGACGGGTACTGATTTCACGTAAGCGTACGGTGAATCGGTGCAGAGTGTGAGTTCAAGTCCGACTGGTCTACCGTCAGAATGGATCTGTTTACTGCTGAATGTTGCATTCCAGAAGACGTCTTTGAGATCATCCTGTATGACGCGGAAGGGGTGATATCCGTCTTTTCTGCACAGCCACCGCTGCAGTGCGGAGATGCGTTCCGGTTCGAGATATGGCGTGTCGCCGTGGCAGAATAATCTGCATATCTGAAAGGTACAGGTATAGAATTCTGCGTATGATGCACCGTAAAAGCGGAACAGGTCTGAGCCCGCAGGCTTTACAGTGCGAAATGACAGGTCTGCGCCGGATGATACGGTTTCCTGTCCGGCCCGGTTAAAAGTGCATATCATCATCTCATAATCGGACAGGGCCATTCCGGCATATTCAAAATCAGATGCGTACATTTATTTTACCACCTCCTGATAACCAGTAAAAGCTGCTAACCGGCTGTACTGGTTCTTTAAAATCTGCAGTTCTTTCCGGGTCTGCTGGATTGCATGGGTGTTCAGCGCGATAAATTCCCCGTACCGGAGAGAATAGATATACTGCGGACTGCCATGCTCATCCGTCACGGGTTCTTCTGTTTCCTCTCCCTTTTCATTTATGCGGCATACTGTTTTTATATCTTTGCAGAAACCTGCAAAATCAAGGTCTGTAAGTCCTGTTTCTTTCATTGCGTTTTCCACATCCTGCGCGATAAAGCCCACATGTGTTCTGCCGGACCCGCCGTTTCTGAACAGAAATGAAACGGGCTCGATGCGCATGAAAAACTCCAGATGTTTTCCGGTAAGATTTTTAATGTTTCTTTTTAAACTGCGGTCCGAGGTCGATATGGATGATGAGGAAACATACAGCTGTTTCCATCTGTAATTCGGCGAACCGAGAGCGGCGGCATCGCTGACAGGCTGATGATAGAGGTTGTTTTCATCGCCCAGATCATAGGTCCTGAAATAGGAATCGGAGGACATTGCGACAGAGCACTGCGCCTCCTCCCCGTGTTTGCCGGCCATCCAGGACATAAACTTTGTCAGATGCGCTCCTTTTGCATATTCTGCATTTTCTGAATTTTTTGCATTTGTGATCGTACCTGTTATAAGTCCGGTGACATCTATACCGGCAGTGGCATTGATATCAATTTTTCCTGCGTGTCCGCCTCCAACAATATTGAAGTATTCAGGCATGATATTTATGTATGTGCCACCAATTCCGAAAGAAAGTGTTTTTTTGAACCCCTGTGGATTGATGAAGTAATCTATGATTTTATCCCTGTAACTGCTGGTAGAGATATAATAACTCTCCTCGGCAACAATGTCTGTTGCATGTATGCTGCCACAGAAATTTCCATTTCCGTTACTGTCAACAAAGAAATTTCCGTTCCCGATATTTATGGTTCCGCCGTTCATATTGGCACCCTCAATATAGGACCCGATAATTCTTTTCCCCGTGATTGTTTCCGCAGAAAAATCCTTTGCGGTTATATTAAGCGCGTTTATATAGGATGTTGTAACCGTGTCTTTTGTAATCTGTGTTACCTGTGGAGCTGTCTGGTATCCAAGGGACGTGACATAATTTTTGGTTGCGACGCTGTCAGTATCAGTAACATTAAACCATGATACCATTGCCCCTCCGCCGATATTCACATTTCCGTCCATGTCTATATACATCTGCTTCTCTGAACCTTTTATCACTTCAAATGCATTTCCGCCCGGGTTTATATTTATGGTATTTTTCCCGTTTGAGACGGACAGACCGTTTTTGTCAAATTTCAGAGAACCGTTCTTATTGTAAATACCAAGATTTTCACCCAGAATCAGGGAGCCGATAATCGTTTTGGCAATCAGTCCGTATCCGACTGTTTCCCTGAAATTATTCTGCGGGTCATTGTATATAAATTTTCCGATTCCGGTATCTACTGTCTCCCAGTTATCATGTGTTGTATACAGCCCGTTATGCAGAAGTTTCAGCTGGCACGGATCATATATGTCCGCGAGCTCATCGTGACTTCTCGCGAGGAGTCCGTGTTCATCAATTACAAGTGACTGGCTGTCTGCACTGTTTACGATTTTCCGGTTTGTCATGTCCAGTCCGTCAGTGACCCAGTGGTTCACGATTCCTGCGGCCTCACTGCTTTTTTCGGCCTGCCTTTTCACTCCGTCGTATGAGGTCGCCATGTTTTGGGCGGACTGGATCACGGAAGCCGCGTCCTGCATACCGCTCCATGTTTTTGCCGCCGTGGAAAATTCGACTTCGATATTCTGAATTTCATCAAAAGATATCTGCCAGGAGAGGAGGCGCAGCCTGTATATGGAGTCTTCTGCCCGGTCATCACGGATATCCGTGCGGATGCGGATCCAGTTTCCTGTGTCAAAATGTCCGGCGTACCGGGCGAATTCCGGCAGCACGAGAAGATTGGAGAGGGAAGCGGAGACGGTGTACTGCAGGGTTCCGGCCTGAACCAGTTCTTTCTGCGCGAATTCCATCAGGTATCCTGCATGCCGGATCACGTCGCTGTTTGACTCCAGCGCATCGGAGATGAGATTGCTGTTGTGATAAGTGTCCTCGCGCCGGTGGCGGTTGAATACCTCCCACAGATCTGTGGAGAGGGAATGTGTTTCCGAATACCGTTTCAGGTAAGAGGGAAAGTCCAGCGCTGTTCTCACGGCATCGATACAGCTGTATATCAGCGCGCCGTACTGCCGTACTGCTTTCAGATCATTCTCTCTTTCAGAAATCATTGCTGATATCATTCCCATGCGCCTGTGGTAGATGCCATAATACCGGTTCAGCTCGTCTGCGACGCTGTTTCCCTCACGGATGCTGATTTTGTCGGTCTGATCCTGTAAGATGTCCAGACAGCTCTGCATTACATTATAAAGAATACTGAGATTGTCGATACTGTGCAGTTTTATCTGTTCACGGAAATAATCGTCTGTGATTGTCAGGTCATAGAGATTTTTTAAGGAGGGAAGATCCTCTTTTGACAGCATATACCGGATTCTGGATTTGCAGTATGTGATCATATCCCCGTTTATGGTCAGAGTGATGTTCTGCGGGGAAACAATGGTGTTTGTCTGCGGGTTGTCATCCTGCAGATCCGTGATCACAAATTTTCCGGTCCAGACACTGCTCCCGGTGCTGTAACGGCTGGATTCAATTCCGACACTGAAAAGGGCGGTGTTGATCACTGTTTTTGCGGTCATGAGAACCGCGTTGTCCACAACGGTTTTAACGGTTCCGCTACCGAATCCGGAAATTGCGATGGAACCGGGGGTTTGCTCAGAGAGTCTGAGTATGGCTTCTTCCTTTGAATATACTTCCATTTCAAAGGATGGCATCATGCCGGAACGGATAAAGACGTCAAGATCAACGGAATTGTAACAGGCTGTTACAAGGGAACTGTGCCCTCTGAAGGAGAGAGGGCTGCTGTATTTTTTACAGTCACGGAATGGGCTTTTATCAGACAGCCCGCATAATTTGTCTACGATACGGTTATATGCCGTTATGTACTTCAGGTCTGTATTTTCAGGCTGTAAGACGGCGGGGGTAAAAGATTCTGTCTCCGGATGATAAATGTGGGATTGCCGTGACGGGTCATAGATATTTTCTGAGTAGTACCATTTGTAATCCCTGTTGTATTCGTTTATAGCGTTAATCAGATCATCGGGAAATTTATAGATACGGTTTCTGGCATTTTTGTCGAGCTCGTCCGGGGGAAAATAATAGAGATACTGTGTACCGTTCGGATTGATCAGGCAGAAAGCGGCTGTGATGGCATCATCGCCGCCCTCTACGTAAAAGCAGTTTTTGAGAGCGCCGGCGTTGCCCTGTACGGAGACAGACTGTGCGAGATTCTCTCTGTCGATCAGTATGGAAGTGTCGTTTCCGTATCCCGGAGTTATGTTTCTGCTTCCGCAGACGGGGCATACATCGCGGAAGTCCCCGCGATAGTGTTTTCTTATTTCGTTTCCGTCCGCGTCATACTGCCTGATGATTGTGTCTTCATAACAGTCATTGCATGTGCTGCACAGATCCCGCACGTTGATTGTGCGCGTCATGGAATCAAAGAGAAACAGACACTGCATCTGTTCCGCGACATCCCCTGTCAGAAAACTGTAAATATCTGTGTTATCTGCGGAATATTCAAAGGCCATGTCCCGGAGGGATGAATCCACTGCGCCGATCTGAAAGGATGCCGCTTTTGTGGAAAGCATTCTGTGCAGCAGGGAGGCCTTCGGGTTGTCCGGGTTGTAAAATACGGTCAGCTCATAATCGTCGCGCCCGATATCTGTTTCTGTGTTTACCTCAAAATTGCGCAGGATGATCTGGGAAAGTTCGGATTCGCACAGCGACACGGCCGTGACGGACTTTGTTTCGGATTCCTCGTCCGTGTAAGATACGTTCAGTTCAAATTTTTCGTGGTATTCGGGAATGAACAGCGTTTTCAGGTCCGTGATGTCTTCCCAGAGAGGATTCAGTTTTCCGTCCACATATTTGTGCAGGGTAAATCCTGCCTCATTTGCGCTGTTCAGATTGTTTTTGTAGCGTATTCCTGTGATACCGTCAACTGCGCCGTACCGTTCGCCGCTTTTTGTTTCCAGGATAAGCGTCGGAATGTCCGCCTGACCGTTTGCATCTAATAATAATTGTGCCAAGTAGTATCACCTCCTGTCGGTTATGGTTTGTATTCTGTGTACAGCCTGCGCTGCTTTTTCAGAAGCTTTTCGTATCTGTCCCTGCACTGTGAAGCCTGCTTTATGAGCTGTTCATATTCACTTTTCATCTTCAGGGTTTCCTCCACGAGCTCCGTAAATTTTTTTTCACTGTACCGTTCAGGCTGTTCCCGGAGTATTTTGTTTTCTTCGGACAGCTGCTGTATGATTTTCCTGTAATGGTCTGTCTGTTTTAATTTCACGGTATATTAATTCCTCCTGAAATACAAAGAGGCCACGGAATTTTTCCGTGGCCTTTGTTTTTCGTCTGACTGTTTTCCGGCAGAGTGGAACGGAATGCGTTCCCGGGGAGGCTGGATCAGGGTTTCAGATATCTGTATTTTGCCATATCTCCAGTTCCCGCTCCCTTTCTGGAAAGCCTGCCGGTGGTCATCGACTGTACTGCTTTTTCAAATCCGCTGTCCTTAATCAGCTCATTTCTGAAATCACTGTAATTTTTCACATTTGGCAGGTTCAGTTCGTCGATGGTTACGAATGTATCGCCGTTTCCGGCCTGCAGGTTTCGTTCCGGGGCAGATGCGCGGGCCGTAAAAGCAGGCTGGATTACTTTAAGGCCTGCGATGTTTCCGGTCATTTTAAAAAGTCTGTCCGGTTCCGCCTGCGACAGTTCCCAGAGACGTCTGGTCATGTCATTGGTGAATACCATGTCTCCCTGCCGGAGAGGTGTGAGCATGGCACCGCTGTCCGTGCGGTGGATCAGTTCCGTTCCCTCTTCCTGTGTCAGCGCCAGCTGACTGCGGGGGATATGTGCCGAACCTCTGGCGAAGCCGCTGATCCCGAGATTTTTCAGCTTTTTATACAGGCTGCCGCCGGATCCGGCGTTGTTGTACGTGATGCCGAGTTCCTTTGCCAGTTTATGCAGGTTGTCCTCCGAGAGTACTTTTCCCTTTCCGCTGTAGATCCCGGCCGCATTGTTCCAGATCACCCTGTTGACATCGGAATAGCTGTCATATTTCTTTGAGGGATTCTGCACGTTTTTCTTAATAAATGACAGTGCCTTCCTTTTCAGACTGTCCTCCGTGCTGTCTGAGAGGATTTTCTGTCTGCCGTCCGCACTGTCTGAGAGGATGACCGGCTTTTTCTCCGGTGCGGGGAGGGAGGAAATGTTTCCGCCGGGACGTGCTGTTTCCTCCTGTGTGCCGTCCGGGGTGGATGAGATGGTCACATTCCCCGCGTTTCTGTCATCCGCGCTGTCCGCGGCTGCCTGTGCCGCCTGTGCCTCCGATGCGGCGATGAGTGCGTCCATCTTTGCCTGTATGGATGCAAGTGCCCCAGACGGGTTATAGTAACCGTCCGCCCACGCCGCGCCGATGGCTTCGGACAGGGTGGTGCCGTAGGAACCGGACAGTTCAGCCAGGGTGGAGTTGACCGTTTCCACGGAGCCCTTCACCTGTGTCACGCCGTCCCGGAACAGGGCGTCGATATTGTTATACAGTTCATTTACAAATTCCTCGAGTTCGCTTAACATGTCGTCGAGCGCGTCCTGCGTGTCAGAGATGTATTTGTCATACAGCGTCTCCTGCATGTTTTTCAGCGCATCTGCAAGCTCCCTGTCCAGTGTCTGTATTCTTGCCGCCGTCTCCTCATTCCCCGACATGCGCGAATAGGCTGCGAGCTGCTTGCGGAGGGAGGCAATGGTCTCAGTCTGTTCAGATATCCGGTTCTGGTAATCGTGTGCATTTTTCGCGTTCTGAATCAGTTCCTTATATTTACTGATGGCTTTCCCGAGTGAGCTGATGAGTGATTCGTAACCCTCCCTCACAAGGTCGGCGACGGCCCGCTTCTCATCCTCCGAATTCAGGATACACTGTCTCTGGGCATCCTGATATTTCTGCAGCTGTTCCAGAAGCTTTGTGTCATGCGGGTTTTCCGCCAGCATGGATTGTATGCGGCTGATTTCCCCCGCGTAATCATCCGCCTGTTTCCGGTAGGTGTCATAATTCTGGTAGTGGAGTCCTGCCGCCGTGATCCCGTGACTGCTGAGTCTCCCGTCATCCTTCAGCTGCATGTTTTTCATGGAGCTGATATAGAAATCCGCCTCGGACGTGAGACGTGAGATCTGTTCC
>OFHM01001967.1_pt1 | contig 12366 bp, 13 predicted proteins | sample 1521311 | NCBI WGS metagenome assembly OFHM01 (sample SAMEA3504083, study PRJEB24116) | mouse gut metagenome | biome: mouse gut; feature: mouse-associated habitat; material: faeces | place: Denmark | collected 2011 | reverse complement strand
CCATAACCCACTATCTGTTTATATATCTAAAGGAAAAAAGAGCAGTATTCTTTCACATAAAAATGGACAGCCCTCTTAATGCTGCCCATTTTTATTGTTGGTTGTTCCTTCTCGGGTTAATGCAAGTCCTCCGTGTTCATATTCGCTATGTAAAATACCTTTGACTTGAATAGTTTGTCTAAACTGTCTGTATACACAGCCTGGTTTTTAAACACCCCCACCTGGTTCTTCTCCCCATATGCCTGCGTATATTCCTTACACTTGTACTGCGAACTTGAATAACTGCCTTCTGCAAACATACCACTCTGTCCAGCCTTGTTTGGCTTGCACAGCCTTGGGTCTAATACCGTTGTTCTTTCTGGCGGGTTTACATAGCCTGCCAGAATTTTTGTCTGCTGCATTATGACTGTTACCCCGTCAAATGCCTCATTGTACCAGCGCTGTTTTCCACTCCGTATTCCTTCATCACCATATGCTGCATCATTTCCAGTATTACGTTCAACTGCCTTTTCCAGCTTGTCCACAATATGCGTCCTCTCATTCAGAAAATCCGCCATACCCCCTGATGCAGTTTCTCCCATTGTTTCACTGCCTACATTCGGATTTACATTGTCTTTTATATACCGCACTTCACCATCCGTATTTGTAAAGAATGTATAGGTTTCTGTCCTTGTGCTTCCTGCCTTTACATCTAAATCACCCTCACTTGCTGGCGTATCCGTCCCATCATCATTAAAATAATATTTCATGTCATCACTCGCTTTTAAACCTGATGTTCCTATAAATGATATGTCTTTTCCAAAGTTCACTGCATGTCCGTTTCCACTCCATGCAGGATTTGATGTTGCTGTATTTACCCACTGTTCCACATTTAAACTCTCAATTCCCTGCACTACCGAATTTACATATGCCTGGTGAGCTTCTGTTGCCTTGTCCCTTGTGAAATTTCCTATGTCCCCTCCTGTTTTCTCTGCCTGTGCTTTTCCACTCCCTTCCAGAATTATCTGGTATGTTGTCAGTATCATTTCCTGCCTGCTTTCTGGTGGAATGCTCAGGGATAATGCCGCACCTCCCGGAAGTACATTTCCTGCTCCCCATTTGTCTGCTGCTGCTTTATGGGTACTCCACTGTAAAGATGTTAAACGCAGATTAGGTTCACTTTGCTCATTCCAGCATATCTCTGCATAATCATTCGGTGTGATGCTCCTTGTATGTTCACCCAGCACATACGCTGTTAATGGGTCTTTATTATCATAGGTGCTGTAATTCATTTTGATATAGGGCTTGAATGAAATCTCCCCTCCACTCGGTACTTCTATACCATTATGCTTGTTATATCCTGGTACGTTATGGCTCTGTACTCCGCTGCTGCAATATGTATCATTATATCCGCCATTTGTACTTCCTGAATAAACATCATACTTGACTTTTACATCTATGTCCAGTCCCTCTTTCAATGATGCGTCCCTGTTTGTAACAGTTCAGCCTAGTAGTAACAGTTCAGCTTTTCGGCTGACCTAACGGGCATTGCACCGGCTAAAAAATAGCCGGTGTCCCCATAAATAACTTTTTTACATTTTCTATCAACCCCATATTTCTTCTTTTCAGGGTTTCTATGATTGTCAGGATTGCACAGTACATTTCATGCCCACTGTCTTTGCGAAATCCTCCTGCCATCTTCTGGCGGTTCTTGACTTTTCTCAGGTCACGCTCACTCATGTTATCGTCAAACGGCACACTGAAATCATGCAGGAACAAAAGATGATTATTCATGTATTTTTCCAGGCGGTTCAGCAGTGCTTTTTCATCCTTCTTTGCATATCTGTGTCCCGGTTGTTTGTTTTCCTTACGTCCCGAAGCAATGATATCCATATATTTTTTCTCATAGTCACACAGGATTTCTTCCGGAAAGGAATTTTCCCCCAGATCCATGCGCTTTTTCCTCTCCCGGTTCATCTCACAGAGCAGGGCTTTCATTTCCACTGACCATTTATGCCCCGTCTCCTCAGTGTTCTTTCGTAGATAACGGATGAGATGGACATTGCATTCACCATGGTCTGTTCCAAAATGATATAATGCTGTTTCGTGGTCATGAACCAGGATTCCTGAGAATTTTTCCAGAAAATCTATTTTTTTAAGGGCATCTATTGACTTGCTTTTCATGGCACGATAGACAACAGCCTTTTCTATGCTGAAATTTCGGATATAATTCTGTTCTCCGTTAACCGTTACTGTGGTTGCATCCGTTAATACCACTTCATGGTTCAGCAGTTCCTCTTCTAAATTTTGGATACTGTTTTCAGCATTCCCTGCAAGTTTTTTGCAGAATCCATAAACGCTCCCGGCTGAAAGACCAAGTTCGTCATTGCCTGCAGCATTTAAGAATGCAGCTATCCTGTCGTTTGACATGACGCCCTCGCTGTAGAGGACTGTCGCAAGTGCTTTTACATTTGCTCCGTATACTACGTCGCTTTGGTATTCATCCGGAATGTTGAATTTCCCATTCTTATCTGCATAGATGCGTATTTCCGTTACAAGAGATGCAGCATCAAGGTCTACGACATATTTTGTGACATATTTCCGGCTGGAAGGATCTCCAATCTCCCTGATTTCGTGCCTGCATTTTCCTGACCGGATTTTTTCTTCCACTTCTGCTTTTGTAAGGGTTGTACCCTTATGTCCTTTCTGACCTCCTGCTTTACGCTCTGTATGCTGGCGGCTGTTATAGGTGTTGGCAGGTTTTCCGCCTTTCTGGTCAGTGGATGGCGGAAGGGAAGTGTTGGAGCTGTCATTATTGATAATGCTTCTTAATCGGGCGTTGTCGTCTTTAAGAAGCTGATTTTCATGTTCAAGGGAAACTATCCTGGCATTCAGACGGTCAACATCATTTTTATGTTCGATCTTTTCAGTATGGAGATCTTGTTCCACGGAATCAAGACGTGTCATGACTTCCATAAGCTGGTTGTACATGCTTTTTTCATAATTGCCACCCATCTGTGAACGCCTCCTTTCATTTCCGATAATCTGATTTTATCAGAAACGTGAAGAAAAAGCGAATTTCAGCAGTGTACCATACCGTCAAAATGACGGTGGATAACATCCGGTGCCCGCAGGAGATTGTGGACAGCTTTTTGAAAAAACGCAGGAAAAACGGGAATTACAGAAAAGTTATACACATAGGATTCCATGTCCACGCTGTAATCCCAAATTGGATGTAAAAATGAAATTTATTGTGGAAAAGTCGTTACAAAGAGGCTGAAAAATTTCGGCACTTTTTCTATTATTTTTTATTGGTTCAATTTTGATGGCTGAACTGTTACAATACGAGTGAATTTCCAAGTCATTTCCCTTAGCTGCCTGCGGAAATGGCAGACCTCCGCATATGGCGGTTGAAGTCCATAGTGCGGCGGTTTCACTATTTATTTTCATAAAGCACTGCATAATGTTCACTGCGGAGGCCAGATCCAGGTTGCCAGTTGGCTCATCAGCAAAAATAATTTCCGGATCATTTGACGATGCCTTGGCTATGGCGACCCTTTGTTTTCCCTGCCGGAAACAACTCAGGGAGCAAAGTATCCATTTCGTATTTATCATAATCAACTAAATAAAACTGGGGGCAATCCGTTTTCTGGCATTAAAAATGCAAAATAGGTAAATGCTACAAAACATAATGTTGCAAATAGTAAGCCGATTTTGCCAACAATGGGTGTTTTATACTTTGTAGAAAACAATCCAATATTAAGAGCAAACGAAATAACGCAAAGTACTACATCCAAAACAAAATTAATAATGACAGCGCTTTTGCTACCCATAAAGCCTAAAGTGAAAAATGCCAATATAAACAGTCCGTAATTTACACATATCCAAGTGATTATTTGTTTTGATGACAGATTAAATTTCTTCATGATTAACCTCCCCGCCAACTCCAATAGCCTGCCTAATTTCATCGACATCGCATTTCAACTTCACTAATCCAATCATGAATAAAAGGAGCGAAACAATAGTAATAATGATTATATAGCTGAATATGCCTATAAAAACATGCTTAAACCATTGTCCTGTCCACGCCAATGGCAACATCCCGACAGTTAGCGAAACTAAATAGCCTACTGCTTGTTTTGCTGGCTCAAGTTCAACATTCTCACTAAACAAATACGCAATACCGCAGGCTAATCCAAGCCAAGTAAATGTTGCTATCTGAGCAATGGTTGCAAACATTTCGTTGCTGTATTTATTTGCCAAAGCAGGAAGAGTAAAATAGAAATCTCCTGTGTTCATCCGCAATGAAACAACGATTGAAAACAGCAAATATGCAAAACACCCAAGCAGAAAACCTACTGTTCCAAACTTCAAAGCTTTCTTTTTCAAAATATCACCTCATATTCCTAAAGATTTTTTGATTTTCGGGATATATCTCCTCGAAACATAGGTTTGTGTATTATCTTCAAAGCGAATACAAATCCTTCCAATTATGCTTAAATCAATATCCCGAATTTTTTTGACATTTACGATTTCTGAATTAGAGATACGGAGAAACTGTTTTTTGTCGAGAGCCGCTTCCAATTCATGCAATCTGTGCCGTATGACAAACTCGCCTTGACATGTTTGAATGTAGACCTTTTGATTTCCTGTATATATTCGGAAAACATCCGTCACATTTACAATCTTAACTATATCATCTTTGTATGCTGTTAGTGTCTCAAGGCTCTTTTTATCGAACTCTACAATATGCTCATAAAGAGCATTGACCGTCCTGCTTTGTTCATGTGCTGTGATTAGAACTTCTATTTCCTCTACGGAACGGTCTATGTTTATCCCAACTTTCAAAATGTCACCTCCTTATCTATTCTCAAGTATATCATCCGCGTTTTCAAAATCAATGATACGGCTGTATATGGTAGTGAATTTGCGATGGACGGCAAAGCCGCTTTGCAAACATCATTCCCCTGTTCTCTGTCGGGGTACACATGGCGGACTCCGGCACGGCCTCCCTGAAATACTTCTTTACAAGCTCCATTGATTTCTTTATCAGCACGCCCGAACAGGACTTGTACCTGGGCATTCTGAATTTTTCCACCAGGAGAACCTTATAACCTTTTTCCGCTAAAACCTTGGCAGCCATGCATCCCGCCGGCCCCGCCCCGACCACTATCACGTCATACATCCATATATCACCCTTTCCGCTGTTTCCTATTACTTCGGCTGAAAACCGTTCCCGCTAAAGCAAAAGCATCCACTGAATTATACTATAAATATTTTCTGTTTTTCACCCGATGGCACGAAACAACTATTTTTCGGGAATGGAAAGCAAAAAAGAGCCATTGACAGCAGCCCTTTTCTCACATTGCCATTTTTTCATTCAGTTTTTACCGCTTTTCTCATATACAAACACGAAAACTCTGTATATTATCACGGAAACCCTTATACTATCACGAAAACTCCCTGTCCGTTTCCGTGATAATACAGGCAGTTTCCGTGTTTGTATAAGGGTTTTGCCTACGAGTATCGACTTTTGCGTGATAGTATAGAGTTTTGCCTGCGAGTATCCGAGTTTCCGTGATAATAACCGACTTTTGCCTACGAGTATATACTATCAGGCAAAAGAACCCCAGAACAAAAGTTCGCACCCTCTCTAATGTAAAAATGCCCTTAAAAGCACACGGAAATAATGTAACTCTGAAAGCTATGTAGTGCCGAAAGTGCCGTGTTTACAGGCTTTGTCGGCTTTTCGTGTCCGTATCTGCCGGGGAAGGAGACACCGTTAAGTGCCAGAGTTATTGCTCTCAAATCAGGACAAATTCCAATCGCTTAACTTGAGTCATTTGCATCAAATAGTAATACGCACCCCCCAAAAAAATTTATTGTACTATTATCATATCCTTCTTTTTTCGTAAATTTCTTTTATAATTCCTGTAACTACCCATCTATATTATTGATGGAAAAATCACTATTCTTTTTACAAACAATACACAATTTATATGGAGCCTTTATTTTATGAGAACTTAATTTATATGACCAAATCATCATGTTAAGTAAATCTTGCTGTGAAATGGAGGCTCCACTCCCGCCATCAAATGATGTTGTTCCGGCTCCTAATATTGGTACGCATACATCTTTTTCAGAATAGTAATTCTCTAATTCCTTCCACAGTAAATCCAAGCACTTGATATATTCATCTCGAGAAAAGAATCGCCCCTTACCCCTTTCATCTAATTTGGCAAATGCCATCAATAAGTCATCGCCATTCGGAACTATCGTTCCCGAGTCATACCGAGTCTTGTGCTGATACTTTGATTTACTCCGTGCTGGTGTTATTTGTGCTGTTTCAATCAACTGTTGGACATCTAAATTCGGATGTAAGGATAAATACTGTCCACATATAGAATTTGGATTAATATCTGCTGTTGCATTTCCTACTTGTGTTGTAAAACACTCATCAAAACTAATTACTCTCTTGCACTTCCTCTTTTTAAGTATATTCCCATACTCAACTTTTATCGAATAATTCTGGCCTTTAATTGTAGTCCATCTTCGAAATTTCAGGAATGCTCCATATAACAACGATGTTCCAATCCACACAAGCAGAAAGCATACAATACGTGAAATTATTATGTTAATATCTTGAGCATCGCAAAAAGCAAACCATTTATATTGTTCAAGAGTCGTCTGCGTTACCCATTCGCATTTTCCAAAAAACGCCTCTGGCACAAAAGTAAATATACCTGTGGCGATACCAAATGCCATCGCTACGCTTTTTAGGATAAAGCCAATCAAAATCCAAGTGCCTCCTTTATGTATGCGTAATCTCCAACTTTCTTTCCATTATCATCAATTTTCCAAAATGGTCTCGCAAGGTCTTCGTAACCATTCATATATGAAGGAAGCCAGCTTGATTCCTTACGTGTGGAATTATAAACAATTATGATTGTATTTTTCTTCTTTTTGGCTTGTTCAAATTCATGACGAAGATATGAACAATTATTTATGTTTCCATAATCATCATTCTCACCAGGTATTGAAACACTGGGAACCTTGCATAGCTTAATACCATTAGCATTTTGTTTATAAGGTGTGCAGTAGCATTGCCATTGTTTTTTAGACATACGCTCACAGCCGCTGCCTGCTGTACGAGAGCTTGTTTGATTACCTACAACAAAAATCACAGCCGATGAAGCATTAATCTGTCTATTAAATTCCGCCTTTAAATCACAAATTCGACAATCATCGCCGTTTGCCACAGTTCCAGATGAAACTTTCGACATATCAATGAAATCTACTTTATGGAGACTATCACTTCCCCATTTATTTAGTTCTTCAACAACATTACGATCACCAAAAAGCTGGTCATAGTCAGCACTGATATAGACTTGTTTGCTCATAATTTTATATCCTCCCATATAAATAACAACCATTCTTGTTAGCACCCATCTGTGTTGAGTGCTAACAAGGACATATCTCATACCATAATACATTGCAAGTATCCCTTGCAAAATTTTCTTTTAAAACTCAAAAAAGAAAATTACCGACCACTCCGATGAATCCCAGAGCAAAAATTTACATCCTCACTAATGCAAAAATGTCTTTGAAAGTACATGGAAATAATGTAGCTTTTTCAAAGCAATGTGGTGCCGAAATAGGCGGATTTAAGGAATTTGTAGACTTTCCTGCTGGGGAAGGAAACACCTCTGGACACTCAAGATGACTCGACAATAATTAAATCGAATCAACAAAGAAATTCAAATTTCTCAATCAATTCTTTTGCCGAAAATACTGATCCAATAATTTTATCATCAAATAATATATTCCCACTTGCTTTATCAACAATCCCGCTGTATTCTGCCGCTGATAACATAGGTTCATCCGCCGATGAATCACCTAAAGCCAATATAGGCATACATCCTTTCGACTCACATATAATTTGAACTATCTTTTGTTTATTCATGCCATAATCTTGGCTAATAATGCCTGTAAAATAATCATCTTTAGCTTCAATAAGCATACCATACACTTCATCTATTCCAAGCAATTTGGCATATTCTACAAGCAACATTTGTGGAGAGCCACTAATAATAATTATTTCTATTTCATTTTTATGAAGGCAATCAAACAACTGATATGTAAAAGGAAAAATAAAGGTATCATTACAGCAAAACTCTTGCCCCATTTTTTCTAAACAAGAAAATTGTACTCCCAATATTGCATTCGCATAAACCGAAGTTGTATTATAACTTAGTTTCCTGTAACTAATTCTATTTGATTTACATAATTCAAATTGATTTAGCAAATCAAAATAATATTTTTCTTCAATAACTCCCCTATCATAAAGATATTCCATCCATGCAGTTATTGTAAAACCTTTACGTAAAGTATTATCCCAATCAAACAGTGCATATTTTTTCATCAATATCAAGCACCTCAAAAGGCTTAAACTATTTTTGCTTTCTTTTTAAAACTATTGGTATTGCTAATGGAATACCCTTCTCATCTAGTTTGGCAAACTCATAGTAGTAACCACTTATTTTTTCATCTTCACCATGTTCCTTCCGCACAATCATAACTCCAGCACTCTTTCTTGTTCTATCATCTTCTGCAAAGGAAATAACCAATTGATCTCCAAACTCTATTCCTACAAAGCTCCAAATCCTTTCATTTGAGTTAGGCCTTAATCTCCTTATCGTTCCACAAACATTATCTGCTCTTCCGTAAAATGTCCATTCATCATTTTTAGCCGGAAACTTACCTACTTCTTCTATATCTGATTCCCAAATACCACAATACCTTGACGGTAATTTTTCACTATATCCATACTTATAAAATGACTTTAATATCACTTCTTTTAAAGAGGCAATATTACCATAAACATATCGACGAATTAATGGAGTTTTTTTAATTTCTTTAATAAAGTTATCCAAATGCTCTTTCTTTTCTTCATCTTGATCTGTTTTCCCAATTGGAATCAAATTACTGTCAGTTGGAAGAAACGCTAAAATTTTTTTATCCATATCTTTAGCCACTTTGTACTCCCATTCAGTAAATGAAATTTTTTCGTTGTCACTTACATATTCTCCATATTTTCCACCAATAATCAAAGCAAAATAATCAGCCTCTGATATGAGTTGCTTAATATACAATTGTTTATCAAGATAATCAGCAGGAAATAATTCCATTGAAAACGGTAAAATTCCCATATCGACAAACGCATCAATAGCCGCTTTCCTTTCCTCAACCAAATCATCATACGTTGCACTTAAAAAAACTGAATTTACAAAAGGCATAAAATTCCCCTTTCTTCTTAATGGTAATAACAACGCAATATATTGTTTTATCATTTAGCACTATTTCCCAAGTTTGCGTTTAACAGAATGATAATATTCCAGTGCTCTATTAAACTCATCTATTGAAAACTCAGGCCAAAGTAATTCTGAAAAAAACAATTCAGAATAAACTGTTTGCCAAGGTAAAAAATTGCTTAATCTTCTGTTTTCTGCACCTCCTGTTCGAATCACTAAATCCACATCTGGAATCCCTGCTGTATCAAGATATGAATCAAAAACTTCTTCTGATATTCCCTCAATTGATTGCCTATTTGATACAATATCTTCAGCAAGTTTTCTTATTGCACGTATTATTTCATCTCTTCCCCCATAACTTAATGCAATTTGTACATTCAACTTATTACACTCTTTTGTTTGATCTTCTACATCTTTAATTACTTGTAGCGTCTTTTTATCAAATCTAGTACGCTCTCCAATAACCCTAATCTTAATTTCATTTTCAAGACAATGATTAATTTTTTCTTTAAAAAAGCGTTCCAAAAGTCCAAAAATATGAACCACTTCCATCTGAGAACGCTTCCAGTTTTCAGTAGAAAATGCATATACTGTTAAATAATCAATTCCTGCATGTCCACACCAATCGCAAAGATTGACAAATGCATCTGCACCCTTGTCATGACCTTGAAATGGCTGCAACCCATTATTGTTAGCCCAACGCCTATTTCCATCCATAATAACACCAATATGTTTTATTTCATTCATATATTTTTCCTCCTTTAAAATTTTCTATCAATAAGATAGTCAATTAAGCCACATAAAATAAATTGATATTCTTTATCTATTAAATCATTATGAATCAAATTTTTACTATAATCTGATAATCTTTGAATTTCATCTTCAGCACATCTTTTTGCTCCTGTTTCTTCAAAAATTCTCTGCACCATCTGCAAATCATGTTTATCAGCATCTCTTTTCCCATAATGTTTATTTAAAAGTTCCATTTGCTCTTCATTAGCATTTTTATACGCAATTCCTAACAAAAGGGTTTGCTTTTCCTCCTGTATATCAGATAACACAGTCTTGCCCAATATCTTATCATTTGAATATATGCCCAGTAAATCATCTCGAATTTGGAATGCAATTCCTAGCGGAATAGCAATACTCTTTAATAATGATATCAACTCATCACTTGCACCTCCGCATATAGCACCTAACATAATAGGTCCTGCCAAAGTGTACCATGCTGTTTTATATTCATATATTTGAAATACTGTATTTCTGTATTCATCATAATTATCCATAATAGAAATTTTATCATATGGCAACATAGTATCCATAATCTCTCCCTCACAAGTTAATGTAAGGATTTGAGAGTACAATTCATACACCTTTACCAAAACAGAATTGTCCAAATTACATTTAGCTAAAAATTGATAAGAGATGAAAAAACCATAATCTCCAATGCACAATGCCCTTGATACCCCATAATGATTAGCATCTTCACTTGATATCCCATTGTCCTGACTACTTAGAATTCTTTTTGCTGAATTAATATGTATTGTTTCTTTACCTCGGCGAGTAGTCCCCCTATCAATAATATCATCATGAATCAAGACAGCCGTTTGAAACAATTCATATCCGACCGCAATTGGCAAATAATTATTATTTTTCCCATGTGAAGCAATTTGCTCACCTAACTTAATCATTGCCCCTCGAATTCGCTTACCGCCTTCATTCTGTTGCCTAAGCAATTCCAATGCATCCTCAACAAAAGAATTTTTCGTTATATTTGAACCAAACTCTTCAAAAGATTTATATGTAAAATCTTCTATCGCCTTTCTTGCTCTGTTTTGAAAATCAATAAATAATAAATAATTATATGTATCATCTATTACATTATCAGGAGCAGAAGCACTTCCAGCCACTCCAATATTGTCACTGTGTAATATTGCATTTTTTATTCTAATATCATTCTCGATATTTATATGCGAATCAATAAAAAAAGTGTTTTTGCATACTTCACAGCATTCCTTATACAATTCACGTGAATTAGAACTTGAATTGTCTCCAATTACTATCATTGTATCAACGTTTTTCGCAATTTCCTTTGCCTTTTCTTCACGTTTTCGCATTACATCGCAAATTGTATCATACACTTCAATAGAACTATTAATTTTAAGTATATGGTCGGTCACATTATTCCATAGTTTCTTGCTACAAGTTGTTTGTGCAACAACACAGATTTTACCTGCTAAGTCTAAACCTTCTAATTCAGATTCATTTTCTATTATAATAATTGAATCAGAAAAGCACCATCCTACAGTACCTACAACCTCTGGGTGATTTTTTTTCCCAACAATTACTATTTTATATCCGCTCTGACTTTTCTCATAAACTATTTCATGAATTTTATTTACTTTAACACAAGTACAATCTTCAATAACGGCATTCTTTTCTCTCAACTTTTCATATGTCATGCGTGGAACACCATGTGCCCTAATAATAACAATTGCATTATCAGGTATCATGTTTACATCCTCATAAACCAAAAAACCTTTATCCTCAAATCTTTTCACAACATTCTCATTATTTACTATATTTCCTAATAAAACCACTTGTTTCTGTCCGAGTTCATATTGTTCTGCTCTATCCACTGCTCTTCGTGCACCAAAGCAAAAACCTGATTCTTTCATTTTAATGACCAAGAATGAACACCTCACTTCCTCTATGCATTCTATTTTTATATTTAAATTACTTTTATCATATTTTTTCGTGTTTCTAGCATATATAAAAAATTATATCATATTTTCATATATGTTTAAAGTGAAGTACCAAAAAAAATGAAATATTTTGCAACGACTCAGACTTCAGTTTCCTGTTACCATATCCAGCCCTCCTAAATCGCTACGCAATGGGCCGGATACCATAAACCACTGTATTTCAATATAGCCAGCGCAGTAAATGCGCAGACCTGAGCTGAACTGATATAACATTTTATACTATCAATATCAAATCTTTACCCGTCTGTTTATTTCTAGTCACCAACCACCAGTTCAACTGGTGGTTTGATTTTAGCCCTCCAAAGGGCTAT
>OFHM01001966.1_pt1 | contig 12368 bp, 11 predicted proteins | sample 1521311 | NCBI WGS metagenome assembly OFHM01 (sample SAMEA3504083, study PRJEB24116) | mouse gut metagenome | biome: mouse gut; feature: mouse-associated habitat; material: faeces | place: Denmark | collected 2011 | reverse complement strand
CCAGCCGTAGATGGCACCCAAAGGACACAGGTACTGGCAGAAGGGCCGGTAGACCTTCACGGACAGAAGCAGCAATACCAGCAAAATCCCCAGCTTCCAGAAGAACAGCCCTCCCGCCTGGTTCCGCAGGGCCTCATTGGAAGCCATCAGGGGCAGCGCCCCGAAAAAGGTCCCCGAGGGGCACAGGTACTTACAGAAGGCCGGCACCTTGGCGAAGCCCCCGAACAGGAACAGGGAGCCTATGCCCGCCAGCCCGATCAGCGCCGATCCCCACCAGCAGGACCAGTACTGCGTACTTCCCATATTTCAGGATATGGTGGAAGGGCAGCCTCTTCCGTTTGCGGAAAAGGGGAATCTTGTGCAGGAGATCCTGCACAAGCCCGAAGGGGCAAAGCCACCCGCAGATGAACCGCCCGAAGACGCTCCCGAAGAGGAAGAAGAACCCCAGCATGGCAAAGGGCACCTGGAAGCCCCTCCGGTTCAGCAGGGCCTGCAGCGCCCCCAGGGGGCAGGCGGCCACCGCGCCGGGGCAGGAATAGCAGTTCAGCCCCGGAACGCAGGCGTACTTAAGCGACCCCTGGTAAATCTTCCCGTTCAGGAAGCCATAGGCGTATCCGTTGGTAAATATGGTAAAAGCAATCTGTACAACCGTTCGTAACTTTTTCATCCCAATTCCCGCCCTGCCGCCGGAACCCGCAGGCCCCATGGGGCGGAACCTCCCCTATCCTATCCCGATGCACTCCATGCAGATCATCACCGCTTTTTGCCAGATTGCGGCCAGCTCTCCCCGGGCCGCGCCTATCCCTAAAAACACTGCCCCGGCCAGCAGGCCAAAGAGCCATCCGTACCTTCCGGGTCTGCCCCGGCCCCCGGCATCCCCGCGGCCTTTGCTGTGCCCGCCGCTCCTGCCGTCTCTCCTGTCCCTGTCCAATGTCCTGCCCTCCGCTGCCCTTCCAGGCTCCATCCCGCTTCCTCGCCGCCTCTCCATATCCCTTCGGCTCCTACAGCTCCGCCAGAAGCGCGTCTATAAGCTCCTTCCAGCTCTCCTTGTCCCTGGCTCCTACCACCGTGCCCAGCACCTTGCCTTCCCCGTCCACGAAGAATGTGGTGGGAACCGCCGTCACATCCGCCAGCAGGGCCTTCTGCAGGGAGGCATTGATCGGCAGGTGCGTATAGCTCGCCTCCGTGCTCTCTATCAGGCTCCGGGCCTCTTCCATGGCCCTCTCCGCCTTCTCCTCATCCACGCCCTTCACTATCTCCGGCACATCGCTGATGATGCCAATCAGCTGGAAGTCGGCGGTGTCGTATTCCCCGGCCAGCTCCCCCAGGTCCGGCATCTCGCTGAGGCAGGGATTGCAATAGGTGGCCCATACATTCACCATGGTGAGCCTGGACTGGCCGAAGATATCCGCGGTGACGGCATTCCCCTCCATGTCCCGGGCCTCGAAGGACACAGAGGCCTCCTGGCCCTCCTCTCCGTCCTGGGCCGCCTCTGCCTGGGAGCCGCCGCTCTCCGCCTGCTGCGCGTTCTCCGAAGGAGCCCCGCTCTGCGCTCCCCCGTCCCCGCCGCCGGCACAGCCGCTGAGCATCCCCGCCAGCAGAAGGGCACAAACCGCCGCCAGGTATCCGTTCCTCCGCAACATCTTCTTTTTCCTGTCAACCATATAGCACCTCATAATCGAAATTTTCCGCGCATGCGCGTATTTTTATAGTCCCGGATTTATTATAGCCTGAAATCCGTCCTAAGTCAATGCGCAGGGCGAATTGACGACAGCATCGTCTTCTTTCACCCTGCGCATACGGTTTCCCTATAATGCTGTTCCCTTTGCGGGCAGGAACAGCTTCCCCATGTCCACGCCTTCCAGAGCAAGGAGCCGCTCTTTTTTGGCCACCCCGCCCGCATATCCCGTCAGGCTGCCGTCAGCCCCCACCACCCGGTGGCAGGGGACGATGAGGGAAATGGGATTGTGCCCCACCGCGCCGCCCACCGCCTGGGCGGACATACGGGCAAGCCCCCGCTGCCCTGCCACCGCCTGGGCCAGCTCCCCGTAGGTCACCGTCTCCCCATAGGGAATCTGCCGCAGGAGCTCCCACACGCCCAGCCTGAACGGGGAGCCTGTCATATGCACGGGCGGCGTGAAATCCGGTTCTTTTCCGGTAAAGTAAATGTCCAGCCATTTCCTGACATCTCCAAAAACCGGCAGCTCCCTTTCCTCATGCTCCGGGTCAAGGCCCCCGGCATAATACTTCGCGCCCTCGAACCACAGTCCTGTCAGGCCGGTTCCGTCGGCGGCCAGCAGGATTTCACCCATGGGCGACCGATATCTTGCCGTATACTGCATTGCCGTTTCCTCCTTCCCGTGCTTCACATCCTGCGCTCCCGGGCCAGGCCCTGAAAGCGCGCTCTTCTGCGGAACCTTTTTCTCAGCCGCCCCTCTCCCGGAAGAAAATCCAGATATGCAGCCTGTCATCCGTGTATTCCGCCGATATGCTCCCGCCCATCTGCTCCACCAGGCTCCTGGCGATCGCCAGCCCCAGCCCGGTGGACTTCCTGGCGGACTCCACGGTAAAAAAGCGGTCGAAGAGCCTGCCCACCTGTATCTCATCCAGCCCGGGGGCCGTGTTGGCAAAGACAATCTCCCCTGTGCTTTCCAGGGTAATCTCCAGGTCTCCGCTGCTATACTTTACGGCATTCTGCAGCAGATTGGCGAATACCCGGGACAGGGCGGCACCGTCCAGCATCCGGACCACCTTCTCCTGCGGCATCCGTATCCTGGGGGTAATGCCGCGCTGCGTCAAAGCGGTGTAGGCAGCCGCTATGCTCTCCTCCAGCACCTGGTTCAGGACCACGGGCTCCGCGGGGGCGTCGCTTTCCCTGGAAAGGAGGACAGAGTACCGGAACAGCTCCTCCGTCATCGAAACCAGCAGTTGGGAACGGTTCCGGATGATATCGAGATAACGTTTGGCAATATCCGATTTTTCCTCCTTCTCCAGCAGGTCCAGATAACCGCAGATTGCGGTCAGGGGCGTCCTCAAATCATGGGAGAGATTCGTGACTGCGCCTTTCAGCTCCGCATCCCCCTGGCAGAACCTGTGATGCTCCGCCCGGAGCCTGCGGAGCTGCTCATTGACGGCATCGGCCAGGCGGCGCATCTGCCTGTCCCTGCCGGAAATGCCGATCAGCGTGTTGGTGTCGGTGGCAAGCCTGTCGGCAAAGCCGTCCGCGATCTCCCCCGCGGCCTTTCGCAGAATATGGATTTTGATAAGCAGAACAATGACAAGCAATCCCAGGACGCCGGTCAGGCTCCATAACCATACCATCATGAAAATCCCCTCGTTTCCGTCTTTCCGTCACATCACTTCAGATCTGATTTCCGGAACAGCACGCAGCCCGCGCCTGTGGCCAGCACAATGATCGCAAGGGAGTAGACAGGGAGCCGGTAGGGGTTCACGGCCATCATGCCGGCGCACTGGATGGCCTGCCCGCCGGGATTGATGTCGTGAAGGGTCTGGACGATCTCCCGCTTCGTCCCCTCCAGGTATCCGGGGTTGGGCTCCTCCACGGAGCTGATCTCCCCGTTTATGGCATAAGAATAGACCTCCTGCGTCTTCGGCGCTTCCAGCATCTGGGCCAGCACCATCCCTGTCATCAGGAAGCCGAAGGCAAGCAATATGCAGATCACAGCCGCAACGGACTTGTACTGGCAGACCATGGCGATACAGGTGAAAACAGAGGAAACCGCCACCGAGAGGAGCAGTATCGTAAACGTCGTCAGCAAAACCATCTCCACCGGGACAGTAAAGCCTCCCACCAGCGGCAGGCCTACGCAGAGATACGGCAGCAGATACGCCGCGCACATGGCGAGCCCCACCACGGAGGAGACCACTGCGTTGGCCAGGTAGACCGCCGAACGTTTTCCGCCCACGATGATTTTGTTCCGGATGGTCCCGTCGTTGTAATCCGTGCCGATGAACAGGCTGCAGAATACCGCCATGACGACGCCCACGCCCATGGCATAGACGAAGAATCCGTCCTCTATCCTGTATACATAGCCCATCTGCACCGCATCCAGATGCATTTTCACCGGCATGAATATCCCCCAGGCCGCCATCAGAATCAGGCCGCCCCAGAATACTTTGTTCTTCTTCAGACGCAGGAAACCTGCAGACAACAATCTAGTCATTCTTCTGCCCTCCTATCAGACTGACATAATAGCTCTCCAGGCTCTCGTCCCGCTCCCGCAGGGAGATCACGTCGCAGTTTTCCTCCGCCAGGGCCAGCGTCAGCCTGGATACCCCTATCTTCGCGTACACATCCGCCTCCCTGTCGGAGAGGATCGTGTACTCCGCATCCATTCCGTCCAGCACACGGGCCAGCGCCCCTGTATCCGTCACCTCCAGGTGGATGCATTTCCGGCAGGACTTCTCCAGGTCCGCCGCGCTGACCTCCTTCACCATCTGCCCCCTGTCGATGAAGCCGTAGTGGGTGGCCAGCTTGGCCAGCTCGTCCAGGATATGGCTGGAAATCAGGAAGGTAATCTGGTGTTCATGGTTCAGCTTCAGGATCAGTTCCCGTATCTCGATGATGCCCTGGGGATCCAGCCCATTGACCGGTTCGTCCAGCACCAGGAAATCCGGGCTTCCGGCTAGGGCAATGGCGATGCCCAGCCGCTGGCGCATGCCCAGGGAGAAGTTCTTTGCCTTCTTTTTTCCGGTGTCGCCCAGCCCCACCAGCTTCAGGATATCCTCCAGCCCGTCCAGGGAGGGCAGCCCCAGGATGCGGTATTGCTGAATCATGTTATCCCGGGCGGACATATCCAGATAGATGGAAGGGGTCTCCACCACTGCACCCATTCTCTTCCGGGATTTGATGATGTCTTTTTCGGTGTCCTGTCTGCCGTACAGGACATAACTGCCTGACGTAGGCTTCTGGAGTCCGCAGATCAGGCGGATCAGAGTGGTCTTGCCGGCGCCGTTCTTGCCAACGAAGCCGTAGATAGCGCCTCTGGGGACATTCATGGTCAGTCCGTTCAGGGCTTTGAAATGCCCGTAGTGCTTTGTCAGGGCATTGGTCTGCAGTACATAGTCCATGTTGATTACCATACCTTTCCGAGGGCAGTGACGGGTTCGCTTCCGGAAATCCTTCCCGGGCATGTGCATCGCTGTCCTCCGTGATAGGAGCATTCTATCAGGCAATGATAAAGAAAGCGGTAAAGAGAAGCGTAAAGAAATGGTAAAGATTCATGCCGACTGCAGTTTGAAGCCGATGCCCCAGACTGCTTCGATGTAGTCTTTCCCGCCGGCCTCCCGGAGCTTTCGGCGGAGGTTGCTGATGTGCATCTTCAGGGAGCTTTCTGTGCAGTCGGGGGTGTCCTGGCAGATGCGGTCAAGGAATTGGGATTTCGTGATGACTTGCGTGGGATTCTGCATAAGAAGCTTCAGGAGGGCGTATTCTGTCCGGGTCAGCCGCACCTGGGCCGCGCCTGCGGAAACCGTGTGGGCGGCCGTGTCCAGGGTCAGGTCGCCGTGGGAGAGAAGAGCAGGGTCCTGTAGGGCGGAGGCGTTCCGCAGATGAACGGCTATCCTGGCCAGGAGCTCTTTCAGGTGGAAGGGCTTCGTGACGTAATCCACGGCCCCTCCCAGCAGTAAGTCTACTTTGTGGTCTATGTCGATTTTGGCACTGACGATGATGACAGGGATTCCCTGGATCCGGGGCAGCACTTCCTCGCCCTCCAATCCCGGCAGCATCAGGTCCAGCAGCACCAGGTCGGGCCGCTCTTGCGACAAGAGCAGCAGGCTCTCCGTGCCGGAATAGGCCCGCAGGACCCGGTAGCCTTCCCGGGAGAGGGCCTCCTCCAGCAAGTTTCCGATATGCAGATCGTCATCGATGATTAGGATGGACTTCAATAGTATGTTCCTTTCTTGCTGTGCATCTCCTGAACCCCCTGCTTTCGTTTATACTGGAGCATTGAGATGCGTGGGAATTCAGGAGATTGGGCTCTGCGGCAGGGGACAATCCTCACGGCAGATTTCCGGGGTTCAGGGCTTGATAGGGCAGAAGTCGAAGCCCCTGTCCATCTCCTCCGACAGCTTCACCAGGAACGCGCTCAGCAGCCGGATGCAGTCCTCAATGTCCTTCCAGCTGCCCACCTCCACGGAGCTGTGCATATACCGCAGCGGAATGGACACCAGCGCCATGGGGACGCCTTCGTCAGCCTTATTCACTGTGTCGCCATCGGTGCCCGTGCGGCCTGTGGCGATTTCCCACTGTACCTTCATCTCCAGCTCTTCGGCGGTCTGTTTCAGCAGGGCGTTCATCTGCTTGTTCACCGCGGAGCCCAGGCAGAGCACCGGCCCGCCGCCAAGCTTCACTTCCCCGGTGTCGCCGGGATTGGTGCCGGGGGCATCGCTGGCCCAGGTCACGTCCACGGCGATGGCGCAGTCGGGCTTCAGCCGGGCGGCAGCGTGATAAGCGCCCCGGCCCGTGGTCTCCTCGCCTACGGTGGTGGCGGCGTAGATGCCGATGGAAGCGCCCTTTTCGGCGGCGTCCCTGGCGGCCTCCAGCACCACGAAAGCGCCGGTGCGGTCGTCCAGCGCCCTACAGGTGAAGCAGTCGTTCATCAGCTCCCGCACAGGCACGTCCGCGCAGACAGGGTCTCCCACGGAGACGATTTTTTCCGCTTCCTCCTTAGAGTTTGCTCCAAGGTCCACCAGCAGGTCGGAAGCTTCGACCTTGTCCTTTTTCGCCAAATCCGAGGAAGTGGCGATGACGCCGTGGACCAGATTCCCCTCATGCCAGACCTGCACCGGCGAGCCCACGTAGAGCCTGGGCTGGACGCCGCCTGCCCCTGTCAGATGGAGCCTGCCGGAGTCGTCAATGTGGGTGACTACAAAGCCGATTTCATCGATATGCCCGCAGAGCAGTATCTTGTGGAGGGCCTTGGGATTTACCACGGAAACGGCGTTGCCGCTGGGGTCGGTGAGCTGGGTATCGGTGAATTCCCTGCCGTAGGCCAGGGCCTTTTTCTGGATCGTCTCTTCGTATCCGCTGACGGACGGAGTGGTCAGCAGGTCTGTCAGAAATTCTCTGTTCATGGTAGTTGCCTCTTTCTTTGGATGGTTGTGCCATAAGCCGGGGCAGGTGCGGATGGCGGAAGCCGCAAAGGAGCCGCCGGGAAACGGCAGCTCCGCACAATAGGGACAGATGCTGTGCTGTCTGCACCTGCGTCCGGACTTATACTGTGAAATCAAATGTCAATATCGTGTTGTCATAAAATACGATAGTCAGGGTATGGGACCCCTCAGAAATGGTAATGGAGCAATCCATCACAGTAAGCGTCAGCACGTTGCTCTCGAAACCTCCCTCACCGCTATATGTTGTGTTAAAGGCCAGCTTTCCATTGATTCCGCTGATCTGGGTCAGGCTATTGTCGTAATACCCCTTTACATCCTGGTTGAACACCACCTTGAGGGTTGCGCCATCGGAAGCCTTGAGGACCGTCACGCCTGTAATCATCGGCTTCTCTGTATCGTCCGGAGCCGGAGCGGTATATTCGGGAATCTGCTTATAGCTGTAGAAGGACTCCCTGTTGTTCCGTTCATCCTCCGATGCAAAGCAGAACCATTGCCCTGCCTTCGCGCCTTTGACCGTTATATAATTCAGGCCGTATCCTATGGAGACCTTCGTGCCCTGGGCGTAGATCTGGGCGGGATCCTTGGGGGCAATCGTACCTTCCCCGTCCACCTGATCCTGAATTGCGTAGTAAAGGCTTCCCGCTTCGTCCGAGTTGACCGTCACCTTTATCGTGTCCTCGTCTACCCACTCTATGGTCCTCGCATCCACCCTGGGAGCCTGCAGGTCAAGGTAACAGCTTCCCTTTAACTGGGTACCGTCCTTCAGGTTGATCAGGATCGTGTAAGTATTATTGCCCTTAGGGATGCTGCCTCTCTGCATATACACGCGGTAAATCCTGTTGTCCGAAGTCTTGATATCCCCAAGGGTCGTCTCGTTTTGGGGACAGCTGATGTCAAACTGGTCCAGAGTCAGAGGCTCTGCAGTGGCAGTCTCCAGCTCTATCTCGAAGCCATACAGGAATTCGCCGTTCCACTGCTCCTCGGCGAACGCCTCTGCTCTTTTGATTGTGGTGGCCGTCTCCTCATGGACTTCGCTGGCAATGGAAAGGCTGCTTACTAAGGTAGCCCTGTCTTCTGTATCCACAGCCATATAATACAGGGTGTACGACACGCCCTCGGCCAGGCCGGAAACGGTAAAGCTGTTCTCATGTTGTTTCATCTCCGTTTTGACGCCATTGCTGATGAGTTCGGATTCTGTGGGCACGGATCCCCCTGCCGCCCGGGCCGGGCCGGACGCGTTTTCCCTCAGCATATAGTAAAAATACCCGGGTGCGTCCGAATTATAGGTAACCCTGGCCTCGCCGGCGCTGGTGCGGACGGCGCCGATGCCCGAAAGCTGCGGGCAGTCCGTCCTATAGGTAAAGACCTTGGAAATCGTACTGCCGTCGGGCAGCGTGATCTGGATGTCGTATTCCTGATCCCTGTAGTAGGTAGTGGTCAGGTCATAGACTCTGTTATCGTTGGTGGTCACGGACAGTATCGTCATATCGGAGCCGCCGCTGTTGCAGATGATGCTGAACGCTCCCAGGGTGAGGGGCTGTTCCGTCTTCCGGCTCAGAGTGACCCTGATATGGCCGCTGCCTATGACCTCAACGCTCTGGATTTCCATGTCTCCCTGATCCGGGTTCGGGGCAGCGGGCTGTTTCGGCGGCTCTTTATCTTCGTTCTTTGGCGATGCGGGCGATTGTGCCTGTGCCGCCATTACGGCAGCATCGCTTCTGCCTTCCCTTCCTTCCTGCTTGCCATAGGTCTCGTAATGCTGGTAAGCGGCCAGGATATCCGTGCCGAAGGCCTTCTGCAGATCGCTGTACCTGTTGAGGTAATCCACCGGGTCGAAGTCGGTTCCGTTGTCCCTGTGCTCAAAGGCTCCGTAGGTGAGATAATGATTCAGATAGGCGTCCCAGTCATCTCCGAAGGCCTCCTGGAGATCCGGATATTTCTCCCGGTATTTGACCAGGTCTATCAGCCCGTTCATGTTCCTGCCTTCCGAGAGCCCGTAGGTCATGAAATGCTTCAGCAGAGCCGCCCTGTCATATCCAAACGCCTCCAGCAGGTCCGGATAGTTCTCCGCATAATAAGTTTCATCAAAAATATCCTCTATGCCCTTATCGTTTCCTGCCGCCTGGACATAATTGATGCTGGTCACGACCAGCGCACCCGCAGTCGCCACGACCACGAGCCGTCTTCCTTTTTTTGCTGCCCTTGCCAGTTTTTCCCTGACTGTTTCTGTCATTGTCTTGTCTTCCTTTCGTTTTGATAATTGCCCCTAAGCCCTCAGGAATCCGGAGAAACGCAAAAACACCCGCGCTTCACCTAAGGCGCTTTCGGACTTAGCGGTTCTTTTCATCCTATGCTTTATCATAGTGCTTTTTTCCTTTGGTGTCAAGGGATAGATATGGTCCTCCTTCTGCCTTTGGCAGTAGCCTTAAAAAATCAAAAACCCCCAAATTGGTGTGGATACAAAATTTTGATTGCGCAGGGAACCGGAATGTGGTATACTCATTTTGTAATAATATATTCGATAAGCAGGATGTTCTTGCTGCGGACAGTGATTCGCAGGACTTAAATTCAGTTTTTTCTATTTGTCAAAAGTCCCTGCTTAAACTCAAATTTATGAAACATGCGGGGATGGGACTGGAATTTATACTGTTTAACAGGTAAGATTTCCGAGCAAACCGACTACATAACGCCAGCATATACGTTTAACCAGGGCAGTACGGTAAATTCTGGCGTTTTGTAGTATAAGGTTTCTGAGGGGGTTCCGGCTTTCCACGTCCTGTCCTTCTGCGGAAAGGAGAAAATGGGAGAGCCGAACAATGCGCTGAAAGTCTACATGAACAGAGCGGACAGAATCAAGTCTGTGCTGGAATATTATCTGGGGACGAAGCTGCCGCCGGATTGGAAATGCGAAGAGACAGGAGGGTTCCTGACGGTCAGGAATTCCAAAGGGAAACTGTCCTTTCGGGAAAGGGATTTCCTGGGGAAAGCGCAGGCCTGGGGAGTTCGTTTCCTGCTCGGGCTGGAGAACCAGGACAGCATCAACCTGACCTACCCCTGGCGGCTTATGGAGCTGGATTACCTGACATACAGGCGGGAGATTGAAAGGATACAGGAGAGGAATGACTGTAACGAAGTGAAATACGGGGCGGAGGATGATTTCAAGTACCGCTACAGGAAAGACGATTGCCTGAAGCCTGTGCTGAATCTGACGTTATACTGGGGCAGGAAGAAGTGGAAGAAGCCGCAGGCTCTGAAAGACATGATGGGCAATATGGGGAGACTGCCGGAAAAGCTGCAGCGTCTGGCGGGGGATTACCCGGTCCATATGGTATGCATGCGGGAGATTCCCGATGAGGACATCCAGAAGATGGATTCCGACTTAAGATATGTGTTAGGCATCATGAAGCGGACTGCTTCTCCAAAGCAATACAAGGAATACATCAGGAAGAACGGGGCATATTTCAGCAGGATGCCAAAAAGTGCTGTGGATGTCATAGATGCATGTACAAATATAAAGAATATCACGGAAAAACTGGAATATACACTCAATGCGGAGACCAGAGAGGAGGAAACGGATATGTGCAAGGCATTGGACGAGATAGAAAAGAATGCGGTAAAGCGTGGATTAAAGAAAGGGGTAAAACAGGGCGTAAAGCAGGGCAGGAAGCAAGGCGAAAGACGGGGCGCTTTGATGATGCTGTTTTCGCTGGTAAACGATGGGCTCCTCAATGTGGGGGAAGCGGCCAGGAGGGCAAAGCTGTCGAAGGATGTCTTTTGTACTAAAATGACAAAAGCCGGATATAAGAAGCCGATATAGAAGGCCAGGAGCTGACAGCGGAGCCGAAGGACGCTGTGCTGCTGGTTTCAGCCGCCTGTCAAGGGGAAGGTTCGCTGTGTGGCGCTGAGCGAGGAAGCCGTGAGGGGAAACTTATTATATAATTATACACATCGGATATTTAAAATACAATACTTAAAAATCCAAAACACCCTTGACATTTCCTTCAGGAAACAGTATCATTGAGAATTAACAGAGCAATAAAAGGCTAAGATGGTGCAAAGTAGGGGTTGTTCTTCTTGCAGAGAGAGGGAGTCATCGGCTGAAAGCTTCCTTAAGTTCAGAGGGACCTGCGAATTTCTCACCGGAGCCGCCCGATGGAACAGGAGCCTACGCGATACCGATACCGACGTGATATCGATGAAAAGCGCACGGCGAATCAGTAAACCGGGACGTGGAGCGCTCGTTACGCGCGAATGAGAGCCGGCGGCACCATAGATTGTGAAGCCGGAAGCAGGGTGGTACCGCGGAATGTGATTTCGTCCCTTGCAGTTTTGAGATTCGGAAACTGCAGGGGGTTTTTTACGTGGAAAGAAAATTTCCCGGAGAGGACGGCTTACGGACTGCGCTGCACCGTAGGCCCTGCAGGCCGAAAGGGATTTTGGGGGCGGATGCGCCCCACTCCGGAAGGAAAGACAGCAGCGCAGAAACGAGGAGAACATGAAAGAAAAACTGGAACAGATCAAAGAAAAGGCGCTTTCGCAGATTCAGGACTGTGACTCCGCCGAAAAGCTGAACGAGATCAAGGTGAGCATCCTGGGCAAGAAGGGCGAGCTCACCGACCTGCTGAAGGGCATGCGGGACGTAGCGCCCCAGGAGCGGCCCAAGGTAGGGCAGATGGTGAACGAGGCCAGGGCCGAGATTGAGAAGGTGCTGGAGGAGAGCAAGGCCAGGATTGAAAAAGCCGTCAGAGAGGCCAGGATGAAGACGGAAATCATCGACGTGACTCTGCCCGCCAGCAAAACGGAGCTGGGCCACAGACATCCCAACACCATCGCCCTGGAAGAGGTGGAGCGTATCTTCGTGGGCATGGGCTACGAGGTGGTGGAGGGCCCTGAGGTGGAAAAGGATTACTACAATTTCGAAGCCCTGAACATCCCTGCCGACCACCCCGCCAAGGACGAGCAGGACACCTTCTACGTGGCCAGCGCCGTGGGCGACATCCTTCTGCGCACCCAGACTTCCGGGGTGCAGGTGCATGAGATGGAGAAAGGGAAGCTTCCCATCCGGATGATCGCACCGGGGAGGGTGTTCCGCTCCGACGAGGTGGACGCCACCCATTCCCCCTCCTTCCATCAGGTGGAGGGCCTGGTCATCGATAAGCATATCACCTTCGCGGATCTGAAGGGCACGCTGGCGGAGTTCGCCCGGGCGCTGTTCGGGGAGGAGACGAAGGTGA
>OFHM01001964.1_pt1 | contig 12375 bp, 10 predicted proteins | sample 1521311 | NCBI WGS metagenome assembly OFHM01 (sample SAMEA3504083, study PRJEB24116) | mouse gut metagenome | biome: mouse gut; feature: mouse-associated habitat; material: faeces | place: Denmark | collected 2011 | reverse complement strand
TTCCCGTCCCCTTGCCGTTTTCTGTCCCTCTGCCGCGTCCCACCGCCCCTACTTCCCCAGCGCCGTCTTCTGCGCCACCTCCGTAGTCTTCTCATAACACGCAAAAGCATTATCCACCAGCTTCCCATCCGGCTTCGGCGTAAACAAACTCACCACCGGCACAATCACCAGCCCCGCCAACATAGCGATAGCCCCACAATTAATCGGCGACTGCATAATCACCGGAAAAGAAGACCGAAAGAAAATATTTCCCACCATCAAAACAGAACTGAACAAAAAGCAGACCCAACAAGAAGCCTTCGTTACTCTCTTAGAATACAGCGAATACAAGAACGGCGCAAGGAACGACCCCGCCAAAGCCCCCCAGGACACCCCCATCAGCTGAGCGATGAACGTCACCGAACTCTTATACTGAATCAAAGCCAGCACCGAAGAGATAGCAATGAACACCACCACCAGAATGCGCATACAGAGCACCTGCTTCTTGTCCTCCATCTTTTTGAAACAAATCTCCTTCAGGAAATCAATGGTCAAAGTAGAACTGGAAGCCATCACCAGCGACGAAAGCGTGGACATGGAAGCCGACAGCACCAAAATGACCACCAGCGCAATCAACAGCGGAGACAGCCCTGACAGCATAGTAGGGATAATGGAATCGAACCCATTGGCCGCCACGTCAATCTGGTCAGAGAACAACCTGCCGAAACCGCCCAGGAAATAACAGCCCCCGGCCACCACCAGCGCGAACAGCGTGGAGATGATAGTGCCCTTTTTAATAGACTCCTCATTCTTGATGGCATAGAATTTCTGCACCATCTGAGGAAGCCCCCAGGTGCCCAGGGAAGTCAGAATCACTACGAACAGCAGATTCAGCGGATCCGGGCCGAAAAAGGAAGCGAAAATCCCCGGCGTAGAGGCCACCGTTTCATCCGTGACCCTTGCCAGGCCGTCCAGCGCGGCCATAAAACCCCCCTTGCTCTTCAACACGGCGGCGATGATAGTGGCGATGCCGCCCAGCATGATGATGCCCTGGATGAAATCATTGATGGCCGTAGCCATATATCCGCCCGCGATGACATAGATGGCCGTCAGCACCGCCATCAGAACGATGCAGACAGAGTAATCGATGTTGAAAGCCATCCCGAACAGCCTGGAAAGGCCATTGTACAGAGAGGCCGTGTAGGGAATCAGGAAAATGAAAATGATGACAGAAGCACCGATTTTCAGCGGCCTGCTGCCGAAACGCTCCCCGAAGAACTGGGGCATGGTAGCGGAATCCAGATGCTGCGACATAATGCGCGTCCGGCGTCCCAATACTACCCATGCCAAAAGAGAACCGATAATTGCATTGCCAATCCCCGCCCAGGTAGCGGCAATCCCATACTTCCATCCAAACTGCCCGGCATAGCCTACAAATACAACCGCCGAAAAATAAGACGTGCCGTATGCAAATGCAGTCAGCCAGGGACCTACGGAACGCCCGCCCAAAACAAATCCGTTTACATCGGTAGCATGCTTGCGGCAGTACAGGCCAATGCCAATCAAAACAGCAAAATAGATGATTAATAATAGTAGTTTCATAATGCCCTCCATTTGTAATTTTACAATTTAACGCGTTGAAGCTTTATGGCGTTAAAGCGATTATAGCACAAGTTTATTTTATGTGCAAACATTTTTACGGAAAATATATTTAAAAAATTTGCCCAATCGTCTATACTTTACGTAATAACATAACAGGCAGGTGAACGTTTCTTCTATGTATACGATTTTAATCATTGACGACGACCCGGATATCAACAATATGTTAGCCGAACTTCTGGAAAAAGAAGGCTACCGGACACTGCGCGCTTATTCCGGCACAGAGGCAGAACTTCTTCTCTCCATGCAGACCCCGGATCTGATCCTGTTGGATCTGATGCTCCCGGGCTTAAGCGGGGAAGAACTGCTGCCTCTTATAAAAGGACTGCCCGTCCTTGTTTTAAGCGCAAAAACCGATATGGAACATAAAATAAATCTGCTGAACCACGGCGCATGCGATTATATTACAAAACCATTTGACACAAGGGAACTTTTGGCCAGGATTGCAGTTTGGCTGCGAGCCTCTTTCCCGGCGCCTCTTTCCCCTACTCTGCATTGCGGGGATCTGACGCTTGACACGGCCGCGCGGAGCGTTTCGGTTTCGGGAACGCCTGTGAAGCTGACGCGTACGGAATATGCCATTTTAAAACTTCTGATGCAAAATCCCATGCAGGCCATCTCCAAATCCGCCATGTTAGATCGCATCAGCGAAGATACCCCGGACTGCACCGAAAGTTCCTTAAAAGTCCATGTCAGCCATTTGCGCGGAAAGCTGCAAAAAGCAGGCGGGCAGGATTACATTGAATCCGTCTGGGGCATCGGCTTCCAATTAAACTTTACCAAATCTTAACGGTTTCCTTTACCGCTTCTTTAACCGCCTTCTGTTAGAATACCCCTGTAAGAAACGAAAGGAGACGATACTTATGGAATATGTTCTGACGGCAAACGCCGTGGACAAAACATACCGCAAATTTCAGGCGTTAAGCGATCTCTGCCTGCATGTCCCAAAAGGGGCGATTTACGGTTTTGTCGGGAAAAACGGTGCGGGAAAAACGACTTTTATCCGCCTGATCTGCGGCTTACAGCAGCCTTCTTCGGGCAGTTATACCCTTTACGGCATGGATTTTACCGACAAAAACATTGCAAAAGCCAGGCGGCGGATGGGCGCTGTCGTGGAAACCCCGTCCATTTACCTGGATATGACCGCGGAGGATAATTTAAAGGAACAATACCGGATTTTGGGACTTCCGTCCGATACGGGAATCCGGGAACTTTTACATCTGGTAGGGCTTTCTGATACCGGAAAAAAGAAAGCAAAGCATTTCTCTTTGGGAATGCGCCAGCGCCTTGGCATTGCAATTGCCTTGGCGGGCGATCCGGATTTTCTGGTGCTGGACGAACCGATTAACGGGCTTGACCCGCAGGGTATCATCGAAATACGGGAACTGATTCTCAAATTAAACCGGGAACGCCAGATTACCGTACTGATTTCCAGCCATATTTTAGACGAACTGTCCCGCCTTGCCACACACTACGGCTTTATCGACCATGGGCATATGGTCAAGGAAATCAGCGCCCGGGATTTGGAAGCAGCCTGCCGCAAATGCGCCCGCATAAAAGTAAGCGACGTTCATGCCCTCTCCCGCGTCTTAGACCGTATGCAGCTAGAATACCAGATCCTATCTGAAAACCAGGCGGACGTTTTTGCAGGCGTCAATATTACAAATCTGGTGCTTGCCCTGGCAGAGGAGCAGTGCGAACTGATCTCTTTTGAAGAGAACGACGAAACCTTAGAAAGCTATTATGTCAATCTGATTGGAGGTGACGCGCATGAGTAGGCTGTTATCCGCCGGGCTGATCCGTTTAAAGAAAAGCAAGCTATTCTGGCTGTTTTGCGGCCTTATGTTCGCCCTGGGCCTGTTTTTCCCGGCCAGCTTATATCTGCAAGCGCAAAAATACAATCTCGCAACAACCATAGACCAGACGTTTTTTTCCCATGTGATGTATATGGGCGTAATCTCCGCCGTTTTTGTCAGTCTGTTTATCGGGACGGAATACAGCGACGGCGCCATCCGCAATAAGCTGATGATCGGGCATTCCCGGATTTCCATATATTTTTCCAACCTTATACTGTGTATGACGGCAACCCTATTTATTTCGGTTTCTTATATGATCCCAAATGCAGCTGCAGGCATTCTGCTGCTCGGTTCTTTTGCGCTGGATCCCAAAACCGTTATTATCCTTGTTTTCTGCCTGCTTTGCATCAGCTTTACCATTACGGCTCTGTTTACCATGGCCGCCATGCTGATCCACAATAAAGCAAGCATTGCCGTCGCCACCATCCTTGCGGCGTTCCTCCTTCTGTTTGCCGCAAGCTATCTGGCCGCCTCCCTGTCGCAGCCCAAAGAACTGCCAAATTATATGCTTACCGCAGACGGCGAGGTCAAGCAGGGCGAACCTGTGCCAAACAGGCGCTACCTTTCCGGTACAAAACGGCAGGCGTACCAGTTTTTGCTGGAATTTCTGCCGCAGGGTCAGTCTCTGCTTCTGACAAGCGGCGAACTGCCTGTCAAAAACGCGCTTGTTTATGACGGTATCATTGCCGTCTTTGCCACCGGCCTGGGCGTTCTCGGGTTTCGGAAAAAAGATATTAAGTAAAAGGAGTTTACCTTATGGAACTTTTGCTGTGGGGTATGGATGCGCTGCTTTGCGGACTGTTGGCCGTACTTCTGATTAAGCTGCGTCTGATGCAAAAATCCGCCGATGAAATCAAAGAAGCGTTTGGCAGCCGGCTCTTAAGCGGCAGCAACACGCTGATTGATATTTCTTCAGGCGACAGAGCGCTGCGTCATTTGGCAGGCACCATAAATAAAGCGCTTCGTAAACTTCGTGCAGAACGGCAACGTTTTCAGCAAGGCGATACGGAACTGAAAAACGCTGTTACAAATATTTCGCATGACTTACGAACGCCGCTCACAGCAATTTGCGGATATTTGGATTTGCTTGAGGAAGAAGAAAAATCCGATCCACACCCCGCAGAGTGGAAAGCCCGTCCGTCTGATGTGGCCCGGCTTCTGGAGGCGGCCCAGCGGGCGCAGAGGGCCAAGTTTGAAATTGCCGCCGTGAAGTATTTCGGGCGGCAGAAAGCAGCCATAGCACAGAGCCTGAACGGCCAGGAAAAAGCCGATTGGAGCGTATGGGACACGCTTCAGCCCTACATATCTGAAAACCATGTTGAAAGCATGGACGCCTGGGCGGCTTTGGGGGAAGCGGGGCAGAAGGCCCTGATTGCCGGTTTTGTGGGAAGTCTTATTGACTGGCCTGGGGAAGAATCCACGCTGGAAAGTATTTTCAAGCCTCTGTGGAAGCAGACCTATGATGCCGGTACAGCTGCCGCCAAAAAGGTGTATGCCATTCGGGGCGTGGACCGTCCGGAGCTGGTCAGCCCGGCCAGACTGATCTCCTCCAGCCCATAGCTGACCTGCCGTTCTCCCGCTCCCACCAGAGAATGGAGGAACATCATGTCCGGGTGAAGTCTGGTGGTAAGCTCGTCGGCCTGCTGCGCCACCAGCACCGCCATATCATTAGGCAGAGTCTCCTTCAGGGCATTCAGCAGCGTGGTCTTGCCGGAGGAATTTCCTCCGCAGATCAGTGTGGAGCCCTCCCGAAAACGTTGAACCAAAAGCTCCGCCGTGTCCCTATCCAGCATCCCCTGCCCGATAAGCTCCTTCATCTGCGGAAATGTCTTTGGAACCTTTCTGATGCAGAGATACGGCTCGTTGTATGTGTTTACCAATGGCATGGAAAGCGTGAATCTCAGAATAAAATCCGGATGGCTCTCGTTGTCCGTGAACCTTTGAATGGCATTTAGATTAGAGATATTGACCTGATTTCTCGTGGCGATATAATCGATGAACTGCCGGTACTCCTCCGGCGAGGAAAAGGCAACGCCCGCTTCCATCCTGCGCCCTTTTCTCTTGACCCGTATATTGTTATGGGCCACTACCCTGATGTCCGATACAGACTTGTCATCTATCAGCACCGACAGCCGGGAATAACCGAAAATGTACCTCTCGAAGGCCTCCAGCAGTTTCCTTGCCTGCTCCGGCGGCAACACATAGTACATATCTATATGCCTCTTTGTCTCCTCCAGAAAACCTTCTTTCGTAAGCTGTCCTTTTTTCATCTGCATCAGAGACTTTCCGGTGGTATAGTCCTCCACCAGCTCCTGCAGCAGATCCTCCCTCACAGCACAGCCCTCTGTCTTGATGTCCGCACCTCCTTGCCTGCTTCTTTTAAGTTTTCCCAAATCCGAAAGGACTTGTCTCTTCCCATAGGCCCGGCATGGCAATGTGTATGGCCTTTGCCGAGCTTCGCCAAACAAGACATCCCTTTCACGGGGTCCCCCTTTTCTTTCAGATACTTTGCTTCCAACAGATCCTCTGCTCCCAGAAACGATTTGCTTCCAAGAAACACTCCGTCCCCAACAAATACTCTGTTTCCCAAAAAACACTTTGCTTCCAAGAGATACTGCAGCGATGATAAATGGCCTGACCCGGCCTCTTTGATAATACATTACCTAGAAAAAACATTACTCAGAAAAAGATTCTTAGCCGTCGACGTGTCACTAAGTACCTATAAAGGTACACCCTCTACCTCAAATTGTCAATACCCCAAAATAGGATTCGTGAATTTTACTTAAAATAATTTAATATTACTAAATTCTGCTGATATCTTCTCAATGACTTCTCAATACTTTCCTGATGTATTCCCGATCTTTTGCCATGCCCTCCTGATGCTTTCCTGCTACCCTCCTGATCCTTACTTGCCAATGCTATGATCTTTCAAAAATGCTTTCCCATGCCCTCCCGATACTTTGCCATGCCTTCCTGACGCTTTCCTGCTGTCTTCCTGATCCTTCCTTGCCAATGCTATGATCTTTCAAAAATGCTTTCCCATGCCCTCCCGATACTTTCCCATGCCCTCCTGATGCTTTCCTGCTACCCTCCCGATCCTTCCTTGCCAATGCTGTCTGATCTTTCCCCAACGCTTTCCCGCTGCCTCCTTTGTCCCTTTTCCCCTATTCCTTCTCCCTTCAAGCCCGGAAGCGAATCAACGCCTCCGGGCCGAAACCATCAGTTCATGATAGGCTTTACGGGTTTCCTCCAAGGTCAGCTCACGGTCAAAGATGACCGTTTCATCCATCTCATGCACCACACACTGAAAGAACCTTGCATCATACCACTCCGCCGGAACATCGGACTCCAGCGCCCTTAGAAGCTTTTCCGGATCGGGATGGAGGACGCAGCTCTCCGGCAGCGCCTTGTGGCCCTTTTCATATTCATAGTACCGCACCGCATTGAGATTCAGATTCTCCTTTGCAAAAGGCGTCTCCGATGAACCTGCCATTATGAACCCCCTCTGGATCATATCCAGATATCTGGACGCAATATCCCGCATGGAGGCCACAGAGTCTGCAGATCCCTGAGCGCGCATCTGCCCGGCCCCCTGCCGCATCCTGTCCGCCATCTCTTCCGCCGGCGGACAGCCTCCCCTGCCCTCCCCATAGTCACAGAACAGTTCCTTGACATGGGCCTCAATGTCGGCTCCGGTGAGAAACCGAGGCCGCTCCTTTGTGCCGATGCAGGCGTCAAACACCTCTCTGGCATAACCTGCGGACACCGACTCTTTGGGCCCCAGCCACCCCAGAGAACGCATATAGGGCGCAAGCTTCCCCTGCATGATCCTGCAGCAGCCGCTGTATTCCGGCATCATCACGCAGAATGCCTGATCAAACCGTCCGTTCCGGAAAAATTCCGGGGGAAGCTGGCTGATATCGTTGGCCGTGGTGACGGAAAAGACGATTCTATCGTTCTCCTGCATGAACGTCAGCAGCATGCCGAAAAGCCTCTCCATCACTCCGGAGCCTTCCCCCCTTTTCCCGTTTGCACCGCTCATGGCCTTCTCCACCTCGTCGATCCATAGGACGCAGGGCGCGGCGAACTTCAGATCCTCCAGCATCTCTCTCATGCCTTTTTCCGAGTCCCCCACGTAGCCGCCCAAAATCCGGGACATGTCCAGCTTCACCAGCGGCAGGGGCATAACCTGCGCCGCCATCTTTGCCGGGGCCGATTTTCCTGTGCCGGGGATTCCCACCAAGAGTATGCCCCCGGGGGCAAGTCCCGGCTTTCTGATGATTCTCTCATGCTTCCTCAGCCAGCTTTCAACCGTGTCCAGTCCATAGATTCCTTTTCCTTCCACGCTCCCCGCCGACAGAACCTCCAGACGCCCGTGCTGCTGGAGAACTTTGTTTTTATAATTGACGATGATCCGTTCTATTTCATCCGTTCTGGCAAAATCCACATAATCCTGAGAAAGCATTTCCATAAACAGCCTGCGGACATTGGCCTCCGATATACCTGCCATATTGTCGGCATACCATTCCAGTGTCTTAGAATCGAAGACGGGACACTCTCCCGCAGGTCCCAGCAGAACCTCCGCCAGCTCCCTGCCCCCGTACCTGCGCTGTCTGCACTCCTCCTGCCGATGCCAGTACTCCCCCAGCAGATCGGAAAAATCCTCCGGGGCCAAAGGGGCATACGAGATAGTGCGCAGAGATTCCCGCAGAAGCTCCGGCAGCGGACAAGAGGGCCCGTAAGAGATAAAAATCACTTTTTTTGAAATATCTTCTCCCCCGTCCCATGCTCTGCCATGTTCCCCTGCCCAAAGCCCCTCGGCCCGCTGATTCTCGCAATAGCGCAAAAATTCCAGCATCAGCTGACTGTACTTGGGATCTCTGGCCTGACCGGACTCGTTCTTCATAAATGCCTGCCACACAAAGATCAGGTGGCCTTCCCGCAGCCCCTCCTGCAGCTCTTCCGCCCCTTGGAAATCATAATCATCCTCTTTTCTTTTCTTTCCGGCCCCGCCGGAAACCCAGCCGCAGAACTCCCCCGCAGATACAAAAAGAGGCTGTCCCGGCATCCCCTTTTGTTCGCAGGCCAGTCTTACAGTTCGTTCCACGGTGCAATAGTCGTTGGTCTGAAAGTGAAAAAACTGCCACATTTCCCCTTCCGGAAGCTCCGGGCGGGGCAGAAGCCCGGCAAGCTGTTTCGCCGCGCTCCTAACGGGCGAAAGATCCTTATTTTTCATAGCGATACCTCCCTGCGCTCCGGCCCCTGCCGGTCCGGCTATCATAGCAAACCTATCAGTTCAGATATAGGGCCCTCATGACATCCTGCTTCAGCCCTCTGATGATCTGATCGGGAATATTGAAAATATCGGTCTTCTTGAACTCATAGTCCAGCCTCAGGGATATCTCCTTTTCCAGCAGCCACTCCACGGAATCCCGCTCACTGCCTTTATAGGCCTCATACACCGCGGCGCGGTATGACGCGCTCCTCAAAATATCGTCACGCTCCACCCCCATCCCGAACCAGTTCAATATGGTATTGCCCAGATCCTGCAGCAGCCCTCCTATAGACTTCCAGAATTCAAGGTGAAGAGTATCCGGATCCACCTCTCTGACCGCCCGGGAAACCCTTTCCACCGGCAGACGGATCTTCACCGCATCCGTATCCACCGTTCCTGTAAATTTCGCCCCTGCAAGGGTATCCAGCAGATTCATAATCACCCTCATGGTATCGGGCAGGCTCACTTTCGGCACAATATTTTTAGTTGCCCGCTCCATAGCCTCATTAAGCTTCGCCGTCTCCTGAAAGATTCTTGTGCAGTCGCTTTTCAGCTTCTCGTTCAGCCGGTATGTGGAACAGTCCTCATTCTGAGTGCCGTCCGCCTTTTTCAAGGGCTGGTTCTTCCACCATTCCAGAGTCTCCAGCGTGATGCCGCGGACCAGAGCATTCAATTCTCTGGTGATCTCTCTTGCGGCCGCTCCCTTCAGTTCCTGAAAAAGCACCTTGTACAGTCTCTGGGGAAATTCCTGCAGCACATTCAGACGGCCCAGCAGTCCGCCCACATAGTATCCGCCTCCAAAGGGAACCGAGTTTTCATAGTCATTCTCCTTATCCATGTACAGAATCTGATCCTCCCTGCACAGAAACGCTCCCATCTCGGAATTGCGGATGGCATTCCAGATATGAGGCCGGATCCCCGCCAGCCGGCAAGATCCCCCTGTGACGATGACCTGAGCCGCTCTGCGCTCATTCTGCCCGAGATCATCCATTACATAGCGGATCAGATTTTCCAGATGACCGTACCATGTGTCCTCCACCACCTGCACCGCAAAGCCCCACGGCTCTGCCTCCCCTGCCCCCGCCCTCATGTCATGGACATAGGCAGCCATCTCCAGCGGATAGCTGACAGCAAAGCTGCGGCCGCCGAACATTGCGCCGGTCAGCGGGTCGTTGGTCTCGTCGCCCAAAAGCCCGCACAGCACATCGGCGCTCATCACGATCTCCTTATCCCTGAGCGTGTATGAAAAGCTGCTGCCCCGCTGCGCGGAATCATACTCCATGTTGGAAATGTCCTCCTTACTGGATCTCATGTTCCACTTCAGAAGAGCGCTTGTGCAGGAACAGAATTCCCCAAAGAACTTCTCCTCCGGCAGGCTCCGGGGATCGGGATATTCCTGCATGGTGGAAGGAAAGACCTTTTCCAGAACATAGTGCAGCAGCAGCAAGTCCACGTCTCTGCCTGCCATCGTCAGGGAATACTCGTAAGGTTCCGCCAAATCTCTCGCCAGATATTCCACATCTATGGTGCTGGCTCCGATGTCGATGATCACCACCCCAGTATGGAAATCCAAGGCCTTGTCATATTTCCTGCGCACATACTGCATGGCCGCCTTTGCCTCCGAGATGGTAAGGATGTTTTCCTTCGGCAGTCCCGTGCCTCTGGAAATCATATCCCGGTAGCTTTTCAGCACGGACTGTCTGGACCATTCGGCGCCTGCAGGGTGGGCCACCATCATCAAAGTATTCTGCCTCATGGTCAGCCTGTCTCCTTGGCCGATCCGCTTCTCTTGGATCCAGCGGCAGATCTGGTCCATAAGGCAGCCGAAATAATCCGGCCACACATCCGCCAGCCTTCTGGAGAGCAGCTTGCGGTCCCATGTGGCAATCTGCAGCACCACCTTGTTCAGATTCTGATCACTGGGGCAAGCCTTGAAGTTCTCGCACACATTTCCCGTGTTCAGAGCCTCCGGCCCGATGAGGGGTTTTAAGTCGCTGTATCCGATCAGCGTGGGTATGGAAACCTGCTTGTTCGCCATCTCCAGCGTTCCATTGCCTCTTGCGGAGGGCGTCTTGTAATTCCAGAGGATAGGATATAGGTACTCCTGCAGTTTCACAGCCCCGTTGCGGACGAACTCCTTCAAATCCAGAATCGCCGCGCTGGTGCTTCCGCATCCCATGTCCAATATGATCAGATATTCGCAGCTCTGAATTCTGTCCAGCCACTCCACAGGCAGCTCGTCCATCTCAAGAATTGCCTTCAGAAGCGCTTCTATCTCTCCGTTCATCTTTTCAACCTTCCTCCTTTTTTCATTTCCCGCCGGAACCGACGTTTCTCATTGGCTATACCTGCGCAGACACCAGCATCTTATAGCGGTGAAGGTCTTCTTCCGGGACGAACCGGGCCTTCTCCTCCTCAGGCAGATTGGCAGCCCGCGCAAGGACAAGCCCGTACTCCTCCACATATCCCCGCAGCTTCTTCTGTTTACTCCTATAGCTGTCCCGATACCGCTCCACATCTCCTCCTGCAGGACAGTTTCGGATCATGTCCAGCAGCACGAACATCCCCGTCTGTCCTCCCGCTATAGCCGCCATCTGTTGTTCCAGCGCAAATTTACGTGCCAGCAGCTCCCGGCCCGATGTCTTAGAACCGGACGGCACAGTTGGATTTTGGGGAGCCTGCCTCCTTCGTCTGGCCTCGCCCGCCCCCAGCACTATACAGACCGCCGCCACGGCCAACGCAGCCGCAGCCCCCAGCAGCAATATTATGAAATTCATGCTCACACCCCCGTACCCGCTTCAGCGGGCAAACAGCCAAAATATTTCAGGCATTGAATCCCCATGCCCATCCCTGCAATACTTCCACCGGGTCTTCACCCTTTCTCCCGGTCACCGTAGAGATCCATGCGCCGCAGCACCATTTTCCTCCATGTGTCCAGCTCCTGATGGGACAGTCCTTCCGAAGGGATTGTCCGCATCTTCTTCTCCAGATTATTCCCTATTTTTAAAAGAACCTGATAGGGCGCCGCCTCCGAACTTTGGGGCTCGTACATCTTATAGCGGGCAAAGAGCGGTTTCAGCTTCTCCGTTCTTCTGAGATACCCCTCGGCATGGCATGAAAATCCGGCAAGATCCTTTTCCTCCGCATCTTGCAGCAGCATATCCAGAAACATCAAAAGCCCTGTCTGCCCGTTGACCAGCTTGGCTATAGACTGTTCCAGCAGCAGCCTCTCCGCCAGCCCATATCCCGGCTCCTGACTCTTGTTTTTTTGCTGTTCGGCTTTTTGCTTCTTGCCTTTTTGCTTCTCGGCTTCCCGCTTTTCGGTTTTCTGGCTATTGCTCTTCAATTTTCCGGCGCTTTCATCACATTTCCGTTCTCCGTCAGGCCCTCCGCCTTGTCCGCCGCTGCCTTTTCCGCCCTTCTCACCATTCCTCTTCACTGCCTTACCTCCCCGGAATCCAGAATTGCCCACCTCATGAACTGGGTGGACAAAGCCTCGCACTCGTCCTGCCCCGCCTGCAGGAAACGGCCCAGCATGGCCTGCACGAATTCCCCTTCGGTTATCTGCCTTTCCACATTGCTGCGATAGTCCAGAAATTGCCCCTG
>OFHM01001962.1_pt1 | contig 12379 bp, 15 predicted proteins | sample 1521311 | NCBI WGS metagenome assembly OFHM01 (sample SAMEA3504083, study PRJEB24116) | mouse gut metagenome | biome: mouse gut; feature: mouse-associated habitat; material: faeces | place: Denmark | collected 2011 | reverse complement strand
AATCAGAATATGAGTGGAACTCTCCTGAAATAGCGAAATTGCGTGAAAAATACCCAGAATACTTTGAGGTTGGAACCTTTAAGGGGCTGGAGGTTTATGTTTGGCAAATGGCAGAGAATGACTATCGTTTTGGGCTGATGCAAGGAACCAACCGTGAGAAAACTTTGGAAGAGATGATGGCATTAAAAGGTGCCTCGCCAGAGGAAATGGCATTGATTCTGTCTGCCTTTGACATAGAAGACAGAGATATTTTTGTGATTCCATGGCAGAATCCCATTTCCAGTTATATGATCACGGATGATATGGTGAAAGATCCGGAATATATAAGCAATATACGAAATATGTTGGGACTGGATTTGGATGAAGAGCAACTGCCCAAACAGGAAGAAGCTGATGCAATGTATGACAGAATCCCTATGGTAAGAGTAAATGATAAATTATATTATGATACAGGGAGAGAAAGCACGATCAGCGGGCGCTGTGGAAATATGGATGGAGAAATAACGTCAACTGTCGATGGAACTGAAATACCAACAGAAGATAATCAGTCTAATTTTGGAAGTGGATTTGGTTATCAGTATGGAGCGGACGATACAATAGAGATTTATATGAATGAAAAGTGGTTTATCTTTGAATACAGAGAAGAATCTGAATGAGAAAATAAACGATAGATAAGTTAAAATAAATCCAAACAGCTACCCAAAACGGTAGCTTTTTTCAATTCTCAACCTTAATTTTTTCAATATTCAGTAGATATAAACAGGTGGAGGGATATAACATGTTCAACATTGTCAGTTTTTTTGCGTTCTTGGGAGAGATTCATAACTATTGTACCTTATTGGATATTAGTAGTCCAATAAGTGTGAATTACCGTATTTTGAGTGCCAATTTGGGGGATTTCTTTGGCAAGGGGTCTCCCCCAAATGGTATGTGAAAGTTTGCCTTGTTCTTTTAGAAAAAGGGGAGAGGTTTGCTTCTTGTTTCTTTTTAGGGGATAGCACTATCTTCCAAATTTGAATGTAAAATGGTGTATCTTCTACAAGTTTTTTATAAAATGGTTGATTATCTCAAATAAGCCTTGATTTACGAGCATACAAGCAGGATTTCAAGTTGAATTTACTACCAATTTACTACTTTTAAGGGAAAGAGCCTTGATATGCCACCCAGAATACTGCAAGCCCCAATATCAGCACAGTATTGAAAGAATAAATGAAAACTGAATATGACACGAACACGGCGTTTCTCTATCCCATAACAGGGAGAACAGGAACGCTGCTTTTTTATACCTTTATGTTACGCAATAGAAGCCAAAAGAGCCTTGCTACAAACGGCTTTGCAGACATGTTTTTGCAGGAGATAAGGATTTATACCTAACCCCTGTCCATTTGTCGTGAAAGCAGCACCACAGCCGGAATGGAAATGAACAGATTAAGCTATAAAAGGAAAAAATGAGTTTCGGAGCAAGCATAGGAAAGGAGTACCTTTCCGTAAATTTGTCCATCTGCACCCTATGGCTTGCTGGACAGATTTCGCTTGTTGGGAGGAATCCCAAACCCTCTAAAATACCCCGTATGTCCCACAATGCCACACGACAGCTTTACCAAAGTTATGCAAAAATTCTTTTCCGTCATTTATGAAAATAGTATAAACTTTTCTCGCCCACTTGACAACTGAAATGCGTAGCAGTAAAATGAATTCTTGTAATTAGAATTCTAAGTAGGGACAGGGCGATAGCATGAGGGATGAAAAAAAGCTAATGGAAAAATATGACAAGTTGAATCGGCGAATGTTGAGATACTTTTCAAGTTTTTTCACAGGTACGCAGATAACCAGTATTCAAGGTCTTATCCTGCACTATATTATCGTTGAATCTGAAGCAAGGGACATATTCCCGAAAGATATAGAAGAATTTTTAGAGATTAAGGGTTCTTCTGTCACAAGCCTTATCAGCAATCTGGAGCGCAATGGCTATTTGCGCCGGGAAAGTTTGGACAGCGACAGACGTTATAAAAAACTTGTATTGACGGAACAGACACTTGCGATAAAGGACGATATTACAAGCCGTGTCAATGAGTATATGCACAGTATGTTTGCCGGTATATCCGAAAATGATTTGGAAGTCTTTGAAAAGGTCATTCTGCAAATGACGGAGAATACAAAATAGGTATTCTTTTGCCCATATACTTAGGATTCTAATTAAATGGAAAGGAGGTTTTCATATGAGATTACCACCCACGACAATTATTTCGATGATTACCTGAACCTATTTTTTGCCTTTATATTTAGAATTCTAATTAAAGGAGGACACGATGATGAATGACACACAGACGACAGCCAATCCACTTGGTTATGAAAAAATCGGAAAACTACTTACAAGCTATGCCGTTCCCAGTATCATAGCTTTGATTATCAATTCCCTTTACAACATGGTAGACCAGATTTTTATCGGTCAGGGCATAGGCTTTTTGGGGAACGGAGCCACGAACATTATCGCCCCAATCGCTACGATTACGATTGCCATTGCCACTCTTTTTGGTGACGGTCTTGCCGCCTTTTTCAGCCTTAACCTTGGGAAAGGCGAGGGAGAGAAAGCCGCAAAAGGTTTAGGGACTTCGATTATGTTTGGGAGCATTTTCGGCATTATCTGGACTGTTCTTGCCTTTGTTTTTTTGAAACCGCTATGTCTGATATTCGGGGCAACGGAAAATATACTGCCCTATGCACTTGATTATGGGCGTATTATCGTCATTGGATTTATCTTTCAGATTGTCGGGAATACCATTAACAGCGCAATCCGAACAGACGGAAGCCTGCGTTATGCCATGCTGTCCATGATGATTGGCGCGGTTTTAAACATCATTCTTGACCCGGTTTTCATATTCGTATTTCACTGGGGTGTTGAGGGCGCTGCGACTGCCACTGTTATAAGCCAGTTATTTGGGCTTTTGTTCAATATCGCTTATCTGTTCCGAATGAAGACAATCAGACTTTCCAGACAGTCTTTTACTTTGGATATTTGGACTGCGGGAAGAATCGCAAGCCTTGGATTTGCGAGCGGAGCAAATAACTTGACTTCAACGGTAGTGGCATTCGTATCAAACAATCTGATGACAAAATACGGCGCACTCTCTCCCTATGGAGCAGATATTCCCCTCACCACCTTTGGCTTGTGTATGAAAGTGAGTATGCTTGCATTTTCCATTGGTATTGGTGTTGCAAGCGGAAGCCAGCCGATTATCGGGTTTAATTACGGCGCAAAGAAATATGACCGTGTGAAAAAAACTTTCCTGCTTAGTGCCGGAGTTGCTACAATCATTACATTTGTTTCATGGATTGTTTTTCAGTGCTTCCCGTTGCAGCTTATTCGGGTATTCGGTACGGAATCCAGTCTGTATGAAGAATTTGCCGTTAAGTGCTTCCACATTTATTTACTGCTTACATTCTTGAACGGTTTACAGATGTGTGCCGGGGTGTTGTTCCAGGCAATCGGTCAGCCCATGAAAGCAGCGATTACTTCCCTGTCAAAGCAGGTAATTTTCTACATTCCCGCTATGCTGATTTTATCACGCTTTTTTGGTTTGACAGGTATTCTAATGGCAGGACCTACCGCAGACGCTTTGGCTTTTGTCCTTTCGGGTGCTTTTTGTTTTAAGGAAATTAAGAAAATGGAGCAGATAAGCGAAAATGCGTCCTAATTTGTCTGAGGGGATATACCCCAATAACAGCGCAGCTTTATCCATTGAATTTTGCTTGACATATGGGACATACGAAAAGATTGGAGGAACAGTACCATGAAAAAGAGAATTATCACCATTAGCCGTGAGTTTGGAAGCGGAGGACACAGCATAGGAAAAATTGTTGCCGAAACGCTGGGAATTGGATTTTACGATCAGGAACTATTGGAAAAAATTGCAGAGGAAACAGGGTTTTCAAAAGAATTTATCATAGAAGCCGCAGAATATTCTACTGCAAAAAACAGCCTTCTATTTAACCTTGTTATGAACCGTTCTTTGCATGGACGTATGGAACCGTCTCCTGCTGATACAATTTACTTTGCACAGACAAAGATTATTAAAAGCCTTGCGGAAAAGGAAAGCTGCGTAATTGTCGGGCGGTGTAGTGATTATATTCTTCGGGACAACAATGACTGCATACACGTTTTTATTTATTCAGACAGGGAGAACCGGGCGAAACGTATTCTTGAACGCTACGGAGAAAGCGATAAGCCTATTCAAAAGCGAATCACAGATAAAGATGAACGGAGAAAAATCTACTATTCACACTACACAGACTGTCCGTGGGGCATACCGCAGAATTACGATTTATGCCTTAACAGTGACGCATTGGGTGAAGAAGGATGCGTAAACATCATTACAGACGTTTTCAAAAAATAAGAGTATTTATTTTAAGGATATGGCGGTATAGGAGGGGTATTGTCATGTCCTTTTTTTATTACCAGTATATTTCTGGATATCAAATACCATTAAAAAAATTCTATTCTATGCAACGGGAAATTCTGCCTATGAATATGAATACACATATCATTTAGTATGTCTTAATAACTCATATTACGCCGATATTCGTGCCGCCTTATGCGGCATAGGTGTTTGCTGTAATAGCCCCCTGCTGGGAAGAAAGACCAACTATTAAAAGTCAAGTAGATAATTGAAAAAATCAAAAGAAATTTTCATAGGAAAAAAGAGTGCGACAACAAGACCTGCTGTCAGGCAGGCTGGAAAGGGAGGTTAAGGGATTCCAGTATCAGTTGAAACTGGAATTTCCGCAGTTGAAACAAACATCCCAGAAAAAATAAAGGTGGCGTATAGGCAAAGAAGGTGCTAAAATGGTTATGGTTCATCTGTGCAGGGATGCGGCTTTTTCAGGAAGGCTTTCGCATGACACTTTTTTCTATGGCGTGGGCTTAGCGGTGTTATCATGTCGAAGCAGATGAACTTTTTGTAAAATGGAGTGGCAAGATGGTAATCGAATTAAAGTATTCTGGCACAAACGCATATTTTGTCCGGGGAACAAATTAGAGGACATTGGGCGGGCAACGGATGCTGACAATGCATTTGTGGAGGATGTGACTAGAATGTATCTGACACACCAAAATGGATGTTGGCTATAGAAAATTTAATTTTACAAGCGATGTAATACAAGATAGTTCATTTGATGAGTGTGATTTAAAGGAAAGCAGTTTTAAAGGCTGTCGTTTAGAAAGGACACAGTATATAACATTCTAACATACAAAAAGCGGATTTTAGAGAAGCCAGAGAGTATCAAATTGGTATTTGGAGGGGGTGTTTTCATGAAGCATTTTGATTATCCACAATTGCCTGAAGAATTGCAAAGAGGCTTAAATGACTATTGTAAATTTTGGGAACAGGGCTTAAAGAAGAGGGCGAATGCAGTTATCCGTGAAATTATGAAGTATTATGATACATTATCAGAGGATGTTTATAAAGAATTTATTTCAATAGTCTGCACCGAAATTTGCGATAATCATGTAGAATTATTCCAGGATTATTCTTTGCCGTATGAGGTTTCTATTCGTTTAGGGCAGGAACTTTTTCCTTTTGTGAATCAAGGAGCTTTACCACAGGCACGATGGCATTGTGAGCTATTTGGAGATTTAGATGAAATGGTTTCGATTTATCAGAAGAATAAAGATGATTTCAAAACAGCCAGGATTCTGATGTTGAGATTGATTTATTTGCTTTCCTTTGGCGCACATCATTTTCCAGAATATTCCTGCCTTGAAAATGTTTCGGAGCTTGACGAGGCAGAAGAGCTTGGTGAAGAGATACTGAAAAAGCATGATATAGATGTTGAATTACAACAAGAATTTCGATATTATATCAAACTGCACAGGCTGTTTCATTCTTGGAACGGTGAAAGCGATTTCGCGCTTTTATGCAAAAGAAACGGTTTGGAATTTAATGAAATAGCGGCATATTACTATAAATAAAATCCAGTTTTTGAAAGCGTAAAATCGGGATTAAAAAAAGAAAGGTCAAGATGGATATGTGTACTGAAAAAGATAATGAGGAATTAATGGTAGCTCTTATAACCGCTGCCAGAGCGGCGTTCCTGTCTTTGAAAGAAACAACCAAAGAACATTTTTATTTTTATGTATTTGTATTTGATGAGGGAATGCACCCCTATATTTCAGCATGGTCTTACGAAGCCTTGGAAAAATCCATAAAGGAACAGCAGATAACTGATGAGGACAAGAGCTGGTGGAAATGGGATAGCGCAGACTCTCCCTATGCTGTTTATGGATATGATGAATTTTTTGGCGAAGTGGGTGCATTGCTGGAGCAAAGGGCAAGTAAATTATCCGATGATGAACTATATGAGACCGAGTGGGAAGAGCGGATTGATCTTATGGAGGCGGTCATGAAAAGACTCGATGCTTCCGGTTTGTTTGGGACTGGGAAAGAGAGGGAATGCGTGGTCATCAATGTAGAACAGGCTCCGCCTGACGGTGATGGCGCCGAATATGACCGGGCATTGCGATTAAATCCGCCTTCGGCTCTATTGTCGGAATATTTGGAAACCTGCGAAACCCCAGAAAACGATTAACCCGTAACAGCAAATTCAGGTTTAGAAACGGAGCGTGAAGGTAAATGGAATTTAAAATTATCCCAAAAACAAACATTATCCCATCGTTTAACCACAATACAACTGTTGTGAAGAATATTGAATGTGCTTCCTATGGCGAACAGTACAATGAAGATGAAATTACGCCGGAATTGATTGGCAAAATATTAAATGATGTGCCAAAAGGTATTGAGGTCAGCTTGTGCTTAGACCCTGATGGAGAATTATGTGACATATGCTTGGAAGTAGTGTCGGATGGAGAATGGCTGTCCTTGTGTTATGGCAGCGAAAACACAGAAACCTATTTTTCCTACAATCCTGAGTATGCCAATACAGTGGAGCGGCTTGAAGAAGTAGATTTGGGAGATGAAAATGTATATACCCCGATCGACTACGATGGTCAGTCTCCCATTCCAAAATGTCAAGCCATTACAGATATGGATGCAGGTGTAAAAGCAGTTGAATATTTCATCCGAACAGGGGAACTTTATCCTGGAATTGACTGGGCATATTATTCTTGACAATTCTCGTTTGTAAAACTATTGCTTCGGGTAGCGGGGAATAAAAACGAAAGAAACGGGAAAGAGGGAAATATATGGAGCTGAAATGGGCAGTGGCCGCTATAATGGGGATTGTGCTGGCTGTTCTGTGCATTTGTCTGGCCGCCATATTTATAAAATGGCTGTCTTCCTTAGACTGGACATTTGAATCCGCAGACAGACGCGCAGGCAGGTACGGGGAGGAAATTGCGGCGGAAATCATTCGCCGGGTTCTTAAGGAAGATGACTGTCTGCTTATGAACATAGGAATAACGTATGACGGCAGACAGGCGGAGATGGACTGCATTGTTGTCAACAGATTCGGGGTATTTATTTTCGAGGTCAAGAATTACAGCGGCCAGTTGATGGGGGATGAAGACGATTATGAATGGCAGAAAATAAAGATTACGGATGCGGGGAATATGTATGCAAAGCAGGTAAAAAATCCAATCAGGCAGTTAAAGAGGCAGGTTTATCTCCTGGCGCATTACCTTCAGTCCCATCGGATCAGGGTATGGGTGGACGGATATGTGATTCTGCTTCATCAAAACAGTCCTGTGGACAGCGGTTATGTCATTTCCAGCCTTTCGGATATTGACAGGGCGGTGCATACGGAAGGGAAAAACCATCTTTGCTCCAAAGAAATAGAACAGATTATCACGCTGTTACAGCGGGGTGCGGAACAAGCGTAAGATTTGAGAAAGTGAGGACTGTAAATAAAACATAAATGGAAAAAGCATGAGAAAGAAATATATGGTGTAAAAACAAAACCTTGTGTGCTTGATATTCCTATTCAGAAATATATCATTCCTTCTGGCAGAGGAAATCCTAATGATGAAATTTTTTCAGATAAGATTGCCGCCCTGTTTTCGGTAGCTTATAAAATTAAGATGGCATATAAAGCGGTTGCCCTAAAGAACAACGAAATAACAGATTATACCGTATATCCTTTAGAGGGAATATGGAGCATGGATTCTGAAAAAGAATATTTGGCAAAAGAAGAATTGCAGTACGGCATCATGATACGACAACCGGATTTTATTTCCAGAGATATGTTTGATCATGCGTTAGAGACAGTAAAGGCGAGGAAAACTATTCCGTATCTGACAGATATTTCTTTTGAAACAATCTGCGATGGCAGATGCATTCAAATATTGCATAAAGGAGCGTTTGATGATGAGCCTGCGTCATTTGAGATTATGGACGGATATTGTATGGAACACGGATATAAGCGTATGGGAAAAGAACACCGTGAAATATATTTGAATCATGCCAACCGTACACAAGGGGAAAACTTAAAAACTATATTGAGATATAAGGTTTCAGATATGGCGTAATACTATGATAAAAACGAAAGGGAATGAAATATGGTCAGACCAACAACAAAAACTTGGGATAAAAAATATTTGTGGGAGAAGGTCACCGTTATTCGTTGGTTTTGTTTTTTATCTTATAGGAAAGCCCTCCGGGCAGGAGGCGCAGGTCCTGCCCTTCATCCTGCCCCCGCTTATTCCTCAAAATAGAAGCGTAATTCATCCTTTAAATTTTCCAGCCTTTCCGCCACAGGCCGGCTCCCATCTGTCATAAAAACTGTCTGATAAATCAAAGAATTTTCATATTCGCAGAACCGGGCCGTTGTAACCTGCTGTGTGAGCTGGGACAATTCTTCCGCTTTCTTTGCAGCGTCTTCCTGATATTCTTCTGCCCCAAGGGAAAACTTGTACTGGAATAACGGTACAACTGCATTGTTATTCACAGGGATAGCCGAAGGCCCCATTACATTCCCAAAGCCTTCCCAGCCTGTGCTGCCCTGCATTTCATCTGACAGCAAAAAGGCCAGGAATTCGCCAGCTTGGGAAGCGCATGCGCTGTTTGCCCGGACTGCTGCAAATATACTCACCTGCGCGTTAACCCCTCCTTCCCCATTTGGGAACGGAAGGAACTTAATGTCTGTACCCGAAGCAAAAGACCCTTCCACAAGCATTGCAAAACTATCATCATCAGAGTCACCAACCGTCATAATATCTGGCAATTCCGGCGCATTTTCATCTGTAATTCCCAATCCTTCTTCTAACAGCTCTGCCATATCCTGCAATTCCTTGGAAACCGTCACGGATTTTTCCTCATAATCCAAAACAGGCGTCCCAAAAAGCCCAGGCAGATACCATTTCATCAAAGATTCGTTACGGAAGCTTTCCACCCCTGCATGGGCGGCAACTTCTTTTAGGAATTTATCCGGCTGGCCGGAGGACGGCTGGAAATCCCCAAGCGTATCATCTGCCACAGCAATGCCTGCCAGCCTATATCCCAGTGGCAGAAAATACTGTTTCCCATCCACTTCCCCTGCTTTTACCACCGTCTGGTTCAGCGGCAGGCCTTTGATCCCGTCTATCACTGTGTTCAGGTCTAAAAACACCCCGTTGTAACTGCTTTTTACAATGTCCGGCAATAAGCTGTCGCTTTCGTCCAGAAGGAAGACATCCGGCCCCTTACCCGCCAGAACCTGCACCTGCATGTCCTTTACCGCTTTCCTGTTTTTCTCCGTTTTCTCCGTAGGCATATTATCAATCCAAGGTATTATTTCAACTGTTACGGCTGTTTCTGGGTGGAGCTTACGATATTCGGATATTACCACCTGATAAAATTCTTTCTGATGTTCGGAAACAGCGATAACTATCTCCGTTTGGTTCCCGGCCTTTTGTTCCGGGGAAACGCCGGAAGATGCGCAGGATGTAAACAAACCTATGCATAAGGACAGGATAAGCGCGAATTTTTTCTTCATAAATTACACCTCCCTGTTAATCCCAAAATACAGCAGCCTGGCATACTGTATCTATCTTGCACGATATTCGCGCCAAATTCAGGCTGCCCTGTTGCGAGTACAATTTAAAATTTTATATATAAAAAGTGGCGCAAGTGAATTTCATGACTTTTTATTATAATTATCCGTGAAATACAAATTTTCTTAACTAGTTAGGATAATAACCACCGCATTTTATCTCCGTATTCGTACATTTCTCCCATGTACTGCTTCCATATGCGCAGTTCGAACATTTATACTGATAAATAGTATATGTCTTTTTAACCGCATCGCTTCCGAAAGGAAGTCCATGTCCACAATCAACTTCTGCCGTTGATGTTCTGGATCCACATTTAACAACATGTAAGCTCATTTTCCCGCACCTACCACATTCCTGTACCCGTGGCTGGATTCCTTCCAATACATTTTGGGATGCTGATACTGGCAATGCAAGCATGAAAGAAATAACACCTAATATCAGGATAGAAACTAATTTTTTATTCATACTATTCCTTCTCTGATTCACTTGCCCACTTTTAATACTATATGTGTTAAAAATTTTATTTTATAAAAAAACATATCATAACTTGCAGTATTATACAAGACATAATTTTTTTGAGTTTCCCCATTTTGTAATTTATAGTGCCAAAAGGTTTCCAACACAAAGTGATGGAAACACTTTGCACATAAAAGCGCTCTGAAAAGCTGGATTTTCAGAGCGCTTTTTGCGGAAGTATTAATCTTCTAGCGTTTGCTGCAGATTTTCTGCTACTTTCTGTAATTTTTCCTTTCCTTTTCCATCTTCCATGGTTTCAATGACTTCTTTGATGTCATCTAATATAAACCTGATAAAACCATTGAATTGCTTATCCGTCATTCCCATATTTTACCATCCTTTCTGTCATTCTTATTTAATGGGTTATTGCTATTATAGAAGATTTTAGGAAAAGAGTAAAGCACACAGTAATTTTTTTCGGTATACAGGATTAGGGTATCAAAAGGATGCGCCGCACCCGCTCTAAAACATATTTGACAAGCCATTTGGAAAGCCTTACAATAGGAATGTATCCATTTACAAAAGCAAAGAACAGGAGGTATTTGACATGGCAGGAATTTTAATCAGCCCCAGCAAATATGTGCAGGGCGCAGGGGAGTTAAAGAAATTGGGGGAATATGCAGAAAAGTATGGCAAAAAAGCGCTGGTCTTGATTACATCATCCGGGTTCCAGCGGATTGGGGAGCTTGTGGAAGGAAGCTTTGCAGGGAAAGGGGCAGCGGCTGAATTCGGCTATTTTAACGGGGAGTGCAGCAAGACGGAGATTAATCGCCTGATTCAGGTGGCAGAGGAAAAAGGCTGCGACATGGTGATCGGCATTGGCGGCGGCAAAATCCTCGACACTGCCAAGGCAGTTGCTTACCACAAATCCATGCCGGTGCTGGTTTGCCCGACCATTGCTTCTACAGACGCACCCTGCAGCGCATTGTCTGTAATTTACACAGACGAAGGGGTGTTTGAGGAATATTTGTTCCTTCCCGCAAACCCGAACCTTGTGCTGATGGATACAGAGGTCATTACAAAGTCCCCTGTCCGCCTGACAGTATCTGGCATGGGTGATGCGCTGGCAACGTACTTTGAGGCAAGGGCGTGCAAAAACAGCGGGGCGGCAACCTGCGCTGGCGGCCTTTCTACCTCTGCGGCAATGGCGCTGGCAGAGCTTTGCTTCCAGACCTTGATGGAAGAAGGGGTGAAAGCGAAAATAGCATTAAGCGCCGGCGCATGTACCCCGGCAGTGGAAAAAGTCATTGAAGCAAATACACTGTTAAGCGGCATAGGCTTTGAGAGCGGTGGGCTTGCAGGCGCCCATGCCATCCACAATGGGCTGACGGTGCTGGAGGAGTGCCATCATATGTACCATGGGGAAAAGGTAGCCTTTGGGACCATCGTCCAGCTTGTCCTTGAAAATATCCCTTCCGATGAATTGGAAGATATTATTACATGGTGCATAGAGCTTGGGCTCCCAGTCACCTTAAAGGAACTGGGCGTAACGGAAGTTACAGATGAAAAAATTATGGCGGTTGCCACCGCTGCATGTGCAGAAACGGATACCTTGCATAACATGCCTTTTGAGGTGGCTCCGGAAACCGTTTGCGCTGCCATTAAGGCTGCTGACGCATATGGGCAGTTCTATTTGGGAAATTAAGGGGTTTTGCAGAGGTTCAAAGATAAGGAAGGAACCTGTAATTGTATTTCGGTACAGTTACGGGTTCTTTTATCTTAAATGAGGGGTTCAGGGAGCTGAAGCGGACTTGCCTGTTTTGTTTTTTACCTTAAAATAACTGAATTCCCCAAGCCATTCCCAAATGCCACTTTTTGAGTTTCCCCATTTTTCATTATAGCCGATACTATAGAGCCAAAAGGTCTTGCTGCCTTTGGCAG
>OFHM01001960.1_pt1 | contig 12389 bp, 9 predicted proteins | sample 1521311 | NCBI WGS metagenome assembly OFHM01 (sample SAMEA3504083, study PRJEB24116) | mouse gut metagenome | biome: mouse gut; feature: mouse-associated habitat; material: faeces | place: Denmark | collected 2011 | reverse complement strand
GCGGCGACTTGTTCCAGGGTCTGGCCACAGTGCGTTGCTCCGAGCTCGGCTACTGGAACTTCTTCGCGCCCATTCTGGACTACACGAGCGCGGCGGCCTACGCCGACTCCATCCAGTCCTACATCGACACGGGCATGATTCGCTACCCCTCCGAGCTGTACTATCCCATCCGCCTGAAGAACTTCGGACCCTACAGCCTGGAGGGCCTACGTCGGGGCGTGAGCCACATCGAGCTGCGCATGGTGGACTTGAACCCGCTCGTGCGCGCCGGCATCGACGAGCGCGACGTGCTGTTCAGCCAGCTGTTCCTCGTATGGGCCGCCTCGCTGCCGAAGGCGAACCTCACGGCGAAGGACCAGGTGCAAGCCGTGCAGAACTTCAAGAACGCCGCGCACTACGACTTGAAGACCGTGAAGATCGTCATGCCCGACGGCGCGGCCCATTCCGTGGTGAAGTCCGCGAAGCGCGTCATTGCCGCCATGGAGGAGTTCTACGCCGACTTCGGCGAGTCGGTGCACGACTGCCTCGCCTTCCAGCGCCGCAAGTTCGACGAGCCCGAGACCCGTTACGCCTGGATCATCCGCGAAAAGTTCGGCCAGGGCTTCGTTGCCCGCGGCCTGCAGCTGGCCCGGCTTCGCCAGCGCGAGTATGTGGGGGAGTAGGCCTCTCGGTGCCCGGGTAGACGTTTGTCGGCCAAGTGCTCTAACAGAGGAAAGCCCGCGAACATGAAGCTCGCGGGCTCATGGGGAGGGCGGATGCTGAAGCGACCCTGCGGCCGTCCCTCTTGCTTCGGGAAGTCCTCCGCCTGGGTGAGGGCGGCGGTGTAGCCGAAGGTAGCTCCACGATGGAGGTTGCCTCCGTAGTACGAAGCCGTGGGGCGCACGATGTTGTAGTTTCCAGCCGTCTCACCGGCTGCATAGAGGCCCACAATGGGGGTGCCGTCCGCATTGAGGACGCGAGCGCCATCGTCGATAACAAGGCCTCCGTTCGTGGTCTTCACGTTCGGGATAGTCTCGAAGATATAGAATGGGCCGCTTTCCAGGGGAATAAGCCCTTCGGCATCCTTGCCGAAGTCCTCATCGATGCCAGTAGTGCAATAATTATTGTACTTCGCCAATTCCGCCGCCACGACTTGCGGGTCGAGGCCTGCTTTCTCGGCGGCCTCTTCGATGGTGTCGCCCTTGAAGACGACTTCGCCTTGCGCGGCAAGACGCTCGAGCTCCTCGTTGTTCTCATCGGTTACGTAGGTAGCATAATTTCCGTAGTAGAGGATGTTGTCAGTTTGGAGCAGCTTGCTATCGGCGACGCAGAAAATGGTGTTGTCCGGCACATCGAAGTAGGCTCGCTGCGCGCTAGAGCCCTCTTTCCAGAATCGATGGCCGGTGTTGTCCAGCCATACCACGCCGGGCATGCTGTGCTTTATCTCACGGGTAACGCGTGCGCCGTTCGTGCGAATGGTGGGCAGCGAACCACCGTCGGTGCGGCAGAAGTCCATATCGTGCAGAGTTGCTCCCACGGCCAGAGCGGCATCAAACATGTTGCCAATGGAGGTAGTGTTGCCCGGGTGCATCCAACGGGTGTAAATCTGACTGAGCATTTCCTTGTTGGCGTTATAGCCGCCGCTAGCAAGGATAGTGGCGGGCGCGTTGTGCTCTGAGCCGTCCTTGCAGCGCACTCCGATGACAGCGCCTTCGTCGTTGGTGAGCAGCTCGTCGACCCGAGTGTCGAGGAGATAGGCCAGCTGTCCTGCTTCAACGAAGTTCTGCAGGCTTTGAGCTACGCCCTCGAAGATACTCATGCCGCGCAGCTCGTTGGAAATCAAGTAAGCTGCGAAGTAGTCGACGTCTTCAACGGAGTTGCCGGCCGAGGCCGAGGCGGCATGGGCGCCGACGTCTCGGCCGATGGGACCGCCCTCGACCCATTTGGCGCCGTATTTTGTCAGCATGTCGAGCGCAGGGGCGCTGTTGTAGGCAGCGATGTAGGAAAGCTCGGGACGGAAGGTCTCCGGGTCGCTTTCGACCATCCACTCGTAGAATTCATCGGGATCCGTTTCGTAGTTAAACTGAGGAAGAGTCTCGCCGCCTGCGGCGGCAATATAGCCACCGCTGTACATGGTAGAGCCGCCGAAGTAGCTGTTTTGCTCAAGAAGCAGCACTTTTGAGCCTCCGTCGAGGGCTGTTAGCGTGGCTGTGATGCCCGTAATGCCTCCGCCGACTACGACAACATCGGGGTAAAAGTCACTGACGGCGCCGAGGCAGTTTGCTGGTGCCGGAGTGGTTGCGTCGTTGCTGAACATGCTCGCCGTAGCACCGGCGGCGGTCAGAGCTTCGCGGATCGCTTCCTTCATCGAATTGGTGGTGGCTGTCGCGCCGGTGATGGTGTCAACCTCTAGCGTCTGCTCCTTTACGACATTGGCCGCAATGATCTCCTGGGTGCGCTGTCCGATATATTGCGACTCGTGGGTGTCCACAATGCGCACCGCGCTGATGGCATCCTCGGTGACGTCCACTTCAATCGTATAGGGGGCGAAGAAGCCCTGGGCGGTTACAGGATAGGTGCCCGGTGTCATTTTGACCGGCGCGCTTCCCGTTTTTGGCATGGGGGCGCAGCCGGAAAGCATGCTGCTTCCGAAAATGGCCATTGTCGTGGCGCCGGCAGCTGCGAGGAATGCGCGGCGGCTCATGGGATGGTTGATCTGTGCGTGCATGAAGACTCCCTCTCGTTTCGATAGTCGTATGCTTGCGGGCCTGCGCTAAGATGTGCCCTTTCTCCTCTGGGAGGAGGATGGCTTGCATTATGTTGCCTCTCGCGATGAGGCGACATCGGTCAAAGGGCTGCAAATTCCAAGGTGGATAAGGTATCATCCACTTTGCCCGATACGGTTTCCAGGAGGGTTGAGGCTATGGCGAGGCGATATAGGGCGGCGGTTGCCGCAACGGCAGCGCTCGTGCTCGTGGGTGTTTGGGTCGATATATCGGGGTATCTCGACGTCTTCACCAATCCCCAAATAACCGACGCAACCCAGGAGGTTGCTCACTATGCTTGTTATGTCGGCCGCTTGGTCATGGCGTTGGGCTTTCTCGTCTTTCCCGCGCGATTCGAGCGACTCACCAACTCGACTGTGGTTCTCATGGCGAGCTGCATGATGGCGGGATCGCTGCTTTATTCTCTCGGGTTCTACCAGGCGCTTTTCTCGCCGCTCGTTATCTGCGCTGTAGGGTCGTTTCTTGTGGGAGGAGGCCACGTCTGGGCGGTGTCGGCGGCCTATTGCCTTCTTACGCGGACTCACGATCGCCGCGCGGTATTCATTGCAATTATCGCGGCACAGATCGGGGAGCGCCTTCTGATGGAGGTTCTCAACTTGGCATGGGCGGGATTGGCTCTTGTAGTTGTATCCTATGCGCTGCCTGTCTTGGCGGTAGGGTTGTTGGCGCTGTCCTCGCGGGTGTCTGCGCGTAGAACTCCTGAGGTTCACGAGCCTGCTACGGGGGTAGCGGTTCGCTATTTCGGTGTATTGTGCGCCATGGCAGGAGTAGGCTTGGTGGCCTGCGGCGCTATGAGCTCAGTGGGCATTTGGGGCAATGCGGGAGGCGCCCAGTTCCAGGGCGAAGCGGCGACGCTGCCGCTTGTGCTGGTCGAGTGCGGCATCGTAGTGGCGCTCTGCTGGACTACGTTTATGTTGAGTGAGCGCAAGCCGCTGGCGCTGCGGTACCAGACTTCGCTTCTTGTGCTTATAACTGCGTTCGTGATCTCCTTGTCTCGCAGTACGCTCTCGTTTCTTCCTGAAGGGCCGGTATCGGCGCTTTTAGTTGCCGTCGAGAACTATGCCCATATCTTGTTTTGGGTCGTTGCGGTTGATGCGGCAATATCGACATGCTGGCAACCCTATCGGGCCTTCGGAGTTGGCATCGTCGCCTGCAGTGCAGCGGGTCTTCTCTGGAGTGTCTTCTACGAACGGCAGTTGGTGGCAGCCGAGTCTTCGGTGCTCATTGTGTTCTATCTTATGGTGATCGGTTGCATTGTCTATCCCCAGGCTTTCAACCGGGGAGCGTTGCGTGCTTCGCGCGACGAGGAGATGCTTAACGTCTTTGCCCTCGTTGGCGAGCAACGTGCAACTCCCGGGGTTAACGGGAGCGCGCTTCAGTTTGCGCTGGGGGAGCGATGCGCCCATCTTGCGCGACAATACGGTCTTTCGCCCCGAGAAGGGGAGGTGCTTCTCTTGACGGTGAAGGGAATAACAAGGAAGGCCATTTGCTCCGAGCTTTGTCTTTCCGAGGGCACGGTGAAGACGCACCTTTCCCATATCTATGGGAAAATGGATGTACACTCTCAAGCCGATCTCTTGGATATTGTCTACGATGTCGGTTCGGGCGGTGAAGGTGCACGCTCCAAGGCACTCCCTCTTGCGTAGCAATGCTCTCGGACGGTAAGCTGTTCGGCCAGGGTTTCGTCGCCCGCAGCCTCAAGCTCGCCCTCCAGCGCCAGCGCGAGTATGTGGGAGAATAGGTTCTTCTCCTTAAAACCTGGAAATAAATGTAAGACTTCGCACTAAATTCCAGAATTAAGTGTAAAATACGACATTATTTTCTCGGTTTTAGGACGAATGATGAAAAGAATAATCGATGCCCGCTTGGAGCAGTGGAAGATGTCGTCTCAGCGCAAGCCCTTGCTGCTCTTCGGCGCACGGCAGGTTGGGAAAACCTATGCGCTTGAGAGCTTCGGTGCTCGGTGCTTCGATAACTTCGTCCACATTGATTTCTCCAAGAGTGCGGGCGCGGCCGAGCTGTTCGAGGGATCGCTCGACCCGAAGCGGCTGATCCCGTCGCTCGAGGCTCTTTCGCGTCTTCCCATAGTCCCAGGGCGCACGTTGCTCATTCTCGACGAGATTCAACTCTGCGAGCGTGCTCTGACTGCGCTCAAGTACTTCTGCGAGGATGCGCCCGAATACGCGGTGGCCGGTGCGGGAAGCTTGCTGGGGGTGAAGCTCCGCGAGCAGGGATCGTTTCCGGTGGGAAAGGTGGATATGATGCTCCTCCACCCCCTGAACTTCGAGGAGTATCTGTGGGCTCGAGGGGAAGAGCGACTCGGAGAGCTCATCGCCTCGTGCGCCGAAACGCGAGAGCGCTTCCCCCTTCACGAGCGAGCCCTCGACCTCTATCGGGAATATCTGCTCGTGGGAGGCATGCCCGATGCCGTTTGCGCGTTTATCAGAGGGGAGGTTGTCGGCTCGTCGGCGGCCTATGAGGCCGCTCGGCAAAAGCAGGCGGAGATCGACCAGGCCTACCTTGCGGACATAGCCAAGCACGCCCCTTCCCATCTCGTTCCGCGCATCATCGACGTGTGGCGCAGCATTCCTGGCCAGCTGGCGCGCGAGAACAGCAAGTTCCAGTACAAGGCCGTGAAAAGCGGCGGCCGGGCGTCGGTGTACGAAGAGCCTGTGGCGTGGCTCGCGGCGGCGGCCGTGGTGTCGAAGTGCACCCGTGTGTCAGAGCCCGTTGCGCCCTTGGCGACGTTTGAGGAAGTAGATTCCTTCAAGCTGTACCGGGCGGATACCGGACTTCTCGCTGCTTCGCTACAGGCGCTTCCCTCCGATGTGCTGCCTCAGGAGGGGAAAGCCTCCCGCTTTCGAGGCGCGTTGGCGGAAAGCTATGTGATGCAGCAGCTCTCATCGGCGGACGTTCGGCCCTTTTATTGGGGGGTTCCCAGCAAACAGGAGATAGACTTCCTTGCAAGAAGCAGGGAGGGAGACGTTATTCCCATGGAGGTGAAGTCGGGCGAAAACGTGCGCTCCAACAGCTTGGAGGGGTTCCGAAGGAAGTACGATCCGCCTTTTGTCGTTCGATTCAGCAGCAAGAATTTCGGCGAGGAGAAATTCGTCCGCAGCACCCCGCTCTACGCGGCATGCTTCTACGCGAAGGAGTTTATTCCGGCCCCTTTGTTCGTGTAGGAGACCCGTAAGGGGCTTGCGGCGCTTCGTCGCCCGTGGCCTTCAACTCGGCCGCCAGCGCCAGCGCGAATACCTGGGGGAGTAGAGAAGGGCGAATTATTCTGACTGCGCTCGTGCGTGCTATAATTTCATCATGTTGACGATTGATCGCATAGCCGAGGCATTGAGGGGTGTTGTGGCGCCTTACGACGTGCGGGCGGTGTACCTGTTCGGCTCATTCGCTCGCGGCGAGGCAGGGCCTCAAAGCGATATCGACGTGCGATTGGAATGCGGCCCGGAAATCGATTATGCCGACTTGCTCGATATTCAGGAGTTACTGGAGGAGCGTTTGGGGCGTTCCGTCGAGATAGTAGCCAATCCGCTTGAGTTCATGCGTCCCGCCTTCCGCAGGCGCGTCCAGCGAGACGAGGTGCTCCTCTATGCGGCAGATTGAGCGCGATCTCGATCTCATAAGCGTCATTATCGAGACGATGCGAGGACTCTTACAACCCGTATCCAACGTTTCTCCCTTGATGGGGAGAAGTTCGTGAATGATGGCTCGGATGATGGGGAATTGGCCTACGATGCGGTGATGCCCCCCGTTTATCGCATCGCTGAAGATACCATCCATCTTTCCGATGACGTCGTGTTCTCCTTCCTCGATTACCCATGGCGACAGATCGGGGGCTTCCGGAATTTCGTCGCCCACGGCTATCGCGAGGTGGATCGCGGCATTGCGTGGCATGTTGCCGGCGAGGATACCCCTGCTCTTGCCGAGTGCCCCCAAAGATATCGGGACGATAATGCGCCTTTGCTCTTGCAGGTGGATGGCGAAGAAGAATGGGCGCAGCGTTCGGTCGCAGCTTCGAATGGCGCGCGCACCTAGAGACGGGGATCCGTTCACTCGCGCTCCTGTCCAAGAGGCCCCTGCCGAGCCGCCCCATCGCGCCAGCGTGGCGCTCGCGGCCTGCTGCTGGCTCGCCAACGTTGGCGGGAATGCCGGGGGAAGGGTAAGATCGCTGGGCTTTCAAGCTGCCCCAATAGGTATCAATAGCGCCTGGGGCACCACGGCGTAAAACCATCCAATGATATACTGATCTTTTATGGAGGGGAGACGTAAGGCGTAAAGTTGTGGAGAGTATGGCGATACATGAAGCGTGGGAGCACTGCGAGAGCGGCGGTTATTGGTACGGCGTGGATTATTTGGTTTGTGGCATTAACCGCAACGCCCTTTTTCCTGGCTGAGCCTTACCGAGGTCCCGTTCTTACGGGTTTCTACGCTTGGGTGGCCTTCGGGCTATTGATCGGGTGCTTGTTTGGTGCGGTTTGGAATTCTGCTGCTATGAGCGTCTTACGCAATAGGGCCGAGGGGATTCTATCGACTTGCTGTTGGGCGAGAATTGCAATGGCAGTTCTTTTCGCGAGTGGGTGGTTGCTGGCTGTTGCACTCAGCGTAGCTGAGCTGGTCGGTCTCTTTGTTGTGCTTGAGGGTGATCCTGAAGTTATATACGCGGCAATGCCCCTTCACTCACATGAGGGGACGGCGTGCCCTTTTGTTTTTCCGATAAGCCTTATTTTTGACACACCATGGCGGGTGTGCGTGGAGGAATGTGGGAAAATGGGCTTGCTCGTCGCGGCGTTTCTCTGCGCTTTTGTTGGGTCGGTGTCCGAGAATTCGGTGCCAGCTGTCAGGCAGCGAAGGATGATTCTGCGAGGGTCGTTTCCATGTATCCAACAGCGATTGCGCTCTCTTGCGTGGCGGGCTTCTCAAAAGAACCTCTGGAATTCTTCGTATTTCATCAGGAAGCATGGTTGCCCTCCGTCCCTCGGGCCTTTAGCGGTGAAGTATTTTGGTTTCAGTTGGGCCCTTCAGCTGCTGCAGCGCTCTCGGGAATCATTGCCCTCTTGCTGGCGGTGACATGGTGCCTTTATTTTCCGAGGAATGGGCGCGAGCGCAGAGATGCGCTTGTCAGCGAAAAAACAAAGAGGTTCTCGCTTTTCCCGCAGTGGGACAAGGGGTGTCGGGTGCTTGCGGCCTATGCTTTTGGAATCATCGTGTGGAATTTTTTCAGCAGATCGGTGCTTGTTTACGAGAAAATGCCCTTCTGTGGCTGGCTTTTCCTCTCCGTTCTATGCGTTGTTGCTTCGGTTGGCTTGGTTGTTGTTGGCGTGTGGGGTGGGTTTGGTCGCCAGCCTCACGAAGCGAAAGAGCTGTCAGGCGATGAATTTGTGAAGGAGGCGGCGAATAAATCGTCCTTCGCGGAGCTTGCCACCGAAATCGAACTAGCGGAAATCTACGATGAGGGCAGAGTGAAGGCTCTCACCGATCGGGAGCAGCAGGCTCTAGCACTTATGCTTGCAGGTGCCACGTCTGCTCAATCGGCAGACGTGATGGGCATTGGGTCTTCAACAGTGCGTGCTTACTTGCAGCGCGCTTATCGCAAGCTTGATTTGGCCAACGGCGAAGAAGCTTCAAGTGTTTACCGAAGCTGCAGAGAAACGCGCTTCTTGGCGAAAGCGCAGTCGCATAAGGATACCTCCTCGTCGGTATCGAGGCCGTTGGACTCTTCTCGTGCGGCATCAGTCATAACGGGTATCCTTGGGTCGGTAGTAATAGCGTACGTGCTCATTCCCACGCAAGTATCCAGCAATGCAGCTATGGGTTCGGAGGCGCCTCTGTTGTTTGGCCTGGGAGCGGGCTTTATGCTTTTCGGACTCGTCGAATGGAGCGGCATAAAGCTTGCATCTCGGGGGAAAGCGGAGAGAATCCTGCATATGTCTGCAGTAGCGCTCTGGTGCACCTTGGTATTTTTAAAAGTCGCATTGGGCGGGGGAGTGACCCGTGCTGCGGCGGAAGGGCTGATGTTTCTCGTTGCGCTCTGCGGCTCTTTTTTGCTTAGTATAGTTGTAAAAGGGATTATTGATGTTAAGAGCTCGGGCGACGGGAGCGGCTGCTACCTACTTGCTGGCTCTCTTGCAGTGACGGTTTGGCTTATGATGGCGGCGTTGTTCGTTGGTTTTTTTATTCAGATGGCTTGGACTGATCTTGGTCGCCCGGTGGCCGCATCGCTCCTTGTTGCAGCTTGGCTGGTTTTCGCCACTCTGTTGACGGCGGGCCGTCTTCTGGGCATAGGGAGTTTTTCAGCGGGGGGTTTGCTCGTTGTTGGAGCAGTTGCAACTATGATGGGAGGGGGCTCTTACGTAATGCCCGCTCTGGCACTTGTTGCATTAGGGCGTGTCGTTCTTTCGGCTCCCCTTTTGCCGTCGCGGTTTGGGCTTATAACGGCTGCGCTTGGTATTGGTGTGGCTTTTGGTCGCATTGTGACGAATTTTATAAATGACCTTATGGAGTACAGCAGCTGGGTTTTCGATTATCTTGACCCGAGCGATGTGTTTTTCCCTATGATTGGGTTCGCGGCGGCTATGGTGCTACTGGTGGTGATTGCTTACGGACAGGCGAAACTCTATCGCGAGGTAAAGAGTGAATACGAGCTGTGGGGGATCTCCAAATTTTTCGATGCGTCTGAGTTGACTCGTGCGGAGGCTTATCTAGTTGCCAAAGGGTTTTCTTCCACGGAGGTATCGGTGGGGCTGGGCATTCTTCGCGGGTGGTCGACAACGAAAATCTCCGCAGAGTCATATTCATCGGTGGGAGCGATTAACAATGCACGCCTAGCGTTGTATCGGCGGTTGGGCGTGAACTCGAAGGCTCAATTTGCCGATGCTGTTAAAAAGGTTCTCGATTCGAGCAATTAAATGCGGAACTGATGCCGCCGCTGTATGTCATCAGGCATTTCATAAGCCCTGATGACATACAGCGCCTCTCTTTTCTCTTATGGTTTCCTTGTCGGAATCCCAAGAGAAAGAAAAAGAAAATGAAAGTTCCGATCAAACTAGCTGCCTGCCTTCTTGCAATGACGGTTATGGTTCCGTCAGGGTTTGCTTTTGCGGATGTGGATGGCGAAGATATCGGGGGCATGTCGTCGGGATCTGCCTCCTCAATCCAGCCTTATGCCAACAACGTAAATACAAGTTTCTATTTCACCTTTAAAAAAAGTGGAGCGACAAGCCTTGGTGATGAGCCCAGAAGGAAAGATAACGGCACTCCTGTTTATGTTCGTGCCTCAAAAATGGTATGTGATCGGTGCCGTGTTTATGTCGATATGTGGACCGGAAGTAAATGGTCCAATGTTGTTGCTGACACGAAGAAAAGAGCAACGCTTAAGAAAATCAACACGGATTGCAGCATTAAGGTTAATAAGGCAGCGGCAGGGTACATGGTTCGTTTGACGGGTTGGGCTGATTCGCAACGTGGGGACGTGAAAGGCGAATGGAGCCCTGACAGCTCACGTACTTATAAGGTGATTAACGGTGATTAAAAGGGCTGGACGCGTGGGAAACCGATTTGGTGAACGCCTCCGCTTGGTGGCTTTTGCTGCCATGGTCATTGTCGTCGGTTTTGCGGCATCGGTCATTTCTTACACCGGAGAAGTTGTTCCTGCGCAGTCCTCCCCCCTAGAGGTTTACCCAATAGGGGAGTGGGTCGATCTTGATAACCAAGGAGTTATGGCGGATATGGCGAAAAGGAACACGGACAGGAGCAGTATTGAGCCAGATTATCGCCCTCTCGGCGAATGGGATGGCACGTTGCGTTTGCGTATAGACGAAGTGGCGCTGTTTGATTCTCCTGGAGCAGCGGGAATTCCTGCTGATGGCATTCAGCTTCCCAGCTATCTCCCGACATGGAAGCAGGATGGATATTCTCTTTGCTTGCTGACCTACACCGTTGAAAACGTCGACGCCTCTCCACTTCCTGGCTCAACGAAATCTGGGAAAGACGGCTTTTGCAACTCGTTTATTGCTTCACTTGAAGGCATTGAATCATTCGACCAGATTTATTTCGATGGCATGATAGAAGATGGTTCTCTGGAGGATGGCGACGGCAATGTCTTTCGGCTCGAACCAGGGGAAACAAGGACGTTTCATTCGGGTATTGTCATGGCTGGCGATGGCGTCCCCTCCGCCTTGCGGATCGGCGACCCAAATTGCGGAATCAGGGTGGCGCTTGAGTGCGAAGATAAAAGGAGTCATTTGTGAGACGATTGCTGAAGATGGAATTGCGCAAGGCTATTGCGAATCCTTACTTCATCGTTGCTCTGGGAATAGGTCTGTTTCTCTGCTGCGCCGAGGCCGTAGAGGTGATGGGGCGAGATTCGTTTTTCCAGTACCTTGACGAGATGGCGGCCGGCGAAGGCGATGTTTTCATCTCGCCTGCGTCCTACAGCTGCTTTATCTCTTGGATGTCGGTAGGAGGTGACACCGTTTGGTGCTCTATTTTTTACCAGACCGCTCCTCTGCTTGCCGTGGCTCCTTTCGGATGGTCTCTTGCTTCAGAGCGGCGTAGTGGGTACGTGGGCCAGATTTACACACGCACGCGCCGCAGGCAGTATCTTGTGGCGAAGGCCGTGGCGGCCTTCGCCGCCTTCCAGGCCCTCTATACCACCGCCACCACACTGTCCTTCGAGGGGCGGGAGCTGGGTACCGTGGCCAGCGAGGAGGAGGCCCAGTTCGCCGTCCGGCGGGTGGAGGACTCCATTTCCCAGGTCCTGGGCAGCCATTACAGCCTGGAACCGGACAAGGTGTCCTATACCACCGGGCTGGCCTTCCGCAGCACGCTGGTGGAGGAGGCCGATCTGGAGGCCGCGCTGAGCGAATCACTGCGGGTGGTGGAGCACGGCTACGTGCTGTATGTGAATGGCGAAAAGATTGGCGCAACCCAGACCCAGGGGGCGTTCGAGGGCCTGCTGGACCAAGTGTCGGCGGAGTTCCGCAGTGAAAACACCATCAGCATCGATTTTGTGGAAGGCGTGGAGATCAGGGAGTGCGACCTGCCGGTGGAGGATTTCACGAACCTGGCGGACGTGGCCCTGCTGCTCAACAGCGAGAAGGACGGCGAGGTTACCTATACGGTCAAAAAGGGCGACTGCTGGTCCGTCATCGCCCAGGACAACAACATGACCAACGACGACCTGCTGCGCCTCAACCCCGGCTATGACATCGACAAGCTCCAGATCGGCGACGAGCTGCTGATCAGCAACGCCGTTCCTTATCTCACCGTGAGAGCCGTCCAGATGGAGTACTACGAAGAGGACATTCCCTACGAGATCGAGTACCGGGACGACAGCTCCATGTGGGAAGGCGATACCAAGGTAATTTCCAAGGGCCAGTACGGCAAGGCCAGCACCGAGGCCAAGGTCACCTATGAGGGCGTCACGGAGATCGAGCGGGAGATCATTTCCCGGGATATCTTCCAGGAGCCTGTCACCGAGGTGCAGGCCCGAGGCACCAAGGAGCGTCCCAGCTGGGCGCCCACCGGCTCCTTCCGCTGGCCCGTCAGCGGCGGTACGATTACCTCCCGGTACGGTTCCCGGAAGATTTTCGGCGGAACCTCCTTCCATGGCGG
>OFHM01001957.1_pt1 | contig 12403 bp, 11 predicted proteins | sample 1521311 | NCBI WGS metagenome assembly OFHM01 (sample SAMEA3504083, study PRJEB24116) | mouse gut metagenome | biome: mouse gut; feature: mouse-associated habitat; material: faeces | place: Denmark | collected 2011 | reverse complement strand
CGCCGGTGATGTCCCGGAAGATTCGCCTGGCCCGGTCCACCAGCTTGCCGTTGGTGGCGTTCAGGTCCACCATGCGGTTCCCGTATGCCTTGCCCAGCTTGATCATGGTGGCGGTGGTGAGCATGTTCAGCACCAGCTTCTGGGCCGTGCCGGACTTCATCCGGGTGGAGCCTGTGAGGGCCTCCGGGCCTGTCACGGGCGCGATGCAGATGTCAACTTCCCTCTGCAGGATGCTGTCCGGATTGGTGGTGATGCCGATGGTCTTCGCGCCCACGGCCGCGGCCTGCCTGACCACGCCCAGCACATAGGGCGTCCTGCCGCTGGCGGCGATGCCCGTCACCACATCGGCGGCCGTGATGCCCAGCCTTGCGATTTCATCCCTGCCCAGGTCTTCGCTGTCCTCGCTGTCCTCCACCGCATTGCGCAGGGCCGTGTCCCCGCCTGCTATATGTCCCTGTATCAGGTCGTGGCTGACCCCGAAGGTGGGGGTGCACTCGGAGGCGTCCAGGACCCCCAGCCGCCCGGAGGTGCCCGCGCCGAAATAGAAGAGCCGCCCGCCGTCCCGGATGGCGCTTACAATCAGGTCCACGGCCCGGGCGATTCGGGGGATTTCCTTTCCTACCGCCTCCGGAACGATTCGGTCCTCCGCGTTGATCAGCTCCAGAATCCCGGCCGTATCGCAACAGTCGATTTCTTTTGTCCTGCTATTGACCTGCTCGGTCAATAAGCTTGCCAGATAATTGTCCATCATACCTCCTGACTGCCGGCCCGGGGTGGAACCGGCCTGTTTTTTGTTAAACTACATTGTAGATGCATTGGGGGCCGCTGTCAACATGCGTTTGCGGACAGGAAGCCGGGCGAAATAATAAGGAAACTTGTCCAAATGGGCCTGAAACGCCAGGAAAACAGGGTATTTCAGATAAAAAACACAAAAGGAAAGATAGCTCGAAGGGGGAGGGCGGAAGAGGGGGACAAGAAATTCGGCATATTTTCAACAGTATCGAAAGGTATACATTTTGGAACTGCTATGATATTTGTCAAAATTGACAAAACTGGCCAATAAATACTTGACTTTTCCGTACTTTTGTAGTAAATTAAAATAACAAATTCGTTAGTAATCTTTTTTCTCAAAATGTATACCTTTTGGGGTGTTTTTAAGGAGAAAGATGGAAGGCGAAAACAACTCCAAGGGGGACTGTATATGGAAACGACCAAGAAGAAAAGCAAATTACTTGAAATCTGGAAAGCGAGGTACCTGTACATACTTCTTTTGCCCCTGCTGGTCTGGCTGGCAGTGTTCTGCTATGCCCCCATGTACGGCGTGCTCATGGCCTTCAAGAACTACAGCGCAAAGCTGGGGGTTTTGGGGAGCCCGTGGGTGGGGCTGCAGCATTTCAAGAGAATTTTCATTACGCCGGACGCTATGAGGTCGATCAACAATACCATCGTGATCAGCGCCAGCAGGCTGCTTTTTGAGTTCCCCATGCCTATCATCATGGCTATCATGATTACCGAGATGCCCGGTAACCGCACGAAAAAGATATATCAGACCATTTTTACGTTCCCCCATTTCCTCTCCTGGGTCGTGGTGGCGAACATCGTGACCAACTTCATGGCCCAGGGCGGCGCGATCAATATCCTTTTGGATAACCTGGGATTTGAGAAGATTAATTTCCTGACCACCAAGCCTCTGTTCAGGCCTCTGCTCTACATCACCTCCAACTGGAAGGAGATGGGATGGTCCGCCATCATCTACATGGCGGCCATAGCGGGCATCGACACCACGCTCTATGAAGCGGCCAAGGTGGACGGCGCCACCCGGCTGAAGCAGATATGGCATGTGACCCTGCCCGGCATCCTGAGCACCATCGTCATCATGTTCATCCTCCAGGTAGGCGGCATGATGAACGCCGGTTTCGACCAGGTCTTCAACCTGCGCAACAGTGCGGTAAAGGATATCTCCCAGATCCTGGACACCTATGTCTATGACATCACTTTCCTGAGCACGCCGAATTACGGCTTCTCCACGGCGGTAGGATTGTTCAAGTCCGTGATCAACTTCTTCCTGCTGTTCCTGGCGAACACGGTGACGAAGAAGATCAGCGGACAGGGAATGTTCGCTTAAGCGAAGACAGGAAAGGAGACAGAGAGTATGAAGAACCCGAAAATCAAGAAGAGACATAAATGGCAGGGCACGGAGATTTTCTCCGTAATCGTCCTGACGATCATAGCCATATTGATAGTCGTTCCTTTCTGGAACGCGGTGGTGATTTCCCTGGAGACATCGGCCGCTTTCAGCCGCAAGCCCTTCTCCTGGCTGCCCGGGGAGTTCACCCTGGCCAACTATGACTACCTGCTGTTCCAGAACAGCGGCGCCATGATTACGGCATATAAGGCTACCATAGGGATTACGGTGGTAGGCACATTCTTGGGAATGCTGGTGTCGGTCATGGGGGCATATGCCTTCTCCAGAAAGTTCCCGGGGAAGAAGTTCTTCTTCATGGCCATGCTGTTCACCATGTTCTTCGGCGGCGGCCTGATTCCCACCTACCTGCTGATCAAGGGCATGGGGCTGCTGGACACTTACACCATATTGGTGCTGCTGGGCATGATTTCCACCTACAATATCATCATCATGAAGAACGGCTTCGAGAGCACGCCCATGGATCTCCAGGAGGCGGCCATGATAGACGGGGCCAACGACCTGACGGTATTCGCCAAGATTATGCTTCCTCTGCAGAAGCCCCTGATTGCCACGTTCTCCCTGTTCACCGCAGTGGGATACTGGAACAGCTGGTACTGGCCCATGCTCCTTTTGAGCAGCGGCGACAAGACCGTGCTGCAGCTGTTCCTGCGCTCCATCGTCAATGCCCTGACATCCCAGGAGGGCACCAAGAATATGGCGGCTTCCGGCCAGGCGTTCCAGAACACCTTCTCCCAGGGCGTGAAGATGGCGGCAGTGTTCGCGGTCATGCTTCCCATCATGGTGGTATACCCGTTCCTGCAGAAGTATTTCGTAAAAGGCATGCTGGTAGGGGCGGTGAAGATGTAGTTCCGGATATCTGTGAAAGTATTATGAACCCGGCGCCGGGGAACCGCGCCGGAAGTAATACAAATATAAATTCATTTCCATGAAAGGAGAGTATTATGAGAAAGGTAAAAAAGTTTGCTGCACTGTTGCTGTGCGGCGCGCTGACGCTTTCCGCTCTGACGGGCTGCGGCGGCGATGACGGAGGCTCTTCCAAGGAGAGCAGCTCTGCTCCGGAAGAATCCAAGGCGGAGGAGAGCAAGGCAGAGGATGCCGGCGGCGAGGCGGAAGATGCCGGTGGCGAGGACGCAGGCGGCGAAGCCGCAAGCGGAGACGCGGTCCACTTCACCTTTACGGCTTACAACTGTATCGCCGGTAAGGACTACAAGGATCCCCTGTTCCTCTGGATCAACGAGAAATTCGGCGTGGACATGGAAGTCATGGCCAATGAGCCCAGCGGCGCTGACGAGAGGTTCCGTACATGGGTCATGGGCGGCACGCTTCCCGACTGTGCAAACTGGGAAGGATTCACGTTTGCCGAGTATTATTCCTACATTGATCAGGGCCTGCTTGGCGCGCTGCCTGACGGCTGGGAGGAGAAGTATCCCAACATCGCCAAGATGGTAGAGGCCTCCGGCTACGCGGAGTATCTGAAGGTGGACGGCAAGACCTATGGCGTTCCCCACGTTGTGTTCAACAACTTCCTGGAGATGGATCCCCCCATCAACCATGCGACCCTGTTCTTCAGAAAAGACTGGGCGGCAGAGGTAGGCATGCCTGACATGGGCAAGGACTATTACGTCACCATCTCTGAACTGAAGGAGTATCTGGAGAAGGTAAAAGAGGCGGGCCTGACCAACGATTCCTTCGTGAGCGACAGCCCCGGAAACATCGACCAGATGTTCGGATATGCCACAGGCACCCCTTATGGCCGTACCTTCATCGAGACCCCGGACGGCTTTAAGTATACTTTCGTGGATGACAGGGACAAATGGATCAACATGATTGAGATCATGAGGGAGTGGTATCAGGCAGGCCTGATCGATCCCGACTATGTGGTCATCAACGATATCTATGATGCCCGTGCCGCTCTGATGGCAGGTACGCTGGCTGCCATGTACGACAGCGGCGACTGCGGAAATACCAATACCTATATGACAGGTTACCAGGGGAACTTCCCGGATCAGGATCCCTACGATATCATCGGCGGAGCCCACATCGTTCCGGATGAAGGCGTAAGCGCCGGCTCCATCCTGGAGGTAGGCAACTACTGGACCGTGCAGGTCTTCAATCCTGATACGGATGAAGCTACGATGGCAAAGATCATGGAAGTCATGGATTGGGCCTGCACGGCTGAGGGCGAGGCTTCCGTACAGATCGGTATCCCCGAGGTGGACTGGAAGTATGCGGACGACGGCAGCATCGAGCCCATCAACAACATCGACATCACCGTATATCCTTCCACCGAGATTCTGGGAACGGCATTCAGCCACTGCCAGGACGAAATCGGATATTCCGGAGCAAGGGCAGATATGGACAAACGCGCAATCGACCAGGCGCTGGCTGTCTTTGAGGTCAAGAAGCAGGGTACTGTCATTCCTTACGAGAAGAACTACACCATCTTCAGCAGCCCTACGAAGGATATGTACTCCGTGGCTTATGGGGATAAGATCAACGAGCTGGTTACCGGCACCGATGACATCGCTTCCACATGGGATGCTTTCTTTGAGGAGAACAGAGGCATGTGGGAACCCCTGCTGAACGAGCTGAACGAGCATTTCGGCTATTGAGAAGAGCGCGGTGCGCGGGAAAGAGCACAGAAAGCATTGAAATAGCGAAACACAGCAATGATATGACAGAAATGAAGTAAGCACGGACGGCTCCCTTGTCCCCTTATGAAAAGGGGCAGGGGAGCCGAAAGTATATATAAAGGCAGCGGACTGCCGCAACGGGCAGCTGCAGACGGCCTGCAATGCGCAGCGCTGAGATAAGGAGGTTGTCAGATATGGGAATTCCAAAGCTATATTTTTACGGTGACATCGAGGGCCTGGTTCCGGCTCTGAAGGGGCTGGAGGGGGATGGATATTTCAGGCTGTGCGGCAAGGACGAGGGCGGCTTTCCGGTAAAGGCGGAAAGCGGGGCGGAGAATCTGGTGAGCTGCGACGGGCAGAGCGCCTGCATCCGTTTCGAATCCAGGACGCTGTTCTTCCGTCAGTTGGGGCGGCTGCTGGGGCGGCTGCCGGAAGCCTTTGAGGAGAAGACAGTCAAATATTTCGATGAGCTGGGGGCTATGTTCGACCTTTCCCGGAACAATGTGATATCCGTGGGGGGCTTCCAGGGCTTCATGAGGAAGCTGGCGCTGATGGGCTACACCTATATCTTCTTATATATGGAAGATACTTATGAGGTGGAGGGGCTGCCCTACTTCGGGTACATGAGGGGCAGGTATACCCAGGAGGAGCTGTCCCGGATGGACACCTACGCGGCGGATTACGGAATCGAGCTGATTCCCTGCATCCAGACGCTGGGGCATCTGGAGAAGTACCTGCGCTGGCCGGTGGCGTTCCCTATAAGGGATACGGAGAACGTGCTGCTGGTAGGCGCGCCGGAGACGAAGGAGTTCCTGCGGAGCATCCTGAAGGCAGCCACCGCGCCCTTCCGTTCCTCCAGGATCCATCTGGGCATGGACGAGGCCTGGGGGCTGGGAAGCGGCATGTACCTGGCGAAGAACGGCTACAAGCCCTCTCTGGAGATTCTTCGGGACCATCTGGAGATGGTGATGGACGTGTGCCGGGAAATCGACCTGGAGCCCATGATCTGGAGCGACATGTTCTTCCGGCCTTTGAACGAGAGCGGCGATTATTACGACCAGTCCCCCATCGAGGAGAAGACCCTGGAGCAGATCAGGGCCTCCATCCCGGAGGGGCTGTCGCTGGTATACTGGGACTATTACCACGCGGAGAAGGAGGTGTACTCCAGGCTGCTGGAGAAGCACCAGCAGCTCACGGACCGCATCGTCTTCGCAGGGGGCATCTGGACCTGGAACGGCATCTCCCCCAACCAGGGGAAGGCCTTCCGCGTCACCAGGGAAGGCCTCGGGGCCTGCAGGGAGCGGGGCATCCGCAATGTCTGTACCACCATGTGGGGGGACAATGGCGGCGAGACCTCCAGCCTTTGCGCCCTGATCGGGATGCAGCTGTTCGGCGAGTATGCCTACAATGAGGATCCCACCAACGAGGAAGTCTTCCGCAGCTTCCGGGCGTGCTGCCGGGAGGACGGCCAGGCGTTCTACGACCTGCGGCTGCTGGATGAAATCCCCTCCGTGCCGGAGGAGAACCTCCACAGCGCCAATCCCTCCAAGTTCCTGTTGTACCAGAATCCGCTCTACGGTCTCTTCGACAGGCATGTGGAGGATTTCCTGAAGGATGCGCTGAAGACGGCAGGGCGCGACCCGGAGGATCCGGCCCAGATGGAGGCCATCCTCTTCGGGGAGGACGAGGAGCTCCACGGCCTGTACGATTACTATATGGATCTGGCCGGAAAGCTGCGGGGCTATATGCGGAAGTCAGAGGGGAACGCCCTGCTGTTCGCCCACTATGCGAACCTGGCACAGTTCCTGGCGGACAAGGCGGAGCTGGGCTGCGCCATCCGCTTCGCCTACGATGCGGGCAGGGACGACCTGACAGAGGAGTGCATGGACAGATGCGCCGGGCTCCTGGAGCAGCTGCCCGCGCTGGCGGACACCTGGCGGAAGCTCTGGAGGAGCACCAGCAAGGCTGTGGGCTTCGAGGTGATAACCATCCGCCTGGGAGCGCTGGAGGCCCAGTTGAAATACGCGCTGGAATGCCTGGATGCCTTCTGCCATGAAGGGGCAAAGATAGAGGAGCTGGAACTGGAGCTTCTGCACTACGGCTCCATGCGGCCCAGGCAGGAAGGGGCGGCCCTGGACATCAACTGCCCGTTCTGGGACAGGATCGCCGCCATGAACCCTGTGGGCGGAGTATGATGAAGGTGTAATATAAGAACGTGAATTAATCAAATGAGGCTCCTTTCCGAAAGGGCGGAATTCCGCTGTCTTTCGGGAGGGAGCCTGTTTTTTGCTTCTGCGAATCGTCACTCTTTCCAATAGTCTATCGTTTCCTGCGAGGTGGTGACGATTCCAAATAGTTTTCGCATAAAATCTTCCTTTTCATGGAACATTTCCAGAATAAGGATGGTTTCATTGGCTGTTAAGCGGTAAAAGAAATAGTTATGTTCCACAAAAATATAGCTGTAATCGGATTCGACATCATATTGCGATGAGATTCTTGTGCCCCAGCTCTTTTTCTAATTCATCTGCGGATATGGTTCCTTCAGCAATCACTGATTTTTCGGCTTCCTGAAGCTTTAGCAGCAACTGATTTAAGGCCTTCTGCTTATCCAGCTCATCTAATTCCTGCATGTCGATAATGGCGCAGGAGCCATGTCCGTTGCGGGTAAGATAGACTCGGTTCCCATAGGAAACCTCATTTACCACCGCTGTGTAATTTCTCAAGTCTGATATGGGTTTTATATTCGGCATTTCGCATCCTCCAATTCTTCCAAACTTCCAGTCGGTTCTCTACACACCTTTCTGATAGTATTATACCAGTTGTCTGCCGTCGCCTGCAACAAATTTGCATGGAAATTTACAGCAAAATTTATGGCATGTGGATGCGCGGCTGTCTGCCTTTACATCCTTGCCTCCATAAGATTGCTGGAGGCATACCGCCGAAGCCCACGGTAGAACACTGTTGTCGCCAGGGCGCAGATCAGGACGGTGTAGGCCAGGATCCGGGCCAGACTTCCCATATCGAAATCCACCATCACATGCACCGGCCGGTAGATGACCATGCCCACGGGGAGGACCTGGTAGAGCAGGAACCTGGCCGCGCCGTGGAAGATGCCGTCCGGGTAGGTGGAGAAGCTGATGGTGCTGTTCATCAGATGCTGGGCGAAGGCATCGGCACGCAGGAACCAGAAGGACAGGCTCCCCAGCAGCAGAGCGAAGGCCGCCAGGATTGCCGCCCCTGTCACCGTGAACAGCAGGGCAAAGGCGGTCATGATCACCGCCCCCGTGGCGGCAAACAGCAGAAAAAGGAAAAATCTTTTCACGCTGAAGCAGAACACGCACAGCAGGATCAGTCCGTAGAGCAGGTCGCCGATGGCCGAGGTGTTGGTGGCGGAGGTGATCACGCTAAGCAGCACGTTCTTGGGCTGTACCAGGTAGGAGTCCAGCTTCCCGCTGACGATCAGGTCGGGCAGGGAGAAGGCTCTGGCGAACAGAATCCGGGACAGGCCGAAGGTGCTGGCGGCCAGGCCCCACAGCAGCATGACCTCCCCCATGGTGTAGCCGCCGATATCCTCTTTTATATGGAAGAGAATCATCCATTGCAGGATGAAGGCGGCATTGTTCAGGATCATGAAGCCTATGTTGGTGAGGAAGGTGACTTTGTTCAGCATCTCCCGCATGATATTGTATTTTACAGCCAGCAGGCATACCCGCAGCTGATTCTTAACCGCCGTTGACATACAGCTTTTTCGCCCCCTTTCCGTAGAGGAAGAGCATGAGCCCCCAGGCCGCCCCCAGGTACAGGGCCTGGGCCAGGAGGATTTCCAGGTACTTTTCCGTGGAGAAATCCACGATCAGCTTGGCCGGGCCGTAACAGACCGTGTAGACAGGCGTGAGCTTCACCAGGGGCTGAAGGGCCTCCGGGAATATCTCCACCGGAAACAGGGTGCCCACCACCAGCAGGAGCTTGCTGTAGAGCCACTGGAAGGGAGCGGAGTCCTCAATCCAGAAGGAGATCATGCTGATGCACAGCCGCAGGACGGCATCGATGGTGATGCCCGCTATGACCACAGGTATTGCCGCCAGCAGGGCCAGGGGACGGAAACGGGGCAGCGGCCCCACCAGAACCAGTCCCAGTCCCGCGGCCAGCAGGGCGAACATGGGCAGCTGGATGCTCCAGCCTCCCGTATACCTGGCCAGGCAGTAGAGGCAGTAGTGATAGGGCTTGCCTATCAGGTAAGCGATATTGCCGCCCCGGATGTCCGCGGCCACCTGCCTGGTCACCACGTGGGACGGAGCGCCGAACCAGATGGTCTCCGTGATCATCACGTACCAGATCATCTGCGCCTTATCGTACCCGGCGATCAGCTCTCCCGGCGAGGAATATATGTAATTCCAGAGCTGGATGAACACAAAGATGATAATGACGAAGCTGATGAAGCCCATGGCGATATTGGCCGCGTACTGGAGGTTCTCCATGAGCACGGACTGGTAGATGACCCTGTATTTTCGTAAGCGAAGGCTCTTTCTCATGAGATTCCATCCTCCCTCCCCTCTGCTTTATAGATTTCCGTGATGATGCTTTCCAGCGGGACATTGGAGATATTGATGTCCTCCAGGTTCTCCGCGTCGATTATGTGCAGGGCGTCGTTGATGCGCAGCTTCCCGGTGTCCACCTGGAACTTCACCCGGCTGCCCTTCTGCTTCAGGAGGGTGATGCCCTCCGCGGCGGGCAGGGGGGTCTCCTCCCGGAGCTTGGCCTCCACGATCTTCCGGTCCAGGTAATGGTTCTTCAGATGCTCCATGGAGTCGTCCAGCACGATCCGGCCGCTGTTCACGATGATGATGCGCCTGCAGAGCTTCTCGATGTCCCCCACGTCATGGCTGGTGAGGAAGATGGTGGTGCCAAGCTCCCGGTTCATCTGCCGGATTAGGGCCCGGATGTTCTCCTTCACCACGGGATCCAGGCCGATGGTGGGCTCGTCCAGGAACAGCACCCTGGGCCTGTGGATCAGGGAGGCCACGATCTCGCAGCGGATTCTCTGGCCCAGGGACAGGTTCCTCACCGGGGTGTTCAGGAAGGAACCCAGCTCAAAGGTGTCCGCAAGCTCCCTTATGCGGCTCTCCGTCTCCCTGTCGGGAGAATCGTAGATTGCCCCGAAGAAGCGGAAATTGTCGTAGGGCGTCAGGTGGGTCCAGAGCTGCTCCTTCTGGCCGAACACCGTGCCGATTTCATAGGCCAGGCGCCTGCGCTGCTTCGCGGGATCGATGTCCAGCACTCTGGCACGGCCGCCGTCGGGATAGAGGATGCCCGTGAGCATTTTGATGGTGGTGCTCTTCCCCGCGCCGTTGGGGCCGATGTAGCCTAAAATCTGGCCGTCGGGGATGGAAAAGGACATGTCCCGCAGGGCGGGGATGTGGGTGTAGTCGCGGGAGACGAGGCTTTTCAGCGCGTTCCCCAGTCCGGCCTCCCGCCGCCGGACCCGGTAGGTTTTCGAGATCCCTTTCATTTCGATCATGATTTTTGCTCCTTTAGTGAAAGATGGGTCCCGGCGCGTTCAGACCAGCGGATGACGATCAGGCGCGCCATCATGGCCTTAAAAGCCGCCGGGAGACAGTCCGGCCCGCAAGCCGCGCGGGAGGTCACGAACCTTCCCCGCGCGTGACGGGACTGCCCTCTTTCTGGGGGGCGGAGTTGGGGGAACTCCGGGGCAAAAAGGAAAATTATTTTATCATTGACCGCAATAATTGTCAATATTTTTATGTGATTTTTCGGAGGGCAGCTTTATGGACAGCCGCACCATCCGCCGGAATGCGGACAAAATATTATACGACTGCGGCCTGCTGGACATGCTGCGGGAATGCGGTACGCCCCACACAGTCGGCAGCTATCAGATGGACATGATGGCGTGGAACGATCTGGACATCGACATCGAAAACGACGGGATGGACATGCGGAAGCTGTACCGGCTGACAGGGCGGATACTGGAGACCTTCCATCCCTCCTGGTACGAGGCCAAGGAGGAGCGCACGCAGGAGGGAAAGACTGTCTGGTTCCACGGTTTCGAGGCGATGGTGGACGGCCAGCTGTGGAACGTGGACCTGTGGTTTTTCGACCGGGAGACCATCGCGGAGGCGGAACGCTATTGCAGCCGGGTCGCCGGGGCGGCCTCCACCCGGCAGAGGGAGCAGATATTCGCCATCAAACGGGGACTTCTGGAGCGGGGCCTGTACGCCTTTGACAAATTCCGCTCCATGGACGTATACCGGGCAGTCCTGGAGGAGCGGGTCGGAGATATCGACGAATTTTTGGAGAGGTACGGACATGAACGCTGAAATATACCAATTTACCGCCGAGATCGAGCCGGTGCCGGACAAGCACGGCGCCTTCGTCCGGTTTCCCTACGATATCCGGAAGGAGTTCGGGAAGGGACGGGTGAAGGTCCGAGCCACCTTTGACGGAGAACCCTACGAGGGCAGTTTGGTGAACATGGGAGTCAAGAACGCCGACGGCTCCATCTGCTATATCATCGGCATCCGGAAGGACATCCAGGCGAAGATCGGAAAAGGGCCCGGGGATGTTGTTGACGTGACCGTCCAGGAGAGACAATAAAAAGGAGGCTGCCATGAAAAGACTGTTTACCACCCTGCTTCAGGAGCTGGACTCCGGACACTCCGCCGTCCTCTGCGGCATCGTAGCCAGCCGGGGCTCCACGCCCCGGGGGACGGGGGCGAAGATGCTGGTGCTGGATGACGGCGATACCATAGGGACCATCGGCGGCGGAGCGGTGGAGTACCGCGCCGCCCAGATGGCGGTGGAACTGCTGGGGAAGAAAGAATCCCGCTTCGAGAGCTACCGGCTGGCTCCCGGGGACGTGGCCGACGTGGGTATGATCTGCGGCGGAGACGTGCGGGTGTACTTCCAGTATTTCGACCCGGCGGACCGCGAGGCGCGGACGGCGCTGGAGGACGCGCTGGCCCTGCTGGACGCCCCCGGCCCCTCCTGGCTGGTCACTGCCATGGACGGGAGCGGCTGGCGAATGGGGACCTGTGACCGGTCCCGGGGCCTGCGGGGACTGGAAATTCCCATGGAACGGCTGGAGCCCCTGCTGGGCGGCCGGGGGATGCTGGCGGAGGATGAGACGGCCCTCTTTGCCGAACCGCTGGTCCAGGCGGGGACCGTGTATCTCTTCGGCGGCGGACATGTTGCGCAGGCGCTGGCCCATATCCTCGCCATAACGGATTTCCGGACAGCGGTCTATGACCAGCGGAAGCAGCTGGTTTCCAGGGCGTTTTTCCCGGAGGCGTCCGTGCGGCTCTGCGGTCCCTTCCCCGAGGCGCTGGAGCGGGTGGGGACCATCACCGAAGACGATTATATCGTCATTATGACGCCGGGGCATCAGGGGGATTACGAGGTGCTGTCCCAGATGCTGCGGACCCCGGCGAAATACATCGGCTGCATCGGCAGCAGGAAGAAGATCGCCGTCACGCGGGAGCGCCTGCTGGCGGACGGCTTCACGGAGGCGGACATCGGGCGGGTCCATGCCCCTATCGGTCTGCCCATT
>OFHM01001956.1_pt1 | contig 12405 bp, 10 predicted proteins | sample 1521311 | NCBI WGS metagenome assembly OFHM01 (sample SAMEA3504083, study PRJEB24116) | mouse gut metagenome | biome: mouse gut; feature: mouse-associated habitat; material: faeces | place: Denmark | collected 2011 | reverse complement strand
GGCCCGTCTATACCGTCCACTGTCAGCTCGTTTCCGTTTTCGTCCCGAATGCCGTCAGCCCTGGCAGCTGCCTGAAAATTGCGGATATTGATATTCTGCTTCTCCTCCCGGGGAACCCTGTCCATGGACTTGTCGAAATCCGCATAAAACCAGTTCAAATCCACATTTCCCTGCACGCCGGGCACCCTGCCGCCGGAGGTATACTGCCAGATATCCGCAGCCTCCCGCTCCTCCTCCGAAAGCTCGGCGTTATACCTGGCATACCAGATATAAACCTTCCCCACGGCAGCCTCAATCCGCCCCAGATCAAAATAGTTCCGCATATAGTCACGGTTTCCGTAAAGAACCGGAAGATACCCCGCGTCCCGCACATGGGTCAAAAACGCAATCGCCATGTCCGTAGCCAGTTGTTTCGTGATATCCACCCCGTTCTTTCTGGCGTAATTCACACTGTCATACTCAAAATCAAAGGCAATGGGACAGTTTTTCCAGTATTTTCCCGCCTGGGCAACCGCGTATCCCGCCTCCGCAGCAGCCATTTCCGCTGTATAGGCATAGGAAAACCAATACAGCACCACGGACATGCCCAGATGGTAGCAGGCATCCGCATTGGCCGCATATTGCTGATCCACATTATTCCGGCCGTATCCCATCCGCAGTCCTGCCATTCTGTACCCTGCATCCCGTATCCGCTTCATGTCCACAATCCCCTGATGGGCGGACAGATCCGGCCCCTCCCCTGTAATATACCTGTTCATCATTTCCTCATTCCATTCTCTGCCGCAATGCGGCTCCTTCTGAACAGTGTATGCATGGAGAGACCGTCCGCATTCCTCCGTCTCAATTATTCCGCCCATGCTCCTTTCATCTCTGCTTCTTTCCGCCCCATTAAATCCGCAACGGTTCAGACAGACCATAGAACTGCTGCCCATACTCATGAGCATAAATTCACTATTATAGTGAAAAAATATCACTTTTCGTGTACTGGTATTTTCTCGAAAATGCAGGTAAACTTCTTACAGTACCTGCCACAGCGGCCGCTGCAGAACAGATACCCAGAACTAAAACCATTGAAAAGGAGATTATCATGAAACTACGAATCGGTGAAAATATCAAATTCCTCCGCAAGGCAGCGGACATAACCCAGGAAACCCTTGCAGAAATGCTGGGAGTGTCCTGCCAGTCCGTCTCCCGTTGGGAACTGGGCGCGTGCTATCCGGATATGGAGCTGCTGCCTGCCATCGCAGAAATCTTCCGCTGCTCCGCAGACAGCCTGCTGGGCATTGATGATTCCACAGAAAAAGCAAAAGTGGATCAGTATCTGCAGCGCTTCCAGGCGGCTGTCAGCAAAGGTAAAATCGACGAGTGTATTACCATAGCCCGGGAAGGAACGGCGGAATTTCCCAATAACTACGCCATGCTCAACAAACTGATGTACGCTCTCTTCATATCCGGCGACGATGACGGCAACATCCCTGACTGGAAAGAAAACATGGAAAAATATGACCGGGAAATCATCGCTCTGGGAGAACGGATCCGGAACTACTGCCCGGACCAGGAAATCCGCCTGGAAGCCACCGCCCGCCTGGCCTTTCAGCATGTGGAGATGGGCCGCAGAGACCTGGGCCGCTCCATCTACGAAACCCTTCCTCCCAAGCAATACTGCCGGGAAAATCAGATCTGGTGGGGACTGGAAGAAGCTGAAAAACTGCCCTTCATCAGAAGTCAGATTCGTGCGGACTATGAAAGCCTGACCGGATTCATCCTGAATTTAGGCAGCTCCGGATTTCTCTCCGCCTCCGATTCCATCCTGGCAATCAAAAAAGCTCTGGCCCTGGACGAACTGATCTGCGACGGACAGCTCCCCCAAAACAGCTGGCACAGCGCCCGGCAATACTGGGAACTGGCAAGGCAGTATGCAAGCCTTGGAGAAAGGGAATCCATGTACGAGAATCTGACTCTGGCAGCCCGGGCGGCAAAAGCCTTTGAATCCAGACCGGAAACCCAGTGCTACACAAGCCTGCTGTTGGGCGCCGTGACGGAAAAAGCCCAGGATTATGAGACCGATGACTCCCGGCCGCTGCCGGAAATCCTGCGGGATAAATGGCTCTCCTCTCCCGCCTTTGACGCTTACCGGAAAGAAGCGGAATTTCAGCACTTTTTAGACTCTATAACCGAATAATCATGGACATCCGGGAGCGGCGTCCTGAACCGGACAGGGGCAATATGCGTCCGGTTCAGCACAGCTAAAACGCCTTCCGTCTTACAGATGCAGTACCCTGTCCCTGATTTCCTGGGTCCTCCCCTGGTTCCAGAACTGGGTTCCGATATACCCGCAGGTACGCCTGGCTACAAAGAGTTCTTCCTGATCTCTGGTGCCGCAGTTGGGACATTCCCATACAAGCTTTCCATCCTCGTCCGAGACAATGCGGATTTCTCCGTCATATCCGCAATGCCCGCAGTAATCGCTCTTTGTATTCAATTCCGCATAGACGATATTGTCGTAAATAAACTTCATCACGGCCAGGACGGCTTCCGTATTCCCCTGCAGATTCGGAACCTCCACATAGCTGATGGCGCCGCCGGGGGAAAGCCGCTGGAAATCCGCCTCAAATTTCAGCTTGCTGAAAGCATCAATCGGCTCCGTTACATGGACATGGTAGCTGTTTGTAATGTAATTCTTATCCGTCACACCGGGTATGACACCAAAGCGTTTCTGAAGGCATTTGGCAAATTTATAGGTAGTGGATTCCATGGGCGTACCGTAAACGGAATAGCTGATATGCTCCGCCGCCTTCCATTCCAGGCATTTGTCATTCATCTTCTGCATGACCTTCAGCGCAAACTCCCTGCCTTCCGGCGAGGTATGCGTCTTTCCCAGCATGCGCACGCACATTTCACACAGCCCCGCGTATCCCAACGAAATAGTGGAATACCCATCATAGAGCAGGCTGTCAATCTTCTCGCCTTTTCCGAGCCTTGCCAGCGCGCCGTGCTGCCATAAAATCGGCGCCACATCGGACTTTGTTCCCAGCAGGCGTTCGTGGCGGCAGCGCAGCTCCCGGTGGCACAGTTCCAGGCGTTCTTCATATATTTTCCAGAACTGTTCCATGTCTCCCCGGGCGGAACAGGCCACATCCACCAGGTTGATAGTGACCACTCCCTGGTTAAACCGTCCATAATATTTCCTGGAACCGTCCGGATTGCGCTGATTATCCTCCACCGTAGGGAAGGAACGGCATCCCATGCAGGGATATACATCACCTTTCTTCAGCGTGCGCATGATTTTTGCCGATATATAGTCCGGAACCAGTCGTTTTGCCGTACATTTCGCCGCAAGCTCCGTCAGGTACCAGTATTTCGCTTCACTTGTGATATTGTCTTCGTCCAACACATAGACCAGCTTGGGAAAAGCAGGCGTAATCCAGATGCCCTTCTCGTTTTTCACCCCCTGCATCCGCTGATGAAGGACTTCCTCAATAAGCATGGCCAAATCGTCCCGCAGCTTACCTTCCGGCACCTCATCCAGATACATGAACATGGTCACAAAGGGAGCCTGCCCGTTACAGGTCATAAGCGTAATAAGCTGATACTGTATGGTCTGGATTCCGCTTCTGATCTCGCCCTTCAGACGATTTTCCACGATTTTTTCCACGATTTCCGGATCCAGGGAATCCCCGCATGCCGTCCGCTCTTCCACCACTGCACTTCGTATTTTCTGCCTGCTGATATCCACAAAGGGCGCCAGATGGGACAGCGTAAAAGTCTGCCCGCCATACTGATTACTGGCCACCTGCGCCACAATCTGCGTGGTCACATTGCAGGCGGTAAAGAAGCTGTGCGGTTTTTCAATCATTGTCTCACTGATAACCGTCCCGTTCTGCAGCATGTCCTCCAGATTAATCAAATCACAGTTGTGTTCCTTCTGCGCATAATAATCCGAATCATGAAAATGAATAATACCCTCTTCATGTGCTTTTACAATCTCTTCCGGAAGCAGCACACGCATGGTCAGGTCCTTACTCACCTCTCCCGCCATATAATCCCGCTGTGTGGAATTAATCACAGGATTTTTATTGGAATTCTCCTGGTTGACAGTCTCGTTCAGATGTTCGATCAGGGATAAAATGCCGTTGTCCGTAGTGTTGGACTTGCGCGTCAGTTCCCGTTTATAACGATACCGCACATATTTCTGGGCAACCTCGTAACCGCGCATCTCCATGATGCCGGTCTCCACCATATCCTGTATGTCCTCCACATGAGCGATATGGGTCATTTCCTGAACTTTCCCCTCCACAGTATCCGCAATCGCCTGCACCTGATATTCGTTCAGCCTGTGGATGGGTTCCGTCCCCATATTGGCAGCATTGACGGCGTTGACAATCTTGCCCGAGTCAAACTGCACCTCTTCCCCATTTCTCTTGATAACTTTCATATTACCTTCTCCTTTACAGCCGTAATACAAGAAACAAAACAACCTTCCTCATTATAAGCCTGCAACAGGAAAATGTCAATATGTTGTATGCATTCATAAGCAAACCGCAATATATAGCCGCAGCTCCACAGCATACTCCCTGTTTTCATACTGTCTGCTTCTCTGTTTTGCACGAAAGCCCCTGGTCCCCTTGCCCCCCTGAAACATGGCCAGGCCAAATCCGCCCTCAGCTGCCGCAGCGCTCCCGCAGCCCTTCCCAGCGCCTGTCCACTTCCTTCTGAAATTCTCCGATCAGTTCTTCGTTTTCAGGCTTGAACAGATGGCGGAAACGGCGCTGAGGCCGCAGAAATTCCTCAATGGGTAGCTTATTGGAGGGCTTATAGCTTAAAATCCATTTTCCGTCCACAACCTCATACAGCGGCCAGTAACAGGAATCCACTGCCGCCCTGCAGATGTCCATAAGATCCGAAGGTTCATATCCCCAGCCTCTGGGACAGGGCGCAAGAATATTGAGGAAAGCAGCTCCCTGGGTATAGATTGCCTTTTCCGCCTTTGTATGCAGATCTTTAAAATTATTCGTAAAAGCAGTCTGGCCCACATAGGGAATATGGTGTTCCGCCATGATTGCCGCCAAATCCTTCCTGACCTGTACTTTGCCGCTGGACACTTTTCCCGCAGGGGTTGTGGTGGTATCCGCGAACCGGGGCGTGGCGGAAGAACGCTGGGTGCCGGTATTCATGTACGCGCCGTTGTCATAGCATACATATACCATGTCATGCCCGCGTTCCATGGCACCCGACAGCGACTGGAAACCGATATCATAGGTTCCGCCGTCACCGCCGAAGGTGATAAATTTGTAGTCTTCCTTCACTTTCCCTCTCTTTTTCATTACCCTGTAGGCTGTCTCCACGCCGGAGAGGGTTACACCCGCATTTTCGAAGGCATTGTGAATGTAACTGTCCTCATATGCCGTGTAAGGGTACATAAAGGAGGAGACCTCCAGGCATCCCGTGGCATTGCCCACGACCGCCCTGTCCCCCTCATGGAGCGAGCGCAGCACCCCGCGGACTGCGATGGTGCCGCCGCAGCCCGCGCACATCCTGTGCCCTGGTGCCAGCCGCTCCGGCCTATTCATGATTTCCTTAAAATTATATGCTGCCTCCATATTCTGCTCCTTATAAAAAGAATCTCAATCGTCCAGACACCCGATAACTCGGTGCACACAAAGCGCAAAAATCGCGCTTGAAAGAATACCCGCACTTTGGGCATTCTTCTGTGTGTAACTTAAATCTTCAAGCGCCATGCACTTAAGCGCTTTAAGCTGTGTACTCTACAGCCTTAGAAAATCTTTAGGAACTGTCGGAAAAAACTGCTCCAACAATTCCTTAGGAACTGTCGGAAAATAACTGCTACAACTTCTGTAGGAAAAAGCCCTGAAACACAAGGAAAACGGCTATAAACTCGCAGCAGTTATTTGCAGACAATTCCTTAATATGGCTGGAAAATCGGGGAAAGCGGCGCAGCAAGCGGTCTGGAGATTCCGGAAAGATTGGACATGCAGGATGCATGGGAGAAGAAAATATATGACGTGTGCAGACATCGATTGTACGATGTGGACGAGACTGAGATACCAGTAAAGAAAAGCGCCATTACTTTCCGGCAGCCTGTGGCAGTGCTGGTGGGAGCAGATACAGCCAGTGCTGCTGAAAGCTTTCTGACCTATATGAAGTATAAGAACCGTGCCGTCATCATCGGCCAAAACAGTGCAGGAACCAACGGGCAGCCCTATATGGGCCAGCTTCCGGGCGGAGGGTCTTTCGGCATCTGCACCATGAAATGCTTCATGCTGGACGGAACCAGCTACAATAACGTGGGCATTGCGCCTGACATCTACGTGGAAAAAAGAATAGAGGACATGAAAGCGGGCTTCGACAGGGCAATGGATGAAGCAATCCGCTATCTGCGGGAAACCGTGGCGAAATCGTAGACAGGGCATGAAGCGCCCCGGAGGTGTTACGTTTGGGCTTTGCGGCGGCGCTGAAAGGCGGCCATGACGAGATTACGGAGACAAGCGAAGAACGGGATGAGCTGTCGGTGGAAGAGGATATCTGAATGGATATCTGAAATTCAGACAATATAATATCAGAATATAGTCGAAAACAGGAAATGCAAGTAGCAAGCAGGAAGCATCATTGGGGAGCCAGGATGCTTCCTGTTTTGATTGTCGCCTTTTCCTTTTTGCTTCTATACAATGCAGCAGCTTCCGATAAATGCCCTCAGGGCGTATGAGCGTACCCTATTCAGGTATCCTGTGGAAAGCGTTCCTACTGAAAGCGTTCCTACTGAAAGCGTTTTGGGCGTCAGGAAGCGGCGGGTTACAATTGCGGCTTGTTTGACGCAGAGCTTCCGGGCATGATACACTGGATTCAGCATCAAACAGGAATCAAACAGGACGTAAGCCGACCCGGGATTGGAAAGCGTTTCAGAAAAGCGATGCGGAAAAGGAGAATACTATGAATATCGGAGTAGTGATTAAAAATAATCGTCAGAAAAGCAACATGACACAGACGGAACTGGCAGCATGTCTGAACATCACGCCCCAGGCGGTGTCGCGGTGGGAGATGGGCATCTCCTACCCGGATATCGCCATGCTGCCCCGGATTTCGGAAGTCCTGAGGGTCAGCGCCGACGAACTGCTGGGCATCAGGCTGCCTGACCTTTCGGGCAAGGAAGGGAGCGGGGGCAAGGATGGCTCCGGGGCTTCGGCCTGGCCTGGCGAATATCAGGAATGCCAGGAGCCGGCCCTGAACCAAAGCCAGGCGGACAGCATCTTCGACTATGTCCCGGTTCCTTCCACGGGAGAGGGCAAGCGGATCCTTGTGGTGGATGACGCGGATTTCATGAGGATGATGCTGAAGGAGATCCTGGGACGCTGCGGCCATACCGTCCTGGAGGCCAGGAACGGACAGGAGTGCCTGGACATCCTGGAAAGGGAGACCGTGGATGTGTGCGTGCTGGACATCGTGATGCCGGTGATGGACGGGATAGCGGCTTTGAGAAGGATCAGAGAAGCGCACCCGGGAATCAGGACAGTCATGCTCTCGGCCCTGTCCAAGGAAAGCTGCGTGAGACAGGCTCTGCAGCTGGGGGCGGACGCCTTCGTGGTGAAGCCTTTCCAGGAACAGTGCCTGATAGAACGGATTGGGTGAGGGGAGCGTATGGAGAAAAAGTATAGCCTGATGCAGAACATGCGCTATGTCCTGGACGGCGTATGGAAGTACAACAGGGTGATTCTGCTGCTGATTCCCCTCAATACCCTGGTGACAGCCGTGTCGCCTTTCATCGGCATCCTGTTCCCCCGGCAGATACTGGACGAACTTCTCACGGCAAAGCGCCCGGAGAGACTGTGCATGCTGCTGGCGGCATTTCTGCTGGCATCTTCCGCGGCAGCCTACCTTGCCCAGTGCCTGAGGGGCGTTTACATGGTGCAGCCTGTCAAGGTCACCAAGCCTTACCTGAACCGTCTGTATCAAAAGTGCATGGACATCAGCTTCCAGTGCACGGAGGACGCGGATTTCCTGAACAATGTACAGACCGCCAGAAAAGGCGCAGGATGGGGCAATTACGAGGGAATCAGCGGCATGCTGCACAAGTGGTTCGAGGCACCCGGGGCGGTGGTGGCTCTGGGGGGCTACATCGCCATCGTATCGCATCTGAGCCTGTGGATTCTGCTCTATCTGACAGGGTGCGTCGGCATCCATTATGCCCTGTCCCTGGCCGGAAAGCGTCGGGAGCACCGGGTGCGTGAGGAACTGGCCGGAAACCAGCGGCGTTCCAATTATCTATATGACATCATGTACGATTTTTCCTATGGCAAGGAAATCCGCCTGTATGATCTGTCGGACTGGCTGGGCAACAGGTTTTCGCTGTACCGTGACAAAATACGCGGCATAAAGGAAAAACAGAAAAATTTTGAGATGTGGAGCACATGGGTGGACATTTTCCTCTCCTTTCTCCGGGAGGGAATCGTCTATGGATATCTGGCGTACCTGGTGTTCCAGGACCGTATGACCATTGCGGATTTCACCATGTACGCAGCGGCAATCGGGGGATTCCGATGGGCTTTTGAACAGGCGGCCGGGCATCTTGCGGACTTCCATGGGCTGAGCATGCAGATTGATGACTACCGGACTTTCATGGACTGGCCGGACGCAATGGAACAGGCGCAGAATCCAGTCCCTATCCCGCCCGGCCCCTATGAATTCCGGTTCCGGGATGTGTCCTGGCGGTATCCGGGCAGCAGCCGATATGTGTTCCGGCACCTGAACCTGGAGATTGCGAAAGGACAGCGGCTGGCTTTGGTGGGCTCCAATGGGGCCGGGAAATCTACCTTCGTCAAGCTTCTGCTGCGCTTATATGACGTGACGGAGGGGGAAATCCTGTGCAACGGAATCGATATCAGGCGATTTGACAGAAAGCAATATTACGATTGCTTTTCTGCGGTATTCCAGGAAGTCCTGCCCCTTGGATTCTCTGCGGCGGACAATGTGGGCGTAAGCGACGGGGAGCGGATTGACAGGCAGCGCGTGGACGAATGCATCCAAAAGGCGGGCCTGGGAGACAAGATGCGGGCTCTGAAGTACGGCGCGGACACCTGTGTTCTGAAGGCCATGGACGATGAGGGCATAGAATTCGGAGGGGAAATGCAGAAAATCGCCATCGCCCGGGCCCTGTACAAAGACGCAGCCATGGTGGTGCTGGACGAACCCACGGCGGCCCTGGATCCCTATTCCGAGTACCAGGTGTTCTCCCAGTTTGAGAAAATGGCCCAGGGCAAGACCACGATCTACATTTCCCACCGTCTCTCCAGCTGCCGCTTCTGCGACGCGGTGGCCGTGTTCGACAATGGGGCTTTGGTGGAATACGGGAGCCATGAACAGCTGGTCAGGACCGGGAAGCTGTACGCCAGGATGTGGGAGGCACAGGCGCAGTATTATCAATAATGTATTTTTGGAGCATGGGGATTATCCTCATGCTCTTGTTTTTTGAAGAGATATGCATTGCCCTCCGCAAGAGCGCAGGCTTTTGGAATGCTGGATTTGAGCAATGAACGAAGGAAGATGAGGGCCCCTGTTTAGGAAAGGCGAAGATGTGTGGAAAGATTTCAGGAAGAAAAGAAATCATCATTATGTACAAGACTTTCCAAATATAGTATAATATGATACGGGGTAATGCTATATGACATAACATAATATAAAAAGGGACGAGGGAGGTTCTAAGGTCTGCCTGGAACTACAAAAGAAGAGGAAAGCAAGATGCGGATAGCGATTGTAGATGACGACACAGGATTTATAAAAAAGGTAGAAACGGTCATCGAAGATTACTGTCGGAAGGCCGGTGAGGCGGCCGCAGTCAGGCTATTTTCGGATGGCGGCATTCTGCTGGAGGAGCCTGGGCAAGAGAGAGGATATGACGCCTATATCCTGGACGTGGAGATGCCGAGGCTGGACGGCCTGGAGCTGGCCCGGCGGATTCGGGAGAGGGAGGAGGACGCGGATATCATATTCCTTTCCAGCTTCGCGAAATATGCCCTCCCGGCCTATAAGGTCAGGGCATATGACTACATCATGAAGGAGAGGTACAGAGCCGAAATCCCGGCTGTCCTGGACAGGATACGGGCAGAGAAGCAGCGCCGGAACCAGGAGGATTACTACACTATCCAGACAGCCAGCATGATGGAAAGGCTGCCCATAGATGAAATCCGGTACCTGACAAAGGAGAAGAAATACGTTATCTTTTATGGGAAAGAGGGGCAAATGGCCAGGGAAAGGACTACGCTGGAAAAGGTCTATGAGAAGCTTCCCCATGAACGGTTCCTATACGTAAACAAAGGCTGCATCATAAACATGAAGCATATCATTGGCCTGAAGAATGAAATTGTCACTTTGGACAACAAGGTAGAGCATGTTATCAGTCGTCTTATGGTTTCCAAGGTCAGGAAGGAGGTGACGAGGTATTTTGGAGGAATGAAATGGTGAGGGTATTTTATTATTGCTGCGATTTTCTGTATACGGCGGCAGCGGCATGGTTCATGCTGACACTGGCGGGTGCGGTCTGGAAGCCTAGGGTGGAGGGACGGGTACGGAAGATTATATGGGCAGTTACAGTGATTGTGGTGGCAGGAATTAATACAGCAAATAATTATATAATATCTACATTATTTTCCAAGACTGCATTCATGGTAAACATTTTATTGGCATCATTAGCAAGTATTTTAACCTTTTGTTGTAAATATAAAGATGCATTTTGTCTTATATATGTATCTTGGTCTACATTGACATTGGCTGATTTCTTTCTACAGACACTTACCTATACGATTCAGGAAGTAATAAGCTGTCAGGGGGATGCACTTTTGACAGCTACCGTTCCCAGGGGAATATATTTGTTGTTATGGGTGTCAGTTCTCATGATTTTGGTGTATATTATGCGTACTCAGAAGAAAGGGATACAAGTGGATATTACCAGATACCTGAAAAAGGGATGGCTTCTTATGCCATTACTATTCGTGTGCATAATATATTTTCAAAGGATTTATCGTCAGGCCGGTCTAGAACAATTGATGTACCGTTGGTGGTTATTTCTGTTGGGCGGGATGTTGCTGGCGCTGGCTGGCTTGGCGTATATTACTATTCAGAGAGAAAAGGAACGCTACTGGCTGTTACAGCAGAAAACAGAGATGCTGGAATACAACTACAGAGTGATACTGGAGGGAAATCGGGAAAAAGAAATTCTGCTGCATGATATCAAGAAGCATAGACTGGCAATACGAGAAATGGCAGAGGTAGGACAGAGTCAGGAGATAATCCGATATCTGGATGAAATGGAGCAGGTGCCCCAGAAAGTCAGAAACCAGGATATGGTGAATCACGAATTGTTGAATTTGATATTGAACAGGAAGTTCCAGGAGGCAGAGGGCTTTGGCATTACAATTGAATTTAGATTTGATGATATGTGCGGCCTGTTACTTACGCAGATGGAAATATGTGCATTATTCACTAATATTCTGGACAATGCCATAGAAGCCAACCAAGCATTGGCAGGGGGGAAGGAAAGATGGATTAAGCTGAGCTGTGCCAGACAGGGGCAGATGTTAGTGGTTTATGCATCGAACCCCGTACCAGAAGGAAAAATGCGATTCCTGGAAGGGATTCCTCAAACGACAAAGAAGGATAAAAAGAACCATGGGATAGGGATGCAAAGCATCCAACGGGTAGTGGTCTCATATGACGGACATGTACAGATTGATGTGAAAGAAGGCGTTTTTGAACTTGTGATATACATGGAGGGATTTCGTTAAAAAATAAACTGACCACTTGAGGTCGCAAAAGCTACATTTTGAGGTCAGACTATTGGCTTTCTGTAAGAAATATAACATAATAAAAAGTGTATATCTAAATATATGGTGTAATTGTAGGATTTGTGAATATGAATAATGGAGGTAAAGAATGGACAGAAAAGAACTTAGGACGGCGAAACAGGGAAAAACAACAGCGGCAGGCAGTGTAACGCAAGAGTTGCGTGAATTGCACAAGTTACAGGAGAACAGTAAGGAAAATGGCATACTAACAATAAGTGTTACATGTGACGAATTTATGACAATTATCTGCTGTTGACTAGAAAAGAAGGTAGCGATACCTTCTTTTTCTATGGAATGGGGAGAGAAGGTGAAATGATGGAAAGAGAAACATTGGAAAAGCTATATTGGGGAACCGTGTGCAACGAAAGATTTGAAAATGGCATATTTGAAGGATATTATAAGCATCTATGCCAGACATTTATGCAAGGCATCAGAGAAAGCAGAGAGGCGAAAGGGGCAGAAATGCCGGAACTGTCCTCGGAACTGTTGGCAGCTTTTCGCGGACAGATGCAGAGAATAACGTTTAGGACACTGCTGTCGGAGATGGAACTGT
>OFHM01001953.1_pt1 | contig 12422 bp, 16 predicted proteins | sample 1521311 | NCBI WGS metagenome assembly OFHM01 (sample SAMEA3504083, study PRJEB24116) | mouse gut metagenome | biome: mouse gut; feature: mouse-associated habitat; material: faeces | place: Denmark | collected 2011 | reverse complement strand
TTCACATGCGATTTTTGATAGATTGGAGTTTTTCACTCCAGGGTGCAAGCTCTGCCAGCTGAGCATCAGTCATCTCTTTCGTTGGCCGACGTTCCAGCAGAAATTTTAGATATCCGTAAATGTTCAGGCCGTGCGCCTTTGCCATCTCAACCATTGTATAAACTACAGCGCTGGCATTGGCTCCAGAGACAGAATCACTGAACAGCCAGTTCTTCTTTTTATGTTCTACAGAACATAAAAGAAATTATGCTCTGTATCGGATTATGTTCTGTAGTGCCGCATAGGCTTTTAAAACTGCTTACGCGGCACCACAATAAACAGAACATAATTGTATATAGAATCTAAAATACACGTTATGATGTATCTACCAATTTAAAGGAGGTAGATGCAAAAATGCAACAAACAACTATTGAAATGTTTCTGAACTTTCTACAGGAGCAAAACCATACGAAAGGCACTGTTAATAGTTATGTACGCCTGATAAGCGATCTGGAGGAACCGCCTGAAACGGATAATCCGAGGGATCTGCTGTCTTTTATTGACAATGCCCTATCATTGAAGAAAGCTGTCCTTAATCGGACATCTTTTGCTTCTGCCCGGGCATCACTCAGTTCTTTTTTCTTCATGAAAACGGGAATACACATAAAAGAATATCGGAAACAGTGCATCCCAAAAGATATGTATGATCCTCTCATGGAACAATACGGAAGCTATTGCAGAGATTTTCTTCATCTTACAGAACCGGTTACACTGGCAGCAATACGGGAGGTTAAAGCTTTTTTGAAGATAATTGCTCCTGAACCTACAAAAGTTGACTGGTCAGATTTTACGGCAGATGATATCGTTGCGTATCTTGATGCAGAGAGGTCTGAGTTACGTACTGCAAGCTTGGGTGTTACTGTAACGGCAATCCGACGTTTCTTTCGTTTTCTGGAGTATAATGACCAGCTGGTGCATCATTCTATACTTAATCTTCCGTTGTCAGTCACAGCATGGAGTAAAGGCGGCAGTCTTCCCATCATTCTTTCTGCTGAACAGCAGAAGAAACTTGAAACTTACACCTTCCCAAAGACACCTATAGGGCTTAGGGATCGGTTGATACTGTGCTGTTTTACAGAACTCGGTCTCAGATGCAGTGAGGTTGCGAACTTGCAAATGGAAGATATCCTATGGCACAGCGGTACGATAATCATCCGGTCAACAAAGACTCGAAGTCAGCGTGAACTCCCTGTTTCAGCGACATTGAGAAAAGCTCTCGAGGAGTACGTGATGCATGCCCGTCCTAAAAGTTTGGGAAATAAGCTGTTCTTCAAATCCGAACGCCAGATGGAATTACCTGCATCAACTGAAAACATAAGAAGTTCGATACGCCGTCTATATGAAAAAAACGGGATTAGTGGTTGGCACGTCGGAACACATGCGCTGCGGAGAACTATGGGGTCGCGTTTATATAATGCAGGTAACGACATGAAAACCGTTGCTGATCTTTTAGGCCATTCTTCTGTTTCTGCTACCAAAGCATATGTAAGGATCGATGTGGATTCTTTAAAGAAAGTTACATCATCCTGGCCAAGGAGGATGAATCATGAGTAATAGGATATCTTCTTTGGTTGAAGCTTATCTGGAATACAAGCATGGACTTGGTTTCCAGTTAGTCGGAGAAGCCGTATATTTAAAGGCATTTGCCAGATACACGATAGAAACAGGATATAATGGGGCGCTGACATGTCAGATTGTTTTTCAGTGGTGTGAACTTGGGGAAAATCCTTCTCTGGTCACAAAAGGCCGCCGGTACGAACCAATAAAGTCATTTGCTGACTATGCAAATGCATTTGATCCGGAATCCGAAATAATGCCAAAACTCCCGTATGGGAATCCACACAACCGAGTCCGACCTCATATATATTCGCTCGAGGAAACATGTAGCCTTATGGAATGTTGTGATAAACTGTATGCTCCAGACGGCATCCGTTCTTTAACAGTAAAAACGGCAATCGGATTGCTTTGGGCAACAGGTCTTCGGACATCTGAACTAATAAATCTTAAAGTGGCGGATGTGGATTTTACAAACAACCTGCTTTTTATCCATAGTAGTAAGTTCAATAAAGACAGGTTGATTCCCATACAGCCAGAGGTTACTGCTGAACTGCGAAACTATCGTCAGAAAGTAGAAGTACTGTCCACTAATGCTATTGGAGAATCAAGCTTTTTTATAACTACCAGAGGAAGACCATTAAAACGTGATGCCCTGGAATACGCATTCCGGAAGATTCGAGGCATCATAGATGTCAGTGATTCTGGTTATGATAAAGCCAGACTTTATGATTTCCGTCATACATTTGCGTCCAGGACTGTCCTTGAATGGCTTGAGCAGGATATAGATGTAAATGCTAAGTTATATTTATTATCCACATATATGGGGCATAATCATCCGGAAGATACGTATTGGTATCTGTCTGCAACACCTGAGCTGTTGGATATGTCTTCCCGTAAATATGAAAACATTTATGGAGGTCATGACAATGGTTAAATGTGATAAATCAAAACTGTGTTCTTTTGCCCCACTGCTGGAAAAATACTTTTTATCCTATATGATTTCCCAAAGGAATGTGTCACCACAGACGATTTCTTCTTACAGGGACAGTTTCTCCTTATATCTCGGGTTCATCAGTGGTGTATATCATGTGAAACCTGATGATATAGAAATGAAGCATTTTTCCATCGACCACCTGAACGCGTTTGCAGAATACCTTGAGAATGACCGGCAATGTAGCTTTTCTACAATCAACCTTCGGATTTCCGCAATTAAATCCTTTTTGAGATATGCTGCAATAGAAGCTCCGGAATACACGAATAGTATTCGCAAAGCCTTGGCTTTTCCTGCAAGAAAGACAGAAAAACCAGTAATGACATATATTAAAAAGAACGAGTATGAATCTATGCTCGGGACATGTGACGGCTCGGACATAGTATCAGCGAGAGATAAGATGATGCTTATGGTTTTGTATAATACAGGATGCCGAGCTTCAGAGCTTATAAATATCCGGATCCGTGATATTACCCTGAGCATGGATGGAACATCATCCATCCGCTTTATGGGAAAAGGAAGAAAAGAAAGCATCACACCCATATGGAAGACCACTGCATCATTTATTAAGAAATATATAATAATGCAATGCTTAAGCCAAGATGACTATCTGATTCAAAGCAGGGCAAAAGCACCAATGACGAGATCTGGTATTGGACAAAGGATAACCGTCATTTCAGCAAGAGCCGCAGTACTATCTCCATCACTTTTAAAGAAGAACGTAACACCGCATACATTCCGTCATAGCACTGCCATGAATCTTCTGCAAGCTGGAGTAGATATCTCAACCATTGCTATTTGGTTGGGGCATGAAAGTATCGAGACTACACATCGTTACATGGTGGCTGACATTGAATTGAAAAGAAAAGCTATGGAAAAGCTAGAAGAAACATCAGATGATGCCTTTAATTATAAACCCAGCAAATCGATTCTGGCATTTCTAGATACACTGTAATTATTATGTTCTTCTTATTGTAGAGCCATAAGCAGTTTTATAAGCCTATGCAGCACTACAGAACATAATCTGATACAGAGCATAATTCTTGCCAATGCAGAACCCACGGATGGACTGCTCCGCAGCGTTATTGTCCATCGGCACTTCACCATCGTCCAGGAATACTTTCAGGTATTTCTCCTGATTCAGAGAATAATTGAAACCTTCCCACGTCTTGCTTTTGATTATTCCGGGGTTCTCTGAGCCACCTGTCCGGACTTTGAGAGCCACCATTCCGGAGAATGGGAGCCACATATTCCGCGAAACTCACAAACCATCTTGAACACAAGCCGGGTGTGGCAGTTGAGGTGGACTGGTCTGGCCCGACCATGAGTTATGTTGATATGTCCACCGGAGAAATCATCACGGTGTACCTCTTCGTTGCAACGCTCCCCTACAGCCAGTATTCCTATGTGGAACCCACTCTGGATATGAAAATGGATACCTTTGTCCGCTGCCATATCCGCATGTATGATTTTTTCGGAGGCGTGGCCACCAGACTGGTTTGTGATAATCTCAAAGCCGGCGTTGTGGCGCATCCCAAAGAAGGGGAGATTGTCCTTACGAATGACTACGAAGCCCTTGGCGGGCATTATATGACAGCCATCATGCCTACAGGCGTTAAAAAGCCCAAGCATTATCGGCGAAAAAATGTTATCGGCAATCTCAGCCTGAAAAAGCGCTATAATCGTATTTTCAGACTGAATCGTTGTCTTTGATTGCCGATAATTATTTAATCCAGACCGCAGAAATGGAGCAGATATTCTTCTTTGCCTTTCCATTTCTTCTCTGGATAAGATACAACGTTGCCATCGGAATCTTTCTCCGGCAATGCTTCCTGATCCACAGAACGAAGTGCGGCTGCCATTGCCTCATTGTCTGCATGAGCGTAGATCGATGTTGAATCAATCGATGAGTGTCCCAGAAAATCCTTGATATAAGAAAGCGGTATGCCTGCTTTGAACATTGCCATTCCTATACTATGGCGAAAAACATGACAGTGAAGCCCCTCCGGAAAAGACGGATCAACTTCATGCAGTCCTTTTGCATAGGATGCGAGAAAAGAATTCACTGTTCTGGAGGCCATTTTCGTATGCTGACCATTATGGGTTGAAACTGGCAGAGAAATATTCGCCAGAAAGGCTGGAACAGGTCTGCACCAGGGCGCTTTCCTATTCTGGTAAACCCAGTTATAAAAGTATCAAAAATCTATTGGCTACAATGAAAGATTCTCCTGCTGCCATATCGGATGAATCAAAGGAATCTCAAGCAGCCCCAAAACCACACGGCATCACAAGAGGAGCCAGATACTATGGAGGTAAACGTTCATGACAAATCAAAGTACGATCGATAAACTTATTGAAATGCGCCTGACCGCTATGGCAGATGCATTCCGCATCCAGATGGATGATGCCACAATGAAGGAAGTACCGTTCGAGGATCGTTTCGGCATGCCTGTTGATGTCGAGTACAGCAACCGTAAAAACAATCGTCTGAAAAGACTGATCCGACAGGCTGAGTTTGAGCAGCCGGATGCCAGCATTGCAGCAACTGATTACCATTCCGGTCGAAAACTGAACAAAGCATTAATCAGCCGCCTGGCAACCTGTGAATACATCACAGAATACCGGAACATCTTCATTACCGGAGCAACCGGAAGCGGTAAAACTTACATGGCCTGTGCTTTTGGCATGGAAGCATGCAAGCACTATTATACCGTACGGTATGTACGCCTTCCTGATTTATTACTGGACTTACAGGCTGCCAGAGACAACGGGACTTTTTCGGTTGTCTTGAAAAAATATACCAAGCCAGTATTGCTGATCATTGATGAGTGGTTGCTTCTTAAACTGACAGAAGCAGAAGCCAGAAACCTTTTTGAACTGATACATAAAAGACATAAGAAATCTTCAACCATCTTTTGTTCCCAGTTTCGCGAAAGTGAGTGGTATCAGCAAATCTGCGGTGGTGAGAGCACCCTTGCAGATGCTATTATGGATCGTATATCGTATGATTCTTATAAGATTGACATTGAAAGTATTGATCCGGCCAAAGACCTTTCTATGAGAGAGGTATATGGTCTGGATCCGGCAATGGCAAAGTAACTAATTAACAAAGAAACGGGGTGGCTCCGTTAGTCCGGACAGGTGGCTCTCGCCACACCGGACTGGCGGCTCTGCCGCACCGTAATATTCATCCTGACCAAGATACCGAAACACGAAGACGACACAAACCTTGATTTTTTGGAAGACCTGCTCCCCTGGTCTCCAAACCTGCCGGAGCGATACCGGAAATCCAATAAGTATGAAGTGAAATAAAAACTGGAGCAAATCTGTTACCATCATACAGGTTTGCTCCAGTTTTGTATAGGTACTCGCGTTTTACCGTTTACACCATCATACAGGTTTGGTAAGCGCATAAATACTGGGCATATTGAATAGCCCTAAATAATGATCCATAATAATAGAACCAAGAGTAGATTTTTACTGCTCTATCTTTCATCTAATAGACCAATTGTTAGATTTTCACTACGTTATGGAGGTGCCATATGACCCAATCCATAGCCCCACGCCGTTCTCAGGAGGAATGGATTCAATTGATTATGGAATGTCGGAACAGCGGGATGACTGACCGTACATGGTGTGAACAGCACGGTATCTTAGTAAGTTCGTTTTATAATGCTGTAAAGAGACTTCGTAAAAAAGCCTGTGATATTCCTTATGTTTCAAATAAAAAGCCATATGCACTGGATCTGACTTCCTCAAAACAGGAGGCAGTCCAGATTGACATATACCCGAATACTATTCCGGACGCAGCAGTGCCTGCACCGCACATTGACCATTCACATACGATTGAACTTATGTTGGGTGACGTTTCCCTTAAAGTCAGCAATTCGGCTGATCCTGTTTTACTGCAGCAGATCATCCGGATGCTGCATCCGGCTCTATGTTAGCCGATATTTCCGGTGTCGATGCCATTTACATCGTGACCGGCTATACGGATATGAGGAAATCCATCGATGGTTTATGCGCCATCATTCAGGACCAGCTTCCACAGACGGAAAACACAAATGCACTTTATCTGTTCTGCGGCAGAAAATGTGACAGGATCAAAGCCATCCTGAAGGAACCCGACGGGATCGTAATGATCTATAAAAGACTGACTGCCCAGGGCCGGTACCGGTGGCCAAGGGACAGATCTGAAGTCAGGAACCTGTCCTGGAGGGAGTTTGACTGGCTCATGTCCGGCATTGATGTTGACCAGCCTAAAGCAATAAAAATACCTTCCGGCCGTGACTGAAAAGTGCACATGAAAAGTGCCTTTTCCCCTTTATTTTCGGCATTTTTCAGGCTTTCTTTTCCTGTAAAGTCCACCTGTTTTCTGGTATAATAAGTATCAGAAAAGAGGTGAAAACAGTGGCACAAAACGCAAAAGACATCCAGCTCCGGGAACTTAAGGATCTGCTCAGAGAGCTCCGTGAGACCAATCAGCTTCTCCGGAAAACTCTTGAAGAGACCCAAAAGGAAAAAGCTGTACTCCTGCAGGAGCGTGACAACTTCAAGGAACAGGCCGATTACCTGACAAAGAAGCTCTTCGGTTCTTCCAGCGAAAAAGGTGTCTGTGAGATACCGGGGCAGATGAACCTGTTCAATGAAGCAGAATCAGAGATGGATCCATCTGCCGAAGAAGGTGATGTACTTGCAGCCACTGAACAGCCGCAACAGACTAATCCGGGATCCAAAGCAAAGAAGAAACGTCCCACGAATGAAGAACGTTTGAAAGGCATCCCTGTAAAAAAGGTGTATCTGGAACCACCTACTGATGAACGTATCTGCAGTGAATGTGGTGCCGTGATGGAAAAAGTAGGAACCGAATTCGTACGCCGTGAGCTGGAGATCATCCCGGCACGTGCCAGAGTGATCGAATACTACAGCGTGAACTACGGATGCAAAAACTGCCGTCAGAATGCAGCGCTGCCAAACATTGTTAAGGGCAAGGATGGGAAAGCGCATATGATGTACGGTATGGCATCTGCTTCCACCGTTGCCTGGGCCGTTTACCAGAAGTACTGTAACGGCATGCCTCTTTACCGGCTTGAACAGGAGCTTGGCCGACTTGGTGCAAAGATCAGTCGTGCCACGCTTGCAAACTGGGTGATAAAAAATGGAGAAGCTTTTTTTACACCTATGTATGATTTTTTCCACAGAAAACTCCTGAGCAGAGATTTCGCAATGGCAGATGAAACTCCGGTCCAGGTACTGCACGAACCGGAACGGCGTGCCCAGACGAGATCCTACATGTGGCTGTTCCGGAGCGGGGAAGATGATGGGGTTCCAATCATCTTATATAAATACTCAGAAACACGTGCCGGGGACACGGCAGTGGATTTTCTGGATGGCTTCCAAGGATATCTGATGTGCGACGGGTACAGCGGCTACAATAAGGTAAAGACCGCAAAACGTCTGGCCTGCTGGGCACACATCCGCAGATACCTGGTTGATGCAATCCCGAAAGGAAAGCAACTCGATTACACACAGCCCGCAGTACAGGGAGTCATGTATACGAACCAGCTTTTTGACAAAGAGGATAAGATCCGCCAAAAATATAAATCACCCGATGCCATCAAGGAAGCGCGCCTTTCGCAGGAGAAACCGGTCATGGAAGGCTTTTTGTCGTGGCTTGAGAAGCAGAACCCTGCCAGGGGTTCACGGTTGGATAAAGCAGTGACCTATATCAGGAACCGGAAAGAACACCTGGCTACCTATTTGGAGGATGGGCGCTGCAGTTTTTCGAATAATCTTTCCGAGAATGCAATCCGGCCGTTCGTCGTTGGCAGAAAAGGGTGGCTGTTCTGCGATACCCCGGCAGGAGCACAGGCAAGTGCCATGGCCTATACAATGGTGGAAATGGCAAAAGCGAACAAGGTAAATCCTTATCATTATCTAACCTTCCTGTTTGAACACCAGCCGAATGAAAAAATGTCAGATGATGAACTGGAACAGCTTGCTCCCTGGAATGAAAATGTAAAAGCGGAAATCCAGAGCCGGATCGAGAGCCAAAATAATCAGGAATGAATAAATCGCATGTGAATTGTCAATGTGCTTCAGTTGCTGGAAACGACTGGGGCATTTTTATTTTAGTGACGGTCGAAAATTAAGCGTTTACGAAATAATCAGGAGCACATGGAATAATAAAGTAATCACTTTCCATTAAAATATTAGCATTTGTTGCAGATATGCTTGGACTCATGTCCAATAATATATAGTCTAAAGCATATTCTTCAGCAGTTAATAAAAGTAGATTTCGCAATGCACCAGGCACGTTCCCGAACATAACCATAGAACCTGCTAAGTTTTCAGCAATGTTATAAGTGGCATCATATTCAGAAAAATCAATGTGACCGGGTAGTAGTAAAAGATTTTCGTTATCATCAAATTTATAGCAAACAGACGGTCTTAATGGTTCTGGCTTATTATCAAAGACTGGTGACAGGGCTTCTTTTAGATTATGACCATTCTTTCTGTAAAAATTTGATAACTTATTTTCTTTATCGGAATTAAGGCATAAACCAGTTAAATTACATTGCGGGTCAGTGTCAACGATTAAAGTTTTATATCCCAATTCTGCTAATTTCCACCCTAAATGAAAAGTAGTAGTAGTTTTACTAACACCGCCTTTGTTATTAAATAAAGAAATTATTTTAGTCATTATTTTTCTCCTTTTCTAGTTGTTTAAGCTTTCCATTTGTAACTATTATTTTTCTTGTCTATTCCTTTTTCATCAACACTACTGCTCGTAGCAGGCCAGTTGATTTTCCACTCAAAATACTCGTCCTCTGAAATCTCTCCGCTTTTTAACTGCTCTTTCCGTAGACACCATTCCCGCATGAAATCATTGACTAAACCGTACTCTAGCCACATACCCACCGGGGCATGAGCAGGCCAATCATCATTATCATAATAACGCACTGATTTATCATCAGAAGCGTTGCATTTACCGGGATTGCGGACAAGCTGAAATAAATGGATCGTGCTACGGTCATCTTCATCAAGCCAAAGAAATGTAAGCATAATATCTTCGGCGCAGCCGGGTGTAACACCAATAAAATGAATATAATTGACGTTCAGTATCTTTGCCATTTCCATTAAAGTGTTGTTTTTGGGAACACGATAGCCGGATTCATACTGTGCGATACGAACATCAGCATTACGTTCCTCATATCCCAATTTCAAGCCTAATTCACGCTGTGTCAAGCCCCGGAACGTGCGTATTCTCTTTATCCGTTCTCCTAATACCATAGTCATGTGTCCTTTCTGAAAATTAGAGTGATTGTTTTGAAATTATCATGTTACATCTGCTCCACAACTCGTCTTTATATGCAAATACATCTTTATCAATCTTTCTTTCAACAAAGCCGACTTTTTCATAACATTGCTTTGCTAATACGTTTTCACTGAAAACATTTAGTTGAACCGCTTTTGCGCCGGTTATCTGAAAAGCGAATTGCAGAGCCAGATTCAGCATTTCTTTTCCGTAACCTTTTCCACGTTTGGTTTTATCAACAATAACAAATTTAAGAAAACCAATATTGTCTGCTGTATTGACAGAATAACAGAAGAAGCCTACTGCCTGTCCGCTGTTTTCAGTTGCGACATAAGCACTGTCCGTCCAGTCCATTGCATTTTTCTCTAATAAATCATGGAAAGATTTTTGTGTCATGGGGTATGGCAAAAGATTTGCACACCAAAAAGCATGAGTTCTTTCGTCATCAATCCATTTTGATACATATTCGTAATCTTTGCTTGATATATACGGTCGGATTCTCATAAATGGAATGTCCTTTCTCCAATTTATTTATAAATTTGTTATAGGTAGTACACCATAATATATTCTTCCTCATTCTCCTTTACAATCTCAAAACCAATCTTTAAATACATCTTTGCCGCATAATTGGCTTTCTGAACAGAAAGAGAAACCCGACTGTACCCATGTGATTTAAGCAGGGTAAGAATTTCTTTCATCATAGCCGTTCCAATGCCAAAGCCCCGGTATTCTTTATAAAGAGAGATTGCCAAAGAGGGCGTTTCATCATCTATATGTCCGTAATCGTTCATAATGCGAACCCAAACAGCCCCAACAATCTTACCGCCAACCTCTGCCACTAATCCCCAATCATCTTTGGATTCCCCGAAATGCTTAACATAAATCTGTAATTCGGGAGATGAAATAATACTTTTGGGTGGAGGTTCGATACCCTCTGGAATAAAGATTGCTTCATAAAGAAAATTATCAAGTAACGGATATTCCTGTTTTTGTATTTCTCGTATCGTATACTCCATAGCTTACCTCTCAATTCTGTATTCTCCATATATTCTAGCATAATTCAGATAATACAGCAACAAAAACTTATCAGAAATGCTAAATTTAATAAAAAAGATAAGTTTAACAAATAAGCTATTGACAATAACAGAAATGTTAAGTATAATTCAAATACAGAGCTTAACAAAAACGCTAAACAAAAAGGAGGATATTGAATGAGGAATGAACTATTTGTAACTGCCGGGGAGGTAGCGCAGGAGTTGGGTGTTTCCAAACCATTTGCTTACAAATTAGTACGACAGATGAATGAGGAACTGGAAGAAAAAGGTTTTATCACAATCGCCGGACGTGTCAGCAGAAAATATTATGAAGAAAAATTCTACGGCATGGCGCAGGCGGCGAACTAAGGAGGGCGAACTATGGCGGCATATAAAGATGAACAGCGTGGAACATGGTATGTATCGTTCCATTATTATGACTGGACGGGGAAGAACTGCCGGAAAGTCAAGAGAGGTTTCAAAACCAAAAGAGAAGCTACGGAGTGGGAACACCATTTCCGTATGAAAGAAGCGGCTGACTTGGATATGACTTTCGGGGAATTTGTGCAGGCGTACACAAGAGATATGAAGCCGAAGCTGAAGCACAATACTTGGCTGACAAAGGAGCATATCTTACGCACAAAATTGTTACCGTACTTTGAGAATAAGAAAATGTGCGATATTCGTGCAAAAGATATTATCCAGTGGCAGAATGAGCAGATTTCCTATCGTGATGAAAAAGGAAAGCCCTATGCGCCGACTTATCTGAAAACTCTGCAATCTGAATTGAGCGCATTATTTAATCATGCGGTGCGGTTCTACGAATTAAAGAGCAATCCCGTTGTCAAAGCCGGACCGCTTGGGAAAGGGAAAGCAGAGGAAATGCTTTTTTGGACGAAAGAGGAATATCTGAAATTCATTGAAGCAGTAAAGGATAAGCCATATTCCTATCAGGCATTTCAGATTTTATACTGGTGCGGCTTGCGGGTCGGCGAACTGCTGGCTCTTTGTGTATCTGATTTTAATTCGAACAAAAAGACGCTATCCATTACGAAATCTTATCAGAGAATCAAGGGCAGGGATGTGATCACAGAACCTAAGACATCCAAAAGTAAAAGAGTAATCCCGTTGCCTGAACTTTTGACAACTGAGTTGGAGGTATATGTGGGGAAATTGTATGGTATTATGGAAAATGACCGTCTTTTTCATATTACAAAGTCGTATCTTGAAAAAGAAATAAACCGTGGAATCAAACTGTCTGGTGTAAAGAAAATACGTTTGCATGATCTTAGGCATAGTCATGCATCATTGTTAATCTCTAAATTGGGTGTACAGCCTAACTTGGTAGCAGAACGTCTGGGACATGAAAAAATCCAGACTACTTTATCTACCTATGCCCATCTGTATCCCAACCAGTCCCGTGAGCTTGCAGACCAGCTAAACGAATTGATGGATAATCTTGAGGAGGACTGACAATGGCGGG
>OFHM01001949.1_pt1 | contig 12433 bp, 9 predicted proteins | sample 1521311 | NCBI WGS metagenome assembly OFHM01 (sample SAMEA3504083, study PRJEB24116) | mouse gut metagenome | biome: mouse gut; feature: mouse-associated habitat; material: faeces | place: Denmark | collected 2011 | reverse complement strand
CTCCCTCTCTCTGTCTCTCTGTCTCTCTCTCTCTCTTTTGTGTTTCTGTATGTGTGTGTGTGTGTGTGTGTGTGTGTGTGTGTGTAGACTGGAGAGAAATTTCAGGAGCTGGATATCTTCTTCCACAGAGTTAGAAAGAGGCTCTGACCATTTCTGCTGCTCTCTATGGTCTAATCTGTCTAGCTTGTCTTTCAGGGCTGTTCTACTCTCTTAGCCTCCAATCTGGATTTAAGGGTGCAGAGATTACAGGCTTTTTCCTTTTTTCAGGATGAAATTCAGCTTATTAGGGTTCCAAGGCAAGTGCACTAACCCACTGAGCCACCTGGTTGCTATATTTTATGTATATATACATGTATGAGTCCATGTATGTGTGTATATTTTTATACATATACATGTGTATATGAATGTGTATATATGTATATATATTATGCATTTATATTCTAGTTTTAAAATAAAGGGAGAGAGAGAGAGAGAGAGAGAGAGAGAGAGAGAGAGAGAGTGTTTGGTTGTTACCCGTTTACAATGCAAATGAAATGGAGAAAAGTATGAATTTCTCATTGACATGAGAACATTTCCTTTGCCCCAAGCTAGTTAGCCTCTTTGAAACATGCCTGTGTCATTGTCACCCCTGTCTGGCTGTACCTCTTCATAAAGACTTCTATTGGGTATTCTCTTAGCATGCAATAGAGAACTGTTATTATCTAGCTCAGGTCCATTTTTTTTTTATAAATTTTATACGTATTACACTGCAATTGCCACATAGGCTTCTGGGAAGTTTGTGTTAGTTTGATTTTATGCAAGTTTAATATCAGAAAATAGCATCTATTTTATTTCAATCACATAATTCATTTCTTTGAAGAAAGGAAACTACCTTTGGCTAAGTTGTGCCTGGCATATATCACTGCTTTAATGATATTGTGGATTGTATTCTAATAATTGGTATATAAAAGAAGTTGCTTCATTTCATGTCAACTGTAACTAATCTGTGGTTACCATATCCTTCACCATTATTATGTACATTCTGTATCATCATAAAAATTCTATTTAGGGGAAATGTGTTTGTATTAGGAATGTTAGTTTTGAAAACTCTAACGGCTTTTCACTGAACTTGAAGATGATTGCCAAGTGAATTTCTGTGCATAAAATTTACCTGAATTCTACCTTCTTGCTTAGTTCTCTCTAGAACAAAATTTACTCGGTTCATCACATATTGTAGCTAATATTAACTTGGAAACTAAATTGAGCTAGGCTAAAAAGAAGGAACAGTTGAGTTTGGTTTCTGACAATATGAAGTTTACACTTTCTAAAGGTTTCACTGGGTGTAATAATTACATCTAATCTGACCCTTTCTTAATGGTGAATTTAGAGGGCTTACATTAAGATAATTAGCTAGCTGTTAACAGTAGGCAGTGGAGGAAGTGGTGTAAGATCTGCAAACAGACCCTCCTGTTTGCTTTGTAACTTCTCAGTGGGGATTAAAACAGAAAAGAGGGCTATTATTCTTTAACTTGTTTCTGTAGTTGCTGTGACAAAATGTCTGATGGGAAAGTCAGTCAGTTACTTCCAGCAAGGCAACAGGGTGTCCCAGTTTGTGGCACTATTCTATTGCTTCTCACATGCTGGTAGACCAGGAAACAAATAACACAGAACTGGTACCACATGTAGTCATAACCATGAAAACCTACCACTGACAACCTTGTGCTACCTAGGCCATATCCCGAATGTTAAACCCTCTCCCTAAGTGTGGCCCAGTATTAAAACCCAGGAGAAGTCATCTCTCTCTGTCTGAACCTCCCATGCACTGGGTAACAGGTGTGTCATGTTATAAACACACACACACATACACACACACACTTTTTATATACTCTGTGTGTGTCTCTGTGTGTGTGTGTGTGTGTGTGCGTGTATGTGTGTTCATACTAAAGCATTTTCAGACAATGTGTAAATCAGGGTCAGCGAGATGGCTAAGTAGATAAAGGTACTTGTCACCATGACAAACATCTTGAACTTGATACCTGAGACTGAAATAGTGGAAGGAGAAGACTGACTCCTATTAGTTATCATTTGATACCCACAATTCACCTTGCCTTCCTCTACTTCCCATATCAATTATGAACAGGGTGTCCTTGAACTGACAAAGACAATCCTGCCTGATTTGTGGGTTCATGAATTAAAGGTGTGCCCAGCATACCGAGTCTCTATTGTGCACACCCTGCCTATTAGTCCTTTGGACTTCAATAGGTAAAATGTGAAGGCTGAGGCCTGGGTCCCGGAAGTTAACAATTATCCTAAGACTGACTACTTACTTCCCCTTATGATTCTTTTAATCGTTTTCATATCAAACATATTCACTGTAGGAGCTAGAAAAGGGGGTTGAGGAGTTTTTAACATGTTTTGTTCTTGCATAGCACCTGGGTTTGATTTGTAATACATAACCGTTTGCTCACAAAATTCTGGAACACCAAGTCCATGAGATGAAATAACCTCTTCTGATGTCTGTGGGACACACACACACATGGGACACAGAAAGAATACACATGCAAAGCATTCACACACTTAAAGTCAGTCGATCTAAGAAGAGAAACACAAGTATTGGTTGCTTCCATGTTGACTGTACCTAATTCCAGGAGCCTGTATTATTTACTTTTTGTCATTTTATGAATTCTTCTCACTGTGTTACAAACATGCCCATTTTTTTGGTTTCTTTCTTGTTGTTTCCATAGTCTAATTTCCTAACACTTACATTTTAACACAGTGGTTCTCAACCTATCTGTCATGACCAATTGGAGGAGGTGCACAGAACAGGCTCACACAAGTTGCCTAAGAAAGTCTGAAAACACTGATAGGACATTACAACTGATAACATTATCAAACCTACAGTTATGGAGCAGCAACAAAAACAATTTTATGGTTGGGAGTCACCACAACATGAGGAACTCTATTAAAGAAAGGGTCACAGCATTAGGGAGGTAGGGAAGCACTACCTAATACAGGGCCTGACAAGGAGTGAGGATATGAAGGAGATGAGGGGACTGTTCAAGCTAGGTTTCTCTTCCCTGACACTACTTGCAGTACTCAACCACAGGCACACACATCCAACATTTTCCTTCATAACAAGCAAATATGTTACTTATCAAATGGGGGAGAATTAACATTAGGGATGCTTTTTCTTCATAAGTGTTAGTTATTGGCTCTCCCCAAGAACACACATAAACTCCAGAACTCCAAAAACCCACAAAATCCTTTTGCATCCTCCTCTGTGGTCTATGTAAAGTTTTGCTAGATTCTTCCAGCAATGCAAAGGTATAGAGTTAACTTTTTGTTTGGTTGTGAAATTAACTCTTTTCTTTTGGGGTGCATGCTTTCAAATCAACTTTACTTCTTAGTAATCATGGGGTATTGACACATAAAAAATAAAAACTGTAATTAAACATGAAATATTTTCTAATACGCTTATCTATTTTCAAATTGCTAGGATATCATCAAGATGTAAAAATATTTAGGCTAGACTAGATTAAGAGAAAATCATGAAATGAGAAACAGGATATTGTTCTTCCGGGTTGAGACTAAGCTTAATTCATTATGTGCCAAATTTTCTCCATCTTATATAAGATGATCATTAACATTGCTAAAACCTCTTTTGGCATTCTTTCTCCTCCATTGCTGGGGGGAACAAAATGCACAGTTTACCATTTTAAATAAATGCCAGTTAAATTGCCACTGCTATCCTTATCATAGTACCTGTGGAACTACTTTATAGAAACACATTGGATCACTTAGTCACATTCAAAAATCATTAAAATGTCACTTATCAGTCACACATCCCCTCACTCTAGGGCTAGAGGTTATACAGAAACAAGTTTCCTAAACTCCAGTATCTCATAGTGATTAAGTAGCCTCATACTGAATATGGATGTATCTAAATAAAATACTACAATATTTTAAGTGTTTGAATATGGCACAAAGAATATACATGTATATTTCAAAAATAAGAAAAAGAAGAACTTATATGGATGTATATAGCAATTGACTCTCTGCTTCTAGAAATGCTGGCTAACTGGGGAAGGACAGTTATTGTTTAACTAGATGAAGAACTTTCAACATACCCTTATAAGAATCAAATAGAAAATGCTCTAATCTCTTCATAAGGCAAATTTGATGAACATAATTGCTAAATATCCACAATTTCTTCTCAGTCTAAAAACAGATGAAAGAGAGAAACCAAAGAGAGGCTCTCATATATGATCCTGAAATAGGAGTGCCCAAGGGTAGATAAAACTTATGGGCATTCTGCTGGGGGTAAAGGCACTTTGGAGATTGCTGGATCATTGAAATATCTGGACTTACTAAATGGTATTCTGGTCTATTATCACGGGCACATTTTTAAATCAGTCTAATGTGTATTCATTTCTGCAAACATTACTTTGTCAAACATCAAACACCTTCTATTATGTGAGAACTGCACTCAGTCTTCACTCCCTATGTCTCTTGAGTCCATTCTCATATTGGGCCACTACTACCCATAAGGACTTACTGCTCACTTGCAATTGATAGAAAGATCCACATCTACAATATGGTTTTCTCTGAATCACCTTTTCCATATAAAACTGGGATAGTTAGACTACTGCTGAATTAAGACAATTCATAAGAAACTCGATTTCACAGAGAAGCATTTTACCTTGATACAGGAAGTATACCTGACATCTTCTGCTTTTGAACACCTAAAAACAACAATGGGAGGTTTGTCAGGGAGCCATTAGAATGCAAATATGCAACCTTCTTTCAACATTAGATGTGTGGCTGGATCTCTTGTTCATGGAGAAAAACCCCAGGCTAACTATCCAGTAAACTTTAGGGATTCTCTGACACCACCTCCAGTCTCACCATAAGGGCCCCAGCATACAGCAGCACATGAGACTGTCAGACCTCATGTGGATTCTGGGTATCCAAACTCTCATTCTCACACATGCATAGCAAGCACTTTATCCATTGGATCTTCCACCTAGCTATGGATCCTTTTGAGCATTTCATGCTGCATGAGAGATATCATCAGTAATTTCAACATGGTTTGCTCTATAAATAATTATTCAGCTTGTGATTATAGAAAAGTAAAGAGCTGAAATTGTCTTACACAGAGGCAAAGACAGTGTCAGGCTCTGAATTTCATATTTTCTACAGATTAATATATTATAAAATGCACACTACATTCTTACCACAGTGATGTTCTTCTTGTAATTTTCTCATTAACTACAAAAGAGGGAGGCAAAATTTGTCATTAAACAATGGTAGCCAGTGCTGAAGCAAATATTTTTGTGACCTGATATGCTTTGACACCATTTATGAAAAGCTTTTAAGATGAATATTGATTTGTAAGCAACAAATATACTAGAACTCTTCCTTTCTTCATTCTTGTATTTTTAAAATAAAAAAAGAAAATTTTATCTAAAGTTACTATTTATAATTAATTGTGCAAAATACCCACAATCCTGAGCCCTATCAGACACAAAAAGTGTCATCTTAGCCTGAAGTGTTATTCCACAGTGAATTGTGTTGCCATTGCTGCTTTCTGTCTCTGCCCTAGGGATGCTGACACAACTCTAAGTGAGCGAACTCATCTTGGACAGAAGTGAAGGGACTTCTCCAAGTATTGACTTGAACTTCCTTCACTGAGGGGAAATATCCATTCCTACAACAGGGAAGCTCAGTCTATGGCTATGCAACATAGCCAAATACAGGAGACCCAAAGCCCTTTGCAAAGGATTTCCAGCTGCAAGTGTGATAAAGCTCTAGAGAGATCAGTGTGTTACTCTACTCTAGATCTTCTGAGGAAGATCCTAAAGGCCCTCAGTTCTAGCACTGGTCCCTAGCTCATGTGCAATGCAAAGAAGCTCAGCATCAACTTCCATTGCTTCCCATGGCATGAGCTGCTGGAAAGACCCCTTAGTAGCTATGCAAACTGAAGTATTACTCCAGAGAGAAGCATGGAAGACACAATGAAGCAGTAATTCCAAGGGACTAATGCCTCACATGAAACGTTTTTTTATTTATTTCTGCATATAAACCATTGAGTGACTCAGGTTTCACTATATGGAAAAAGCCTGCTCAGCAAACAAGCTAACAAATAAACAATTCTTGTTTACTTCCTTTGCAATATGTAAAACTCCACAGTACCCTGCTGGACATTGCCCATGGCCAGAGCACAGCCTTTGTCCCAAACAAGAAATGGGCTGAGAAAGTGAACCTCTGGAGGACCTTATGCTACACATGTATGGGGCCTCTGTCAATCCTTATCACCAGAAGAAAACTCTAATGCTAAAATAACTTAAAAGAAACTCACCCACATTACACTAATAGTATTTCATCCTATGTTTATGTGAAGACAGCCATTTAGATTCCTCTACACTATTCTCTGGCTGGTGTTTTCCAAAGGCAAAGTAGGTGCGAGAGATGCTGTGGTGACAGTTGCTGAAAGCATAAACTGTGTGGTATTTCTCCCACTGTGAGAATCATATTCAGACTGAACCAATGGGCCCTTCCATGCTATGCACTACAGGATGATAGGATTTTCTCAACCTTCCTCCTACTGTGGCAGTTTTTTCTGCAAATTATGTCTTGTAGCATGTAAACCAAGTATCACTATATATTTGGTAACTAATAGAACTACAGGGAAAATGTGCTGTCAGAGTAGCCCATATGGAGGCTGTTGCATAGAATACTGAGAATGGCAGTTCTCATTCCACAGCACTACCAACAAAACTCACACACCAGTCATTTTTTTAAAAGTTCCTATTGAGCCAGTTATTTATTGTATCAGGATATTCACATTAAATGGAAGACAAATAAAAATAACCAGAAGACAATGTATGAATTATCGAATGAGTGGAAATTCAGAAATTCTATGATGGAAAAAAATCCAGAGTGCCCTTATGACATTAAGTCCTCAAAATACAGTGAAAGTAATTTAATACTCTATTTTTGTTTGCTTAACATAACCACATTTTATGGACACCGATACACATACAACAACATGCAGTCAGTAATATATATCAATTATAAAACTTAAGTAAAAATTCATTTCATACCAAAGTCAACTTGCTGTTATGTAACTAGAGAGGATCTACATTGTAGAATAGGTGAAAAATCTTTTTACTTCTAAAAAGACACTACATGCATCAGTAGTTCATTTTAAATAAACAAACATATTTCAGGTGATACAATTTGAATTTGAAATTTCTTTGAAACAATTCCTAAATAAGCCTGAATCCTAAAAATGTTTGGCAGCAAATTAAGAAAGGCTATAACTACTATTGGCATATTTGATTTCCTTAGTTTCTATTCTAGCAGGAACAAAATTCTTTTTATGATTGGGATAGAATCAATAGAGTACTTACTCTTAAACTTACCTGTATTATACTGGACAGTGTTTTTCAAGATAGATTTAAGCTGTCTTGGTGGTCTTGCTTCACTGTGGCATATTTTAAGAATGTTATTTTAATATTCATATAAAAATTAATCAAAGACTTTGAATACTTTGTTGTTTGATTTCCCAATTTATGCTACATTACAAACCAATAAAATCTATTAACTTGTTCTTCAACTAGTTGATTACATTTGGGGACACTTTCCTTACAACTTCTCCTCATATGGGAGAAGTTAGCATACAAAATATAGCCCTACAAAACCACTCACAGATACAGACAAGCATGCGTGCACACATGCATACACACTAGTACCTCTTCAGCCTTTGTTTTAACAGCTTACAGATTTTTTGTTTTTAATGTATTCACTCAATTTCAGTCTTTGCTCCTGGAAGGGCAAAGTACTTCTCTCATGATACTTTGTGCATATTTCATTGATTATGATGTTACCACACAAGAGGATGCTTTGTGCATCATCAAGTAGATTTCTAGAACTCTAAACAACCCACCACAGCTTTCATAATGTTCAAGCTGCTCCTTCTGTTCTCATGTATGACTGAGTCCTGATATCGTAGTCTGCTTGTTTCTATTCCAAACAAGCATTTCTAGGAACATAATAAGATAGTAACAAGAGCAAAGAACAATAAAATTTAGTTGACACTTGCAGTTTTACTGTGGAACCGTTTAGGATTCCAAATAGAAGTCAACATGTGTATTTTTCAAGGAGTTTCTGAAGAGTTTTAAGTACTGAAGATTTTTGAATCTTCACTTTCAACATTACCTTTGATGATTTTGGGAATTTTCAAACATGGATTCAGTAAGCTATTTAATAATGTTTTGAAAATGTTTGTTGATACATAGCACAAATAAAGAGGACAATATAATTGTCCTCTCTTGTGGAAGTAATGAATCCTAATGAGCACAGAATTACCTTGAAATACAACTTTTCATTTTCTATCAAACCAGTGTCTAACCTAGCATCCTGGACAGGAGTGGATGGGCCTTCAACTCTATGGTCATGTCTAACTGATGTGGAAGACAAATGCCCCCTTTATAGAGAGATAATTATTAGTTACACTGTCATTCAGATAATCAATTGAGAGTCAAAGGAATCATTCCGGTGGAAAACAGATCATGTGAACAGATCATTGATGGATGGAACATTCTGGAAGACATGGGTGTCTTCTAACAGCTATGAAAGATGCTACACCTGACAAAAAAGGTCCTTTGCATGTAAAGTAAAGCTCTGTCAGAAGTGGAAAGAAATTTGTTGGCATCCCGTAGTGATGACTGACAACTGAGAATCATCCTAAATTATGTAAACTCTCAGACAAGAGAAATGCCTGAAATGATAGCTCCTAGTGTGGGTCTTAGTTCACGAACTGAATCCAGTAAGGCTTTGAAAAACCAGTGAATCTTAGATGGACATCCATATGCATAGCTAATCCCAGCAGGCTCTTTTTCCAAACTTCAGAGTTGGTTCTTGGAAATGGTGGGTGACTATCGTGTTCATGTTCCTATGAACTACACTGAGCAAGTTTCCAAGCTAAAAAATATATTCATAATATTGTGGGACTTGTAAGACACAGGTCTCAAAGTACTCACAACAAGAATTTGCTTCTTATTTTTGAATTTACCTACTACTAATGAATTGTTAAACCTTACCAGGACAAAGGCCTTTCCTCTTTAAAGTATAAGACTTCTGAAAAGAAAAACAAAATATATCTTATTACAACTATAGAAAAACATTACATATAAAAATGATCAGAATCATTGTTAGTATCAATTTCTATGAGACCAATCTAGAGACTATTCAAGAGTAAATATCCACTTTTAGCAAATTACTTTGCATAGAAATATTCATTCCCTGTATATTTCAAATTGAAGACGACAATAATTTATCAAACATTAATGCCTAACAATATACACACATACACATTTGTAATGATCCTAAATGAACTCTCACAGTCTGATAGTGAGGACAATCCTGACCAGAATAAACAACTGTTTCAAAAATAACTTCTTGTGATTCTTTTTAACTCTAGGCTAATGGTTCTGGAAAGAATTATAGATTGAGTCTGGTGGCACACAATTTGAATCTCAACACTTAGGAGGCAAAAGCAGATGGAGAAACTGTGACTCCCTGGACAAACAGAGCTATATTTAGTGAGACCGTGTCTCAACCCCTCCCCTAAAAAGAGTAAAGTCCAGAGCTGATCTTAAAGATGTTCTCCCCTGAGTGCCAGTCTTTGGCTACAATTAAACCCACATTAAGCAGGCCTGCTGCAGCAGGAACATCCACTGCTCTGCCCAGTTTCCTGGAGACATACACTGTCACCTGATTTCCAATGTCCAGGCAAAGGCAGCCCACCTCAGGACGCCTGTGACAGAAACTACCCGGGATAACCAGTTGGCTAAAGGCCAACATAAGAACACAATCAAAGAGAACTAAATCAATATGACATATCCACAGCCCAGGTATTCTACTATAGCAAGCTCTGGATATCCTAACACAATCAAAGCACAGTAAAATGTCTTTAAATCCAGTCTTATGAAGATGATAGAGGCCTTTAAATGGGGAAATTAATAAATCCCTTAAATATACAGGAAAATAGAATCAAACAGGTGAAGAAAATGAATAAAACAATCCAATATCTGCAAATGGTAAATGAAGCAGTAAAGAAAATACAAACTCAGGGAACCTTGGAGATGGAAAACCTAAGAAGGACAACAGAGACAGAAGCACAGCCAACAGAGCAAAAATAATGGAAGAGATGATCTCAGGCATAGATGATATAACAAAAGAAAATGTTAAACCTAAAACAATTTCTGACTCAAAGTATTCAGGTAATCTGTGACACTCTAAAAAAATCTTTTTATGAATAATGGGAATAAACAACAAGTCAAGAGACTACCAGCTCGAAGGACAAGGAAATATTTTCAACAAAATCATAAAAGAAAATTCACCCAAACTAAAGAAAGAATGCCTACCAACGTAGAAAAAGCTTACAAAACACCAACTTCATTGGTGTTCTCAACACATAATCATCTTCCCTCCACATACATCAAAATAACAGGAATTAACAATCATTGGTTATTGGTAGCTCTCAACACCAGTAAAGTCATTTTCCACAATAAAAAGATATAAGCTGACAGACTGGATATGAAGTCAGCATCTATCATTCTGCTTCATGCAAGAAACATACCTTGGCAAACATACAGAGATATTACCTAAGAATGAAGGACTGTAAAAAGTTTTCCCAAGAAAAGGTACTCAGGATGAAAGCTAAGGAGCAATTGTAATATCTAAATAAAAGAGACTTTCAACCAAAATGAATCAAAAGAGATAGGGAAGGATATTTCACACTCATCAAAGAAAAACACACCAAGATGACTTCTCAATTCTGAATCCCCACATTTACAACTTAAATCCTACTTTTAAAGGTGCTAATGGGGTTTGAGGGCCACAAAGCTAGCAGTGCACAAGCAGTAGAACAGATGAGACAGTGTTCTTTCTGCCTCCATCTGCACCCAGGAGCTGGGGCTGTTCCACAGCCCTCTGTGCATGGGCCCTGCCAGGGTGAGCTGGTCTCCCAGAAGTGCTGACACAGACTTACAGGCCCACAGGAGGGACAAGCTCAACCCAGAGACAGCAAGACCAACTAACACCCCAGATAACCAGATGGCAAAAGGCAAGCCCAAGTACCTAACCAACAGAAAAAAGGCTACATGGCATCATCAGGATCCAGTTCTCACACAAGAGCAAGTCCTGGATACCCCAACATACCGGAAAAGCAAGATTTGGATTGAAAATCACATCTCAGGATGCTGTTAGAGGACTTTCAGGAGGAAATAAATAAGTCCCTTAAAGAAATACAAGAGAACATCGGAAAACAGGTAAAAGAACTTAAAGAAAAAACACAAAATTCCCTTAAATCATTACATGGAAACAAACAAACAGGCAAAGGAATTGAACAAAACCACCCAGGATCCAAAAATAGAAGTAGAAACAAAAAAAGATACCACAAAGGGAGACAGCTCTGGAGATAGAAAACCTAGGAAAGAGGTCAGGAGTTATAGATGCAAGCATCACCAACAAAATACAAGAGATAGAAGGGAGAATCTCAGGTGCAGAAGACCATAGAAATCATTAACACAACAGTCAAAGACAATGCAAAATGCAAAACAAAACAACAACAACAACAACAACAACAAAACTCCTAAGCCAAAACATCCAGGAAATCCAGGAAAAAATGAGAAGACCACACCTAAGGATAATAGGTATAGAATAGAGTGAAGACCCCCAATTTAAAGGGCCAGTAAATATCTTCAACAAAACTATAGAAGAAAACTTACTTAATCAAAAGAAAGAGATGACCATGGACATACAAGAAGCCTACAGAACTCCAAGTAGATTGGACCAGAAAAAAAAATTCCACCTGTCATATAATAATCAAAACACCAAATGCATAAAACAAAGAAAGAATATTAAAAGCAGTAAGGGAAAATGGTCAAGTAATATATAAATGCATAACTATCAGAATTACACCAGACTTCTCGCCAAAGAATATGAAAGCCACAAGATCCTGGGCTTATGTCATATAGACCCTAAGAGAACACAAATGCCAGCCCAGGGTACAATACCCAATAAAAATCTCAATTCCCATAGATTGAGAAACCAAGGTATTCCATGACAAAACCACATTTACAGAATATGATTCCATAAATCCAGTCCTTCAAAGGATGATAAATCCCAGAAGATGGAGAGATCTACCATGCTCATTGGCAGGATTAATATAGTCAAAATGGCTATCCTGCCTAAAGCAATCTACAGATTCAATGCAATCCCCATCAAAATTCCAACTGAAATCTTCACTGAGTTAGAAAGGGCAATTTGCAAATTCACCTAGAATAACAAAAAACCTAGGATAGCAAAAAGTCTTCTCAGTGATAAAAGAATCTCTGGTGGAATCACCATGCCTGACCTAAAGCTGTACTACAGAGCAATTGTGATA
>OFHM01001948.1_pt1 | contig 12436 bp, 9 predicted proteins | sample 1521311 | NCBI WGS metagenome assembly OFHM01 (sample SAMEA3504083, study PRJEB24116) | mouse gut metagenome | biome: mouse gut; feature: mouse-associated habitat; material: faeces | place: Denmark | collected 2011 | reverse complement strand
TCCCCATCTCTCTTTGGAAAATGCTTTTGCAATTTCTTCCGGAGAATGACTAAATTTTACCAATCCCTTATTAAAGCGATTATGTTGCGCTATATAGCAGTAATGACATCTAAGATTACAGGTTTCTGTTGAAATATAGCAATCAATAAATCTTTTTAAATTGTCCATAATCCAATCTCCTAATCAATTATTTCTTAACCAAAGCATCCCTTTTTAAGCAGTCAAAATATCCCTGTGCACGACTTATCCTAAGTCTGTTTTTAAAATATTGTTCTTTTTTTTCTTTAATAACAAAATTTTTAGCTATTCCTTTTATCAACTGTGCTTCTTCAATCAACAACCATTTTATTCGTCTTATTATGTAGTGACTTTTCTGGCTTATTGCGACGTAATTTGCCACACCAAAGGAATAATATAGCTTTTCGAGATAATCAATGTCTAATCGGTGTTCTCCTATTTCATGGTATAGAATCATATCGTTACAAAATCCCCAATCAAATCCTTGTTTTTTCACCCAAGAGGTCATTTCTGTATCTTCACCTGAAATAATTTGATTTAATTTACGCCCTTCAGATTTCATCCAGCCTGCAGCTGCAAATTTTTTTAGCGGTTCTGTAAGCACTACTAAGCCCGCACCAAATGGAATCCATCTATTTTCATCAATAACGGGTATCTTGTTTTCGGAATATGTAGAACAAGCCAGGCCAAGAAAAGAAGCTTTTACTAATTCCTCTTTTTCCTTAGATAATTCTTTATTAAACTTAGGAATCACGTGTCCGTTAAATGCACCCATATTATTTTTAGATTTTATATATTGACTTGCATTTCGGATCCAGTTTTGTTGTATAAAATTATCATCATCAAGAAATATTATCCATTCTGAAAAGCAATGCCTTACACCACACAGTCTTGCATTGCTTAGTCCGGGATGCTCTTCAAATAAATGTACAATATTCTCGTTAGTTCTTTTGTACTTTTCAATAATGCTGCTTGTCTCATCCGTAGAATGATTGTCAACAACGATTAATTTATCAACGTATTTATTAAGATCATTTTGATTAAGTATACTGTCTAATACTCTGCCTAATCTTTTTCCTCCATTATAGGTACATATTATTATTGAAAACATTACATTCCTCCAAGCAAATTTTATCAATAATATTAATGATTTAATCTATAATTTCTTTCCGGAAGTTTTTTATAATAATCAATGGAATAATAAAACAAAATAAACATTGCATTAAACAGGGGATAGTAAAAATTAACACTGGTAATTCCATTTATAAAAAATAGTCCCAATACTATCCCAGCCATCTCTGATATAATTCCTCTATTTTGAGTCATTTCTTTAATTGTTACAAAATACAGAAGAATATGTTCAATTAAGCACAATATGCCCCCCAGAATCATTATGTGTAATAGATAATTATGTGCATGTGTTCCTCCTAAAACTTTAGATTGCTCGATAAACACTTCTGAGTTTATATTTCCATATCCAATAATAGGAGATTCCCTTATAAAGTTGATAGAAACGGTCCAAATTTGACTTCGGCCATTAAATTTTGTGTCCTTTCCTAATGCCAATGAAGCTTCAGTCATGATATTTGCAATCCAATTATCAGAAGTAAATACTACTATATTAAGAACAACAATTATGACAGCAAAAATAATTGTTTTAACATTATAGAATTTTTTTATAATATTGATCAATTTGCTTCTCTTATTAAGAATCAGAAAAATTGTGATCGTATATATTATTAATAAAACAGTCGCCATTGTAGCTTGAGCCAATATTTCGGTTAAAATGCAAATGCTAAAAATGACTATGTTAGATTTTTTTAATTTTTTATCTTTGAAATATTTATAAATGCATATTATAGCTAAAAAGGGAAGTGTATAGCCAAATTGATTATTTTTATAGCCAAATAACCAGTTCAAATTGTAAGTTAACTGACTGGCAATTGTTACATTTGGAAGTTCAAGTGTACTTGTGTATAATCCATCAGGAAAGGTTAATAAAAAAATAAAGTTAATTCCAACTAATATAAACAAGGACAAATATAAAAATCTTATTGTATCATAAAAGTGATTTTTTAACCAATATTCAAACACCAACGACATAACTATTCCACAAAAATTAATGGATAAAACAGATACCAATTCATCATGCCCCTGGATACATGCTGAATAAATAATTGTAGAATAAATCAGCATTAATATAATAAATGGCATAGATGGTTTTTGTCTTTTTCTAAATAATAGAATAAATACAAAAACCCAATCTAATCCCCAGATGATCAATCTTAATTTCATTGGAATGCCAATTCCCTCCCAAATCCCTTCTGGCAATAGAAGGGGAAGGAAAGTTGTTAGCATTAAAACTGTAGTTGTTCTAATTTTTCCCATATAACTCCTTTTAATGAGGTGTTTTTAAAATAATGATAAAACTAAATCTACTATGATATCCTTAGATTATACTATAAATAAGGAAATAAACTTGTCTGACAGTTTATGAATAAAATTGATAATAGGCCATCTAATCCCCTGTGGAAGGATGCACAAAATTCTTCTTTTTACAATTCCAGTCATATACCTTAGTTTTGTTATGAGATTGATACTACTGATTTGATTATCAACTCTTACTTTATAGATTTCTTTATATGTATTTACCATATTATTTGCAGATTTTCCGTTTAAATCATAATCGATCAAATAACATTCAAAATAATGAAAAGATTTCCCATTTTGAAAACAGTTTAAGAAAAAATCGTAATCAGCGGCAAACCTATATCGAATATCATAAACAATTTCAGAGTAAACACTCTTTTTAACGATTGTAGCCTGATGGCAAAAGATCATTTTATTTTGCAATTGATGTAATTCTGGTATTTTTATTAAACGCAATCCATAGGGATTGACTCTACAGTAGTCTGCATAAACAATGTCTGCATCGTTTTTTTCCAGACAATCGAGAAGGACGGATAGACAGTGAAAATCATGAAAAATATCACCTGCGTTTAATAAACAGATCCATTTTCCTTCCGCTTTTTGGATCCCTTTATTCATTGCATCATATATTCCATCATCTTTTTCTGAAAAAACAGAAAAAAAGATACCTTTATTTTCAATAAATGCACGGTTGTTTTCTGCAACAGACAAAGTTTTGTCTGTTGATAATCCATCCTGAACTATATACTGAATTTTTGCATTTTTTTTAATATCCTGAGCACATATAGATGCAATTGTTTTTTTTAATTCTTTTTCAGCATTGAATGTTACTGTAACAATTGACAGTTCATATTCATGTTGTATTTCATTCACAAATATTATCCTCCCAATAAGGATGATATCAATTTATCTTTTTTCTCATATATATATAAATTTTGTGATATGGTAACGGCAACTTAAATATCATCTTCATATATCCGCTTTTCCAAGTAGATGTCCAAAATCCTTTTATAATATTATTTTTTCCAAATAAATTTTTATATTTAGGATTGACAAAGTGTTGTTCAATTCCCAAATCATTCGCTCTAAATTTGTAAAATAGCATAATATGTTTTTTCATTGGTTTTAGCCCGAAAAGCCGACAATTATTGAAAGAAGTTTCACTCATAATGTCAGCAAAATTGTTTAGACCTTCCGACATCCATGCCTTAGTATATTGAATAATACCTTTCTGAATTTTCGCTGTATACAATAGTTCTGGTTGTAAAGAACCATCTTCATTTATATATTCTCCTGATCCAAAGACGGGAATTATTTTGTCTTCAATAGTTTGATATCCGATCGTCGTATCATGAATAGCTGTCAGTGATAATTCCAACGGTCCTGCAAAACTATAGATTAAATATCTGTTATCAGCATGATGTTTTTCATCATAAACAAATCCATTAATATTATGAAGTGGCACTCCCAAGTTGTTTGTATTGATTCCTATATAATAGCCATGAATTTCGGTTGCTTCATTCCAAATAGATGCAATTTTTTCAAATGCATTTTGCATTCCACCATTCCAACCAATATCAACAATTGCACATTTCCCGCCAAAATCCTCCTGTATTAGGTACTTTTCAAGTAGTTTATACTTTGATTTTGATTGCTGAATAATATCATTCTTCAATTGTTCATACAATTTTTTTGTTCTTAAATCATCGATCAGATGTTGTCCATCTAAAACTGTTTGCAAAGATAAACCTGTATTTTCGATCACATCTATGTATTGTTCGGGTTCTAATCCCCATCTTTGTATCAAAGCTTTTATATTAATTTCTTTAGATTTTGCGATGCTTTTGATAATATTTTCATATTCGGGGACGATCCAGTAGGTAGGCTCAACTAAGCTTTTTCTTGAGATATAGAGGTACTTTTTAATAATATTGTCATCTGGGTATAAGAGTTCATAAATTGTTTTAAACAATAAACCTTCCCGTGCCAAAAAGAGGACTTTGTCCATTTGTTTACTATGCACTTCGTCATGTAACCATGTACAAAAACCAACTACCAAAGGGCCGAATACTGAAAAGCCAAGTTTTGTCACTTCACCTTCTACTAATTCCATATGATTCTTTATAAAGGATTGCTGTATTTTGTAAGCAAATGTTTCTTCTTTATTTAAAGCATAATTGTTATTATAATCCAGTTTAGCTGAATTCTTTATTCTGATTGTACCAATACCCTTCTGTGCAGCTCGTATAATATCATTTTTCAAACCATCCCCGAAATGTAATATTTGACCCGGCTTTACATTTAACTCGCTGCAGCATACATCATATAGCTTTCCATCGGTTTTGCTTTTTCTATAACTGCAGGAAACATAAAGTTTATCATAATCCAAAACACCACAAGATTTAAGGATATATTTAACTACGTTTGTATGTAAATACATATCCGAAATAATGATTACCCGTTTGCCAATTTTTTTTGCATAATTAAATAAATCTAAAACTTGGGAGTCCGCCACACAAATTTTCTTTTCAATATCTATCTCTATAGTTTTCAATATTTCTTTTGTATTGTTACTATAATCTGTTAGGAATTCATATATGTCATCGATATTGCAAGATGCTTTTCGCTTTTTATATGCACTTTGATATGCATAAATTCTTTTTTCAGAAAAACCCTCAATTTTTTCTGATTGTTTTGCTGTCTGTTTATTGTATAAATATTCTACAATTGAAAAGATATCATTAGGGTTGTCAACGTTTCTATGAACCAAAGTATCATACATATCAAAAGAAATAACATCATATTTTTTGATTTTTTCTTTATACAAAGATAGATTCATTATTCACCTCGAATCACTGCATGCCAAATAAATTTTATATTTGTACTCAAATAACGTTTAAACAGTCTCTTTGGATCCTGCATTAGTCTATAAACCCATTCCAAATTATGTTTCTGCATCCATTCAGGTGCACGATTAATATTTCCCGCAAAATAATCAAACCCTGCTCCAACGCCAACCATGAACCCGTTCACTTTTCCGTGGTGTTCAGCCATCCACTTTTCTTGTTTTGGAGCTCCAAGACCAATCCACACAAAATCAGGATTTGTCCTATTTATATTTTCAATAATTCTTCTGTCCTCGTCTTCTGTTACAGGCCTAAATGGGGGGCTATACATTCCAGCAATCTGTACGCCTGGATAATTTTTCTCCAAACCTTGATATAACCTCTCCAACGTTTTAGATGTGCTACCATAAAAATAATGCCGGTATCCTTTTGCAGCACTTATCTTCAAAATTTCTTCCATATAGCTTGGTCCAGTAGTTCTTTCCATTCCATGGTGGCCACGTTTTCTGCCAACAGAAGAAAGGGGACCTCCGTCTGGGATAGCCATAATTCCACCATTCTGGAACGCAAGGTATTCTGAATTCTCGTAGCTGGTTACTATAGTATGTACGTTGCTTACACACATGTAATCACCAGACAAGTTTTTGATCTGTTGGTTCGTAAATTGTAAGAGCCAGTCCATATTAATAGCCGCAACATTAACCCCCATAATATTACACGTTGGTATTCTACCTTTATCAGCCCTGCGCATATAAATCACTTTATTTTACTCCTTCATGATTTGGCTTTTCCGATATATCAACAGTCCGAATATTTCTATTCTTTCAGTACTGTTGAACTTTGCCGATAATTACCTAATTAACAAATACTATAAAAAATAGGAACCAGATCTTCTGATTCCCTTCCGGTATTGCTAATTCCGCCCATTAACGCCCCTCCCCCTCCTCACCCCCTATAATTCCCTATTTCTTCCACATAACGACTCTAATATTGACCACTTATTCCCTGTCATTTCCCCTCTCATACATCCATATTTCATAATAAACCGGTCAGTGAAAGCAGAAGATTCCTCAATATATTTCACTTGCACATTTCGAGTTTGCATAACATAAATAAAAAGAGTATACTATATGGTGAAAATCATTTTATAAATGATAAGAATGGTAAATATCTTACATTGGATTAGAATTTCATGGATAAGGAGGCGATTTATAAGCATGGGGAGATATTTGAATGTTGGAAATGCAGGGTTTCGATCTGTGAAAAAGGGATTGTATGTGGATAAATCCGGATTAATTTCTTTTATCAATAAGACCTTAGGAACCTCTGATAAATTAACCTGCGTCAGTCGTCCGCGGCGATTTGGGAAATCTTTTGCAGCCAAAATGCTATGTGCATATTATGATAAAAGTTGTGATTCCAGAGAATTGTTTCAGGATTTGGAAATTTCTGCAGATCCTGCTTTTAAAACATACTTAAATCAATATAATGTACTCTATCTAGATATCACCTGGTTCCTGTCCAATGCAGACAACATTCAGAATACAGTAACCTATCTGCAAAAAAAGGTAGTCGAAGAATTGCGTTTTTTGTATCCTTCGGTAAAAGAAGAAGAGGAAACTTTGCCAATGATGCTTTCGGCTATTCATTTGGCAACAGATCAAAAATTCATTATTATTATTGACGAATGGGACGCATTGTTTCGAGAAACCAAAGAAAACACAAAACTTCAAGAAGAATATCTTCAGCTTCTGCGAGGCCTTTTTAAAAGCAATCTTACAGATCATATGATTGAAGCTGCTTATATGACTGGAATATTACCGATCAAAAAATATGGCACGCAGTCGGCACTGACTGATTTTCGCGAATATACCATGATTCAACCTAAAAAACTGGCAAAATATGCAGGTTTTACTGAAACGGAGGTATCCCAACTATGTGTTCGATACCAGATGGATTTTGACGATATGAAAAAATGGTATGATGGTTATTCGTTTTCTAAAATAGCCTCGGTTTACAGTCCTAATTCAGTCATGGAATCCATTAAAAATGAAGAATTTGGCACCTACTGGACGCAGACAGAAACCTATGAATCTTTGAAAAGCTATATTAATATGAATTTTGATGGTTTGAAAGAAGATATTCTAAATATGCTAGCCGGCAATCGCTGTAAAATTAGCACGCGGAAATTTCAAAATGATATGATCAATATAAGCAGTAAAGATGATATTTTAACTCTCCTGGTACACTTGGGCTATTTTGCGTTTGATTCCACAACAAGCGAAATTTTTATTCCTAATCTGGAAGTTGCCGATGAATTTAAAAATGCAGTAGAAGACAGTGGGTGGAATCAGATTGCAGATGCGCTGCGTAAATCGGACGAACTCTTGAATGCTACCATTGCAGGTGACAGTATGACTGTTGCCAAAGCAATTGATGAGATTCATACAGAAAATATATCTTTGTTTGCATATAATAATGAAAATTCACTGAGTTGCGTCATTGCCCTTGCCTATTTCAGTGCCCAAAAAGAGTATGTTCTTTTACGTGAACTACCAACCGGCAAAGGATTTGCGGATGTTGTATTTTTACCAAGAAAAAAATCAAAAAAACCGGCTATGATTATTGAACTGAAATGGGATAAGTCTGCTTCAGGAGCCATTCAGCAGATAAAAGATAAACAATATACGGGCGCTTTAAAACATGATACAAATGAAATTTTGCTTGTGGGCATAAATTATCTGAAAAAAACAAAGAAACATGAATGTGTGATCGAATCTTATAAAATTTAGTGATCGATCAGAATATGACCTGCTTTGTCTGCTTTTCCAGACAAAGCAGGATTTTAAATCAGAAACTTTGTTTAACATGAAATTTTGCAAGACCAAAATTCTTATCTATGAAATATAAACAAATCACTTTTACAACAAGTATCACTTTTCTGATTTTTTCTAATTAAAATTAGTCTGTTATATTCCTTCAAAATTCCAAATAAAATTATTATTCTATGATCAGGTTTTTACTAGAAACTTATTGATTATATTGTTTCAATTTATAAAAATAATTCTATTGTAACAGTAGATGCAAAATTTTTATAAAAAGATTTTATAAAACTTTGAAATCTCTCTTATGGTTTTTACTAATTGATTTGATATTACAAAGTGTAATCATCAAAGCAAGCAACTTTGTTATGTTTGCTTCTATTTTCTGGCTGTATTTAACATACACTTGCGCTAATGTAAAACTTTAGTTGTCTTATCTATTTTTTCCCATCGTAGAACTTGTGAAAAAGACTGAGAAAATCACTTTTTACAAATTATGGATCATCGAACAATACATTCAAAACAATAGAAAATAATTCGATGAGAAATTATTCTAAAATTAATATTTGTCATGTTTTAACGAATTGAAGGTGTATATCTGATGTCATAAATCTGGATAAGGTGTATTGACTGGAGAATTTTGTGCTTGAAGGGCAAGAATAAGTGGTCAATATCAGAGTCGTTATGTGGAAGAAATGGGGAATTATAGGGGGTGCGGAGGGGGAGGGGCGTTAATGGGCGGAATTAAAGAACAAATCCAACAAAAATAAAACTCTTGAGGATTTTGGAATCGTCCGAATCCTTTTTTTATTCCCTAGTGTGATATATCATACAAACATTATCACCTCTTTCACTATATTAAAGCAATTTAGAGAAAGTGACGAAAACAAAAATGGAATCCTCTGAAGCATACACACACAAAGTTGATAAAAGTATTATCCCTATATGTAATATCCTTGGAGTCAATATAGCCGCCATAAACATGGATTGGCTTCTTGATTTTACAGATAAAAATATTAAGAATTTATCCGGTGATTATATGTGTGTTTCAAATGTCCATACTACCGTTACTGCTTACGAAGATATAAATTACAGAGCGATCCAAAATGGTGGAATTATGGCGATTCCGGATGGGGGTCCGCTTTCTTCGATTGGTCAAAAACGCGGACATAAAAATATGCTGAGAACAACAGGACCTTCTTATATGATTGAAATATTAAAACTTTCTGCCGGCAGAAAATGGAAGCATTATTTCTATGGAGGAAGCCCGGAAACACTCCAAAAATTGAGAGATCAAATAAACAACTGCTATCAGGGTGTTCATATTGCAGGTATGTACAGTCCGCCATTTAGAACCCTCACAAAAGAAGAGGAGGAAGAAATCATCGAAAAAATAAATTCAACTCAACCTGATTTTATATGGGTTGGACTTGGTGCCCCGAAGCAAGAACGCTGGATGTCAGCGCATCAGGGAAAACTAACCGGATTTATGATTGGCGTTGGTGCTGCATTTGATTATATGAGTGGCAATATTAAAAGAGCTCCAAATTGGATGCAAAAAAACAATATGGAATGGTTTTATCGGCTAATACAAGATCCCAAAAGATTATGGAACAGATATTTAAAAACTAACACAAAATTTATATGGAATGCTGTAATAAAAGGAAAATAATGGCTGGAAAAAAAGAAAAAATACTTATTGTCCATAATTACTATCAGATCCCTGGAGGGGAAGATATGGTAGTAACCAACGAAAAAAGAATGCTTGAAGATAATGGACACGAAGTAACTCTTTACACAAGGAATAATTCTGAGTTAAAAGGAATTGGTAGACCAGGCAAATTATTTCTTCCTATTACATCCATTTTCAATACAAAAACATATAAAGATATCCGATATATCATCAAAACACGAAAAATAGATATTGTACATGTACATAATACACTGCATCTTATCAGTCCTGCTGTGTATTATGCTGCTTTGTCCATGAAAGTTCCTGTAGTGCAAACCATTCACAATTTTCGTCTGTTGTGTCCTGGCGCAACTTTTTACAGAAACGGACATATTTGCGAAGACTGTATAAATTATGGATTAAAATGTTCAGTCAAACACGGCTGCTATAGAAAAAGTAAACTACAAACGTTATCCTGCGTTATAAATACCAATATTCACAGACTAACCGGTATTTATAAAAAAATCAACTATATTTGCCTAACTGAGTTTAACAAAGAAAAACTGCTTCATTTTAATCAAATATCCAAAGAGCAAGTCTTTGTAAAACCAAACTTTGTAGAAAGCAATATAGAAGTCATTCCCTATGAGGAAAGAAAAAATCAATATATTTTTGTAGGAAGGCTGGATAAATTAAAAGGAATTGATTTGCTGTTAAAGGCATGGAAAAAAATGGGAGCTTCAGTGCCAGTTCTGGTCATTTGCGGAACTGGTCCCTTAGAACGTTGGTGCAGTACTTTTATACAAGCAAATGCTATCAACGCAAAAATGCTTGGTTTTGTTCCAAATGCTGAAGCCAGAAAATTAATTGCAAACAGCAAGGCACTTATATTACCCACACAATGGTATGAAGGTTTTCCAATGAGTATTGTTGAGGCATATAGTGTTAGAACGCCCGTCATATGTTCTGACTTAGGTAATGTTAGTAATCTCGTAATAGAAGGAAGCACCGGTTATAAATTTAAATATAATTCATTAAACGACATGATTTCTGCCATAAATTTCCTAATCTCACAACCCGATATTTCTTTCCAGGTTAATGAAGAATATTTTAAAAATTATACAGTGGAAAATAATTATAAATACTTAAAATCCATATATTCTGCAATAAATTTCAAACCTTGATAGAGTAATATGATTATCTGAACTATATAAAAAACATATGAGGTATTCCATATGAAAATTGGTTTAATTGTCTTAAGTATAGGGACTTTTGGAAAAAAAGGATTTTATAACTTACAGGAAATAGGTCTTGCAAAAGCGTTGGACAAATATTGTGAAAAAGTAAAAATCTTTAAACTCGTTTCGAATGATCAAAACTTTGTTGAAGAACCAGTCAGTGGTACCAGACATACAAGAATAACATATATACCATCTAAATCCTGGGGAACAAACGGTTTTATCGATCTCAAAAAACTGGACATTTCATTAGATGTATATATATGTTTTTCTGATACACAGCTTATGTTTCCTAAAGTCTATAATTGGGCAAAAAAATATGCTATACCTCTACTGCCATACATAGGAGTAACCCGAAGTCATAATGCTAATTTATTTAAGGCATTCTTAGTCAATCTGATGTTTGCAAGAAATTTAAACATTTATAGAAAATCTATGTGTCTGACAAAGACACCTTCTGTACAAGAATTTCTTCAGCATCAGGGAGTAAAAAAAACGTATTTGGCACCAGTAGGTCTTGATCTTAATTTAGTCAAAGAAGATTATAAAACAGTATCCATTGAAAAACTCAAGATGAAGTATGGATATCACACATCAGATCAAGTGATACTCTTTATCGGACGTTTAATAGACGAAAAGCAGCCACTTCGTATTATTGATATTTTTTATGAATTATATAAAAAAAGACGATCATACAAACTACTCATGATTGGTCATGGTGATTTAAAGAAAGCTGTTATATCCAAAATTTATGACTATAAATTGATCAATGCTGTTCAAATGATTGATTGCATTCCCAATTGTGATATCTGGGAATTATATTGTCTGGCTGATACATTTGTCAATTTGAACAAACAGGAAATTTTCGGTATGGCAATATTAGAAGCCATGTATTATGGCTGTAAAGTTGTTGCCTGGAGTGCCCCAGGACCTGATTTTATTATTGAAAACGAAATTTCTGGCCGTTTAGTACATAGTAATGATGAAGTAATCGAAGCAATACAGGCAAAAAATATCAAACAAGAAAATGCAGTATGTAGAGTTATCGATCATTTTACCTGGGAATCCACCGCAAAAAAAATATTAAAATGCCTGCAGACCTAGAAAGGAAACCATTTATGTGTGGAATATTTGGATGTATTGGAGCAAAAATATCTGAAGAACAGGCAAGATTCTGCTCCAATCAACTTTATCACAGAGGGCCTGATGGAAGCGGACTCTGGCAGGAAGACTGTACAACTTTGGCGCACCGAAGATTATCTATTATAGATTTATCCAACGCTGGGAAACAGCCCATGACAGATGACAGCCAACGTTATTGGATCACTTTTAACGGAGAAATTTATAATTATCAGGAACTGCGTCAGGAGCTTTTCAAGGCCGGACACCGTTTTTCCACCCAGGGAGATT
>OFHM01001947.1_pt1 | contig 12448 bp, 10 predicted proteins | sample 1521311 | NCBI WGS metagenome assembly OFHM01 (sample SAMEA3504083, study PRJEB24116) | mouse gut metagenome | biome: mouse gut; feature: mouse-associated habitat; material: faeces | place: Denmark | collected 2011 | reverse complement strand
AACTCTTTATTCCCATATTCAGACCGTTTATCTGTTTTTCAAAATGCTTAACTAACTGACATTGCGTGTGAACAGTAACCAAAAATCCCACCCAAAATTCAAAAAAATCTAAGCAAAAATTCAAAAGTCCTGCCAGTTAACCTGGTTAAATCCGCTTGAAACTCCCAACAGCAAAGCACTGTCACCCTTCCGAGCCGCCGGCCAGGCTCCTGTAAAACTGTACCGCGCCGTCAATCTCCTCCTGCGTCGGATGCCCTTTTGCGATGCCCCCAACCAGCTTAAAAGGCCCAAATGTGTCAAATCCGCGGCATCTATATACGCCGACTACCCTGCAGCCCCTTGCCCTTGCTTTCGCGGAAACCGAATTCGCATACTTACCGCTGTCGTTTCCGCAGGTATAAAGGAAAAATACGTCTTTCCCACCGGGCAGACTTTCTTCCACAAACCGTTCCATGGCTTGATAGAATTTCCCGAAAGCCACGCCGGACGCAACGCCGATCAGATCGTAGGCGTTCAAATCCATTCCGGCTGCCTCCTCCACAGCCACTGTCTGAACCTTATATTTTGCTGCCACCGCATCCACCAGCTTTTTGGTATTTCCATGATGTGTCGATTCATAAATTATAATGGCTTTCATTTCTGGCTGTCTCCTTTCTCCGTTGATAACAGGTTCCGGTAATTTTTGAAAAAATCCAGGAACCCGTCCTCCACCGCCACCTGATCTATCTTCCCTTCCTCCAGGTCATAAAAATACTTTCCCGTTTTCATATCCACGGAAAGGCTGTCCAGCGGGAAGCCCTTGTGCTGAATCCTGGAATGGGGTACGGCGGTAATCAGAAAAAAATCGCTGGCAAGGCTTTCGTCCATGGATTCATAGATATGTTCCATATCCGCCACCAGGCAGATGGCGTTTTGGTACCTGGCCTTTAGATTGCCGTATTTCCGCGCCAAAGAGCTGTAATATTCCAGCATTTCCTGATCCGTAAGGCATCGTCCGTTGACCGTACGCACATGGACGCCAGGCTGAAGCGCCTGCGGCAGCCCCTCAAAATACAGTCCGGAATCACAGGAAAATACGGGAATACCATAAAATGTATGATAAGCCAGAGCCTTCTGTCTCGCATTTTCCAGAGGGGTGCCACCGTCTTCCGGCACCTGGGGCGCTTCCTTTTCCATATCCTTCAAACCCATAATTTCAAAATCCATACCGGCCAGCCTGCGCCTCATGGATTCCAGTTTTGCAGGATTGCCTGTGCCATACAGCAGCTTCATCTGTGGTTCCTCCTATTCCAGTTCCGCGAATGCCCATGCCAGTACCAGACATGGCAGAGAATTTCCGGCCGCGTAAAGATGCGTCCGTAAATCCTCTGGGCACTGGCATGGGCATTCGCTGTTTTCCAGTTCCGTCTCTTTTATTTCAGTTCCGCAGAAAGCCTCCCCACTGCCAGTAACGGCAGAGGATTTCCGGCCACCAAGTGATGCGTCCGTAAATCCTCTGGGCACTGGCTCGGCTTTCTGCTGTTATACTCGTTAAAAGCCTTGTTACAAGAACGGCCTCAAAGCTCCAGGCTTTCAAAGAAATCCCCTGTTTCCTTCCGCCGCTCCCCCATATATTTCAGGAAAAATGCCTTCATTTCAGGGCTGTTCTCCCCGATATCCCCAAGGATCCCGTCAAAATTATCCTGCCTGATACAGCCAAGCTCCGCAAACAACGCATAGTACTCCCTGTGGCTGCCATGTTCCTCCCGGATGACCTGCCATGTCTCCTCCGTGGCCTGTCCTTTGGTCAGACTTCTCAGATACTGCTCCAGTTCTTCCTTCAGAGACTGGCTCAGCCCCTGAGGATGAAGAAGCCGCAAGAATGCCAGACGCACCTTGGCTTTCCGCCTGGCATTGGTGAATTCCTCCAGATCCGTGCCGATATAGTCTTCCTCTCCGTAGACGGACTGGCTGATATACCCATCCGAATCTGAAGCCCGCAAAACGGAAAGGAGCCTGATATCCCACTGCTCCAGCCATTCTCTGCTGCCCGCCTCAGAAAGGTTCAGGAGATAATTGGCATCCAGCATAGTCACAGCCGCGGCCAGAAGCTCTGCACCGAAAGCGCTTTCCCTGCTCAGGGAGTCCGTGCCGCACCCTCTCTTTTCCCGCTCTCCCGGCTTCATCTCATCCTGTTTCCTGCAGGCTCCGCTCCCTGACTCTCCCTGCTCCGTCCGGCATTCCCGCGCACTGTCCCTTACCACAATCCGCTTCAAACTCCTGCAGTCTTTAAATGCCGCTCTCCCAAAGCGTACCTCCCGCCTGGGAAATGATACTTCTGCCAGGCTGTCGCAGTGTGCAAAAGCCCAGTCGCCCACCTCCTCCACACAATCGGGAAGCAGAATACGGCAAAGGCTCTTCCGGCTTAAGAATGCCTTCCTGTCAATGACGGCCACCGGATACCCCTCTATCTGTGAAGGCAGCACAAGATTTGCCGCATATCCCTGAAAGCCTGTGACAACGGCTTTTTCCCTTTCAATTCTGTAATTAACGATTCCGTTTTCCACATTTAACTGTTTCATATTTCACCATTTTCAGTTATCAGACTCACCCTACACAAATCCGGCAATCTTTTTAACACATTCATTGCTAATTACAGCTCCAGCGCCGCAATCCGCTCCTGCAGGTCATCCCTGCGCCGGGCAAGCATCATGTCCTCGCTGAAGCGAGCGTAATCCGGACTCCCGAAACCGGCAATGAAGCGTGCGCTGGCACTGTTGCCGGTGAGTTCCGTAAGAAGAATCAGCATCTCGTTCTCCTGCCCGAAAGCCTCCTCCACAAAGGAAAAGAGCGCATGGAGCTTCCCCTGTGTCTTCTGCGTCTCACCTTTCACCCCCGTCACCTGCGCTAAAAAGCATTCCTTCAAGTAATCGTAGGCTGCTTTTCCCTCCGTGATGCCTTGTAACCGCAGTTCCCTATATCTGTCCTGCAGAAACCGGATGACATTTCTATGCTTCCTCCTGTCTGCCTCTGACAGAGAATTGGCACTTTGTAATCTGTCCAGCAGCATCTTTCGTCCCCGGCCCAGCTCCTCCAGCCGGGACAGAATCTGCACTCCTGAGCATCCCTCCTCCGCCAGGTTTCCCATGCTTTTTAATACGTTCCTCAGATCCGTCAAAAATGCCGCCTGCTCCACGACGTCCCTCATATCAGCCTGTACCGCATCCAACAGCATTCCAAGCAAAGAAAGACGTTCATCAAATGCAGCCTCCCTGGCCTTCGATACTGCGCCGCCGAACTGACCGTTTAAAATCTCTGAAATATTGTAGTCATTTTTATATCTCCGATACAATTCATAATAAGCGCAGAATTCCTCGGACACCCTGTCATTTTGCAGGTACTGCCCCAGTAACGCCCCATCTACAGGCAACCCTTCTTCTTCATAAAGTGTCAAAATCTCCGCCAAATCCTCCCAACCTCTGGCGGTCACGAAGCTCTTCCCTCTGGCTGTCGTTTCAATGCGGTAGAAATGCTCTTTCTTCAGATCCAGATAACTGATGACGGCATTGTGAATCCTCTTCTCCGAAGCATATTCCTTCCAGACTCCGTAATCCGGCTCCACCTCTATCACCTTCAGCCGGTCAAGCGTGGCCACATCAAATTCCCGGACAGACCTGTTGTATTCCGGCGGATTGCCCGCAGTTACGATGACCCATCCCTCCGGAATCCGATGGCGGCCGAAGGTCTTGTACTGGAGGAACTGAAGCATGGCCGGCGCCAGAGTTTCGGATACGCAGTTGATTTCGTCCAAAAACAGAATGCCCTCCCGGATGCCGCCGGCTTCCATCGTATCATAGACGGAAGAAAGAATTTCGCTCATCGTATATTCCGAGACGCTGTAAGAGACTCCCCCATAATTCTTCTGAACAATGAAAGGAAGCCCCAGTGCGGACTGCCTGGTATGGTGAGTCATGGAGTACGATACCAGAGCAATTCCCATCTCCTGGGCAACCTGTTCCATAATAGCCGTCTTGCCGATACCCGGGGCACCCAGCAGGAAAATGGGACGCTGGCGTACTACCGGTATCCTGTATTCTCCGAATCCGTCTTTTTTCAGGTAAAGCTTTACTGTGTTTTCGATATATTCTTTGGCCTGTTTTATGTTCATATCGCTCTCCGACTCTCCTGTTTTTTATATCGCAGCCGTTCAAGGCTTTGTCAGCACAAGCTCCGACCATCTGCCATACGCCCTCCGGCCGCGTTTCCTCCCTGCTGTACTCATAGTTTATCCGCTCCCTAAAAAGATTTCCCTCAGAACAAGGAAATTTTCAGTATTATTCACACTTCCGAACATTCCTGCGCAAACCAATCCCGCGGAATCTGACGCTTCACACTACCACCTTCATACTCCACGGCGGCACCGGAGCTCGGTTCTCATCCTCCTCCAGAAAAGCAAAGACAGTCTGATAGTCCGGCGGCCGCATCGGATAGATACCATAACCGTCCGTAAAATAAATCAACCCTTTCAAATTCTCAAACTCTCCGTCCTCCCGCAATTTTTCCACATATGCAAACACAGGCCTAAAATCCGTAGCCCCGAAACCTGTCAGCTTCCCCTCTCGCAAAAATATCTCCAAATCCTCCTGACATGTCAGCTTTGTATCGTCCTGCACCCGGTTATCACATTGCAGGATATGCACATTTATCTTTGTAAAAAAATTTTCATAGTCTTTCAGTATAGCATAAGTCTTCCGAAGAAATGCCTTCACCGCCTCCCCGTCACAGGAAGCTGAAGTGTCGATGGCAATGACGAACTCCCGCACCTTTTTGGTCTCCCGGTACTCCAGGGGCTCTATCAGAGGCAGATTCCCGTAATGCTCCAGACCATAGGTATAATAGATATAGTCGAACTCCTCTTCGCTGACCGCCAGTTCCTCTCCGGTCACCGCGAACCTGCGCAATATTTCGACGTAATCATACCTCTCCCTGACAGCTTCTTCCAAATTCCGCTCAAGGCTCCTGGTACCTGCCTTCCCTCTGGCAAACGACTGTAGATCTGTCCTCACCTGTCTCCCGATCTTCCGCCACTGCTCCATCACTGCCTCCGGACGCTGCGCCGGCTTCCAAAGCGAATGTCTGTCCCGGCAGGAAAGCATGCGCAGCTCCCTCTCTTCCCGGGGCGAAAGCGGGTTTTTCTGGAAATAGCGGTACAGCTTTTCCGCAGTCAGTGCCCCTGCCTGCTCCTTCAGGATACAAAGCCTCCGGGCAGCCGCTCCGTCCTCACTCAGGGCAGCTCCCACCAGCCCCAACTCCAGAATCACATTCTCCACGGCCAGATCCGCCGCCAGATCCCAGGTGTCCGTATCCAGCTTGCCGTACTGAAAATTGTGGGAAAAGACGCTGTGCAGCAGCGTATGGAGATAAGTCCGGGTAACCAGAGCAGGCTCTTCGCGGTAACATTTCAACACATATACGGAATCATACAAACAAAAACGCCCGTCCGAAGCAAAGCCCTTGGATTCCATGGAATGCCCCTCTTCCATGGAATGCCCCTCTTCCATACGTTCCCGCACCGGAAGTGCCGCCAGCACAGGGGCAAAAAATCTCAAATGCATCAGGATATCGTCCCTGGCCAGTCCTATGACCTCCCTAGCCAGAGATGAAATTGCAGACCTTCCGGAGTCCTGGGATGTCTCCCTCACATCCCTCTTTCCCGTATCCCTTTCATCCCTGCTTTCCGCCATCTGCCTTTTCCTCCTCTGTGTGGTGCATCTCTATTACTTCTGCATTAAACTGCCGCACCCCTTTTGCATCTGCTTTACAGCTGCACTCCTGCCGCTTCTTTACTGCTGCCTTCTTTTTGCCCCTGCTCTCCGGCTGTACTTCTCCCGCCGCTCCATTACTGCTGCCTTCTTTTTGCCCCTGCTCTCCGGCTGCACTTCTCCCGCCGCTGTTTTACTGCTGTTTTCTTTTTCCCTGCTTTAGTGCTGCCTCATTTTTCCGCCGCTCTACTCCTGTATCTCCTCTGCCTCCCAAATCCCAGCTCCCCCCGTCTCACATCCGCTCTCTGAGAAAGCTGATAGACGCTTCCCTTGCAGCCGCACTGTCGGCCCCGTCGTAGCCATGCCCCGCACCGGGTATTACAATCAGCCGCGCATCCCCGTAAACAGACAATGCTCTCTCGGAATAGCCAAGAGGCACTATGGCATCCTGATCCCCGTGAATCATCAGAACAGGTCCGCAGTAAGCCGAAATTATGCCATATACGTCGATATCCTTAGCTTCCCGGTCAAAAGCCTCTCCCAGACGCAGCCCGAATACCTCCCTCTCACCAGTCTCATACCGTTTTCTGGCACCGTCAGGAACCCCAAATGCCGGATACCACAATACCATTCCTCTGATCTCCCCCGGACGCCGGGCCGCCGCCAGAGCCGAAACCAATCCCCCCATGCTCTCCCCCTGAAGGAAAATCCTCTCCGGATCCACATAGTCCAGTTCCTTCACACAGTCAATGACCGTCTCCAGATCTCCGCATTCCGACTCCACCGTCATCTCCTCGAACGCGCCGTCGCTGCGGGACTTTGGCCCGCCTCCGCAGAAGTCGAAAAACAGGCAGCAGATGCCCGCCTCCGCGAATCCATCCCCATGGTGCATCAGCTCTCTGTAATTGCTGCCGAAGCCATGACAGAATATTACGATGGGGAATCGCTGCCCCGCCCTTTCCGGCAGATAGATCCTGCCCTCTATCTTCTTTCCGTCCTTCTTAATAAATGTGATTTCCTTTGCTGTTGTCGCCGTATTTGCCATCTATATACCTCTTGACGCCTTTTGTCGGCCGTTTTTCACCCTTTCCGTCTCTACCGATGTCAATAACCATAATGCCCGGCTCATCTGTTCTGTCTCAAATATGCTTTTATCATACCACTGTTCCATTAAACCGGCCGCATTTCACCTCCTCCCATCCCGGCTGCCACCTCCACGGTCACCGTCTCAAACCTCCCCGTTCTCTTTCCCTATCATCCCGGCAGTCAGCGAGGCGATCCCCACCAGGCCCGCCTGATTTCCCAGGCTGGCCCGCACAATCTGCACATGCTTCATATTCGGCGCAATACGCAGCTGTACCCGTCTGACGATCTCCTCCGTCACATAAGGCTGAGCCATCACCCCGCCTCCCAGCAAAATATGGGACGGATTAAAAATATGAATTAATGTAACCAATCCATACACAATCTCGTCTATCCAATCGTCAACTGCCTTTTGCACTTCCGGCCGTCCCATTGCCGCAAAAATCTTCCGTCCGTTATCCAGTCCGGGATCAATCTGTGTTACCTTACGCACAAGGGCGCCTGTAGAGGCATACTTTTCGTAACACCCGCTCCAAACCTCATCCACCTTCCAGTCCCGAGGATGCGTCATAATCCCGCCAAAGCTCCCCCCGGCATAACTGCTGCCCTGCACTACTCTGCCATCCGAGATAATCGCCCCTCCTACGCCCGTACCATATGTCAGGCACAGGAAATCCGACAATCTTTTCGCCGCTCCGCCGTACATTTCTCCCAAAGCGGCGGCATTTACATCGTTCTCCACCGCCACCGGAACCCGGAATTCCCGCTCCAGAATCTCTTTCACCGGCATTCCTGTATAACCGGGAATATTTTCGTTTGCATAATGAATACTGCCGTTCTCCGTATTCACCTGTCCCGCCGTACTGATTCCGATGGCATCGAAGTCTCCAAAGGTGTGCAGAATAAACTTTGCCCGTTCCATCAATGCGCTTCCGCCCTCCGATGCATTGGTATCCCATTCCTTGAGCGCTTCCATTTCCTTCCCGTTCCAGATACCGGACTTTATTGCCGTCCCGCCGATGTCCAGTGCCGCAATTCGCATATTTACACCCCCATGCCCGCCCCTGGCGGGCACTAATTTCAATATTTGCCTCTTGATGCCAGACCGGCCAGGTCTGGCATTAGAAGTTTACTTCCAAACTTATACCTCTCTGCCCGCTTCCGCACATACCAATTAATATTTACCCTCTGTTGCCAGACCACCAGGTCTGGCATCGGAAATTTACTTCCAAACTATAACCGCTTACGCCCTCCGCGCATCTCAATCATAGTTGCCCTATAAATCCCCAGCCCGTCTCCGTCATACCGAAGCCTGAATGGCATCCATAAAGCGTCTGGCAATTTCCAGCGGCCTGGTGATGGCGCCTCCCACAACAATAGACCACACACCGGTTTTCAATGCCTCCACCGCCTGCTCGGGACTGTGAATTTTGCCTTCCCCGATAACGGGAATCCCCGCATCCAAAGCCAGGCGGCGCATCAGCTCGTAATCAGGGCCGTCGGTCTTCGGAGAATACTCTGTATAACCGCTCATAGTGGTTCCCAGCAAATCCACGCCGCATTTCCAGGCGTTGATCCCCTCTTCATAGGTGGAGATATCCGCCATTAAAATAATGTCCGGATATTTCCCGCGAATCTCCGCCAGGAACTCATTGATGGTCCTGCCGTCTCCCCGTCTGCGCATGGTACAGTCCAGCGCCACCACATCGGATCCGGCCGCCACCAGATCGTCCACCTCCTTCATCGTAGGCGTAATATAACTTTCATATCCCTCATATTGTACCTTCACCAGACCGATGACCGGGAGTCCGGTTTCCGCTTTGATCGCTACCACATCCCGGATGCTGCTGGTGCGAATAGCCGGCGATCCTGCCTGGGCTGCCGCTCTGGCCATCAGATACATCACGGACTGCTCCTCCACATAAAGCGGCTCGCCCTGCACAGCCTGACAGGACACGATCATCTTACCATGAATTCTATCCAATAAATCTTTCAGTTTTTTTTCTTTCTCCATATTCCCGTTCCCATGCCTCCATAAATATACTGCGTTCCATTTTCTCATACAACTTTTACCATTCTACCCCTGTCCCGCTGCCATCGAATAAAGCTCCCCGCCGCAGAACCGTCGGGACTAGCCCGAAACCTGCATTGCCCGCCGTTAATCTGCTGCACAACATGCTACAGGGAATTGACCCTTGTAAGATAAAAAATGTGCTCAGCCTGCGATCCGGGCCAACGCTTCCCTCTCGATACGCCGAATCCGGGTTTTCACCAGGCAACTCCCCTCTTCCTTTCCACCTGCGCAGTAAGCCAGCAAAAGCGCATCCTCGGTAAAACAAATGGCGCAATAGCAGTAACCCCTCTCCTCGTCCCACTCGAAAGCCACCGGCTCCGTGAAGGTCTTTCCGTCACTCTCACTAACAGCGATTACCATGGGGGTTCTTCCTCCGGTAAAAATCCCGTCCACCTTTTCCCTGCCATTGTATTCCGGAATCGGATTCCAGATCGCATAGAGCTTCCCGTCCCGGTCCCGCTTCATGCAAAGAGGGCTGTTGGGGGAAGTAAACCGTGAAGGCTGACACGCTGTCCAAGTATCTCCGCCGTCCATAGAATACATCTCATACTGCCGTCCCAATTCTGTCCTGGCCCAGCTCCATATCACTCCGTTTTCCAGTTCCATTACACCCGGCTCCTGCAGCCCGGAAGTACAGTAGGCAGAATGCGGCAATGCACATTTCCCCGCCGAAGCCCTGAAGCTTCTTCCGTCGTCATCGGAATAAAAATACATCGCCTCGGAACGGCTGTCGAAATACCCTTCCCCGGCACGATGACTCGCAACGGGAATGATAATTCTCCCTGTATGCAGCCGTACCACCCGGTCATTATTTACTACAAAAAAATCGTCCTGCGGTGAGCAAAGCACCCTTTCCCCCCAGGTCCTGCCTCCGTCCGTGGAGCGGATAAGGCTCAGATCCGCAAAGGCTTCATCGTGACTGCTGTCCCCCCTGAACCGGCTGTACACGAATATGATCTCACCGTCCTGGAGCTCCAGGAATGTCCCTTCGCTGTTTCTGGGGTTGTTCTCCTTCGGGCCTATGCTGGCCGTCACCACTCCCAGTTCTCCCTGCTTTACATAATTCATATAGGTCTCTCCTTTCTTTACGGGCTGTCTTTCCTCTGCCCTGCCGCAGTGAATCGGCCGGCAAAACGGAAACCAATGAAAAGTCCCTGACAAAACGGAAATCTGTCAGGGACTCAACATAGGTTCTATGCCTCCATCGGCCCCATGGCCAGACCTTCGGCCATCTGCCCGTCAGAGCCAGACCCTGGCGTCAGATGTATTCACAATTCTCGTTAGTTTCCATAGCTGGCAATGATGTCCTGAAGAGGATCCAGCTTCTCGTATTCGCCCATCAGTCTGCTGTAGCCCAGGCGCTCAAGCTCCGCCAGATACTCATCCCAGGTGGAGTCCAAATCCTTCTGCCCCAGGAAGACCTGCGTGCGGTACTCGCCCACATAGGCGTTGATGTCTCCGGATACCTCCGCATTGATGGTGGCGAGATCCGTCACATTGGAAATGTCCGCTTTGTACTCCGGATGCTGGAACTTCATCCAGGAGCCGTCGGGACCGGTCCAGTACTTATTGCCTGCATTGAACAGCGGATCGTCCGCAATCCAGCCGCTTATGTCCGCATCCTGGCCCAGCTGACCGAACGTCCAGGTTCCCCTCTCGCCGTTCGCCAGGTTGTTGATTTTCACAGGAGCTGTCCCCTCGTCATTCCACTTCCAGTCTACATCCTTCTCGCCGTAGATCATGGACGCATGGAAATCCTTGTCGCCGCCGCCGAACCAGGCCAGCTCCACGAACTGCCGAATCTTGGCGAGCTTCTGATCATCGATGTCCGCCCTGACGAAGAAATTCTCATAGGCGGGAGACGGATTCACCAGGGACTGCACTGTGCCGCCGTCAGGCTTGATTCCAGGGGTGGCCAGGATGGTAGCCTCGGGAATCCTCTCCAGCAGCTGCAGGGGCGGGCGGTCCAGAGCCCAGGATGACTGCAGCGCATTGGTGGAGACGATGTAATAGCCGGCGTTTCCGCTGTTCACCTTATCCCACATGAGCTGGCGGTTGCCCTGGATGATATCCGGATCCACCAGGCCGCGGGCGTTGAGCTCCGCGAAGCCCTTTAAGAACTCTTTGTATTCGGGAAGCACATAGTACATTTCAGCCTTGCCGTCCACTTCGTTGACGCCGCTGTGGAAGCCGTAAGCGCTGAAATACTGGCCGTGGGTCAGGTTCTGTCCTGTGACGCCCACAGTGTCGTTCTCGCCGTTGCCGTCGGGATCCTGGTTCACGAAGGCATCTATGATTTCAATGAACTTGCTCAGCTCAATGCCGTCGTCCGCCACATAGAGCCTGTCGGAGACCTGCTCCACGTTCACGCCCAGGTCGATGCCCAGGTTCTGGATCCAGTCATAGCGATAGTAGTCGCAGTTCAGGTAATAGCCCACGAACTGGAAGGTCACGCCCGCCAGGAAATTGAACTCCTGGTCGTTCTCCGGGTTCAGAGTCTGCGCGTACAGCAGCGGGTTCTCGTCATAGTTCTTGATCAGGCTGGGGCAGTACTTCTCCACCATGTTTCTGGGGATGGTGCGTACCAGCTCCTGCTCGTACATCCAGGCACTGGTTTTGCCGGACAGCGTTGCGCAGTCGGGCATTTCTCCGGATGCCAGCATAACGTTCAGCGCGTCATTTCCCTCCTGCTTGACGACTGTGATGTCGCAGTCCAGCGCATCCTCCAGCATGGTCTCGCAGTAGCTGCCGTCCTCATAGGTGGAGTCGCTCCAGTACCCCGTATAGGTGATTTCGTAGCGCTCGTTGGGATCGGGGGCCGGAATGTCGTCGTCCGCAACGGCATCGTCCGCCGGTGTCTCTGCGTCATCCCCGGCCGCATCTTCCCCAGCCGATGCGTCTTCCTCTTTCGTCTCAGCCGGTGTATCTTCCTTGGAATCTGCCCCCCCTGACGCATCGTTTCCGGCCTGGCCGCCGCAGCCGGACATCATCCCGGCTGTCAGCAGACCAGCCAGCAACAGACTAATTACTTTCTTACTCTTCATACCAATTCCTCCTTATTGGATTTTTGTTTTATGGCAAGGCTGGGACCGGAAAGCTCAAATCCCTTCCAGTTCCCGCCGTTCCACACGCCTGACGCGGGTCCTGACCAGGCAGCTCCCGTCCGCCTCGCTTCCCGCGCAATATCCCAGCAGCAGCGCGTCCTTTGTGAAATACATGGCGCAGTAGCAATATCCGCTGGCTTCGTCCGTCTCAAAGGCCACAGGCACGGAAAAACTCTTCCCATTGTCCGCGCTGGACGCGATGACCATGGGCGTCCGGCCTCCCAAAAAGGCACGATTCGACTTCGCGCGCCCGTTATACTCCGGAACGGGGTTCCACACTGCGTACAGCGTCCCGTTCCCGTCCCGCTTCATGCTCAAAGGGCTGCAGGGTGAGCTGAACCGGGAGGGCTGGCTGGCCGTCCAGGTCTCCCCATTGTCCATGGAGAACATCTCATACTGCACGAACAAATCGGTCCTGGCCCACGCCCCGAGGATTCCCGGAGCCA
>OFHM01001943.1_pt1 | contig 12458 bp, 10 predicted proteins | sample 1521311 | NCBI WGS metagenome assembly OFHM01 (sample SAMEA3504083, study PRJEB24116) | mouse gut metagenome | biome: mouse gut; feature: mouse-associated habitat; material: faeces | place: Denmark | collected 2011 | reverse complement strand
GCCATGCGGCCCGCCAGGCGGCAGGCTGAGCATGATGTAAGTTTACTAAAAAAATTATAAATTGGTTCCTTTCCTCTGCATAGGAGGATATTTTTTCAACCCTCAGGGACCTTCCAACAATACCATCCGCTCCTGTTCAAACTGCTCCATGGCTTCCGAAAGGCTGATCTCTCCCATAAGATATGCCTCCGCCTCTTTCGTATAAATCTCCATCAGCCTGTTATATCCGTTCCACATAGGCTGCTCCTGATTTTTCTCCGCCTCAAAGAACACATTTGCATTCTTTCCGCTCAGCGCCTCCTTATAGATCTCTCGAATCTCGTCGCTGTAATAGGCCGGTATTACGGCATTGCCCGCATAGATTTTGGCTCCCGGATTTCCACAGAGGAATTCCAGGAAAGCAAAGGCTTCCTCCGGATATTTGCAGTGCGCGCTGATTCCGGCAAACTGATACTGCCCCACCGAAATCTTCCCTTTGGCATTGTCCGGTACCGGCAGCGGGGCGATATCCCATTCCGGCACACTTTTCCCCGCCGCCTCATCCTCCAGGAGCATATTGGCCAGCCATTCCCCGTTAATGATCATAGCGATATTGCCCTCTTCAAAATCATACCTGCAGTCATCTCCCCGATCCTTAATCTCCGCATAAGGAACATGCGAACCAGACTGATACAGACTGTTGATCATGGCGAGGCACTGCTCTGTAGGCTTTAAATTGTCGTCCAGCAGATAATAACCATTCTGAGCCGCTTCCATATTGTAGTTCCATGGCGGGTAATAGCCGCCCCATATCTTCGCCCCGTTTTCTTCCCAGGTCATCTTTCTGGCAAGCGCAAGATACTCCTTCCACGTCATTCCGTTCGGATAGGCAATCCCTTTCTGATCAAACAGTGTCTTGTTGTAATACAGCGCCCAGCATGTACTGCGGGTGGGCAGCGCATAATACTCTCCGTCACATGTGATCTCATTAAACATGTTTCCGTAATTCTTGACATCCAGACCGCTTTTCTGGATATAAGGACCCAGTCCCAGCAGATGCCCCTTCTGCTGTAGTTCCAGCACATTGGAATTGCCGCGCAGACCGATCAGATCCGCCTGTACGCTCTCATCATAAGCTTTCAGCCATGCCTCATGATCGCTGTTTTTAATTACATGCAGCACTACCGCCTCACGTCCCTGCAGCGCATTCCATGCGTTTACAACTTCACGAATGTACGGCTCCTCATCCTTCCAGATATAGTACTGTAAGGTGGCTCTGGTCAGGGGAATATCCCCCTCCGCCGGCACTTCCTCCTGCTCAAAAATCCCTGCTTCCCACGGCCGGAATCTCCACACAAGCAGCCCCGCCAGCAGCAAAAGCGCTGCCAGAATCCATATATATCCTTTTCCGGAAGTACTTCGTCTCATCTCTTTTTGACCTTTCTTTTTTTCTATGGTATACTGAATTTATCACTAAAAAAATTTGTTATTTTGAACGCCTCCGCGTTCACTGCAAAGGAACTCTCTATGCTGTATCTGCTTTCCGCTTTTATTCTGTTCATAGTGTTTCTTTCTATCCAGAAAGATCGAAGAGCTTCCATCCGCTATCTGTTAGGAACCGGTCTGCTGTACTTTGCAGCCGTTCTTTTTATGCTTCTGTATCTTTCCAAGGATGTCCGCTACTATAATATCATCCGGAGCTACTTTCTATTGTCGGAAGGTCTCTGGAAAAACCTGATGTTCGTTCCCCTCTCCAGAAATACGATCCTCCGCGCCCTGAATCTGTTCTCACTGTCCGCTGTTTTTATGGGCTGCCGCTTCTCCATCGTCTATACAAGCCGCTCCACCAAGAACAGATCGAGAGGGCTTCTGCAGATCCTCGGTATATTTCTGCTGCTGGAATGGATTCTTTACGATCCCCTGACAGAAAAGCTCATGTATCTATTCTTTTATCCGAACCTGATGAATGCCGCGGCCTATGAGCTGTTCCTGGCAGGAATTCATCTGCTGACCGCCTTTGTAAATAATGCAGCGGTGATCGCCAGCATTTTAAACCTGTTCCGTCCCAGAAATCAGATCTATTCCTTTCCCTACTTTAAGTATTTTGCCTATGGGGAGACGGCAGGCTATACCCTGATTATGATCGCGTATCTGATCCTGTTTGGCCTGCTTCCGGTCCACCCGATCCGCTTTTCGCGTTTTTCCGGCTATACTTCTTATATCTCTCTGCCCCTTTATGACAACAACATGCTGTATATCATTTTTCCATGGTATCTGCTGTGCGCTACACTGATCATATGCCTCAGCATCGTCATGCTGTTTCGCTTTTCGCGCAGGGTCAGCGCCGAGGACTTCTCCATTTCCAGCCGCATCGATGCCGCCAATACTACGTCGAAATCTTTCTGCCATTACATGAAAAACGAGCTGCTGGCCATCCAGGCGGAAATCGGTCTTCTGGACATTCCGGAGCAAAACCGCGAAGAGCTGGCCCATATCAATGACCGCTGTGAAAATCTCTATCATCGTCTGGACGTCATTCACCGCAGCACGAAGGCATCTACGCTGACCCTGGAAAATACAGACCTGGAGGCTCTGCTCCACCGTATTCTCTCCCGTATGTCCGCGGAGCTGGCGGATTTTAACGTTACCGTAAATGCCGTGGATAATATCCCTCCCGCATTTCTGGACGCCAACTACTTTGAGCAGGCTGTTCATAACCTGGTGACGAATGCCGTGGACGCCATGTCCGGTCTTCCTTCCGAACGGAAAAATCTGACTTTTACGCTGCGTTCCCTGGATCAGTGGATTGCACTCTCCATCTCTGACACGGGACTCGGCATGCGGCCTCAGAATCTGTCCCATATTTTTGAACCCTTTTTTACCTCCCACCCCATCGCAGAACACTGGGGCATCGGATTGACGGTAACCCACCAGATCATACAGGCACATAAAGGGCGCATCAGTGTGGAAAGCAAAGAAGGAAAAGGCACTACTTTCCAGATCCTGCTTCCCGATCTGAGAGATTACGCCAAAACAACGCCGGAAAGGAAACGAAAATGTCTGATTCACTGATCAAAATACTGATTGCAGAAGATACGGAACCCCTCCGTAGACTGTATAAGAAGATCATCAATGCCGCACCCGATATGAAAGTCGTCGCCGACACTGACACCGGCACGGAAGCAGTCACTCTTGCCCTGCAGACACAGCCGGATGTGATCCTCATGGACATCGAAATGGAAACCCCGGATGCAGGCCTGCGGGCCATCGAAAGCATCCTCGGCTCCAAGCAGGATCCCAAGATCATCATTCTCACAGTCTATGAAGAGGACGATCTGATCTTTACGGCATTCCGTCTCGGCGTCACTGATTATATGATCAAGAATACCCCCCCCAGGAGATTTTGGAGAGTATCCGCAACGCCTACTTTAACCAGAGTCCGCTGCGTCCGGAACTGGCCTCCAAGATTCTCGGTGAATTCAAAAGAGTCAAAACCTACGAGACAAGCTTCCTGTTCGCCGTAGATATCGTGTCTTCCCTGACCACCACCGAGCTGGAGCTTCTGCGCCTGCTGTTAGACGGCAAGAGCCGCCGGGAGATCTGCGCACTGCGCCACGTGGAAATGTCCACCGTGAAGACGCAGATCCACCATATTCTTAAAAAGTTCGACAAAAAATCCGTAGAAGAAATTGCTGCGATGATCTCCTCCCTGAACCTGTACGATCTGATCTACAATCGGCGGAATTTCTGACAGGATCTGCACACCGCTTTGTATTTATTCAATTTTGTTGAATTATATCATCGAATGATGTGACGAGGAAGGTGGATAAATTTTCATCCGCCCTCCCCTGTGAAACAAAGAATCTCTATAATGTCCGCTCCAATATCTTCATCTCAAACGGCTGCAGCTCTGTTTGTTCGCCGTCAAACAGGCAGTTTTTCACCGTCTGATCGTTGTTAAACACAAAAAGAAACTGCTTTCCTTCCTTTTCCCATGTCGTCACCTCCACGCACTGCGGCAGGTCTGTCCGATAGGGGAGCGCCGCCTGCTCCAGCATTCTTTCGGTCAGTTTACGGCACAGTGCAGGCAGCCCCACCGTTCCCGTATAATATACGACCCCTTTCCCGTACAGATTCCGTGTGACCGCCGGTTTGCCCGCATAGAAATCCTCTTTGTATACAGCCAGCGTTTCCGCACACTCCGTACGGATTATATCGCACCAGTGGGTTCCCTCGTAATCCTTTCCGTCCATCTCGACTGCAACCTTACCGTTTCCCACCGCGTCATATTCTTCCACCAGGCAGCCCGTCATATCGGCGTAATCGGCAGGCAGCGGCCGCATAATGCAGTTGTTATTCTCATCCTTCACCCCACTGCGGGTTGTCAGCATTACAATCCCTCCATTATATGCAAAGCTGTGCAGCTGCTCCACTGCTTTTTGTGACCGCACATACATCACGGGAGCAACAACAATGCGATACCCGCTCAAATCCGCTTCCTGACTGATAATATCCACATTCACGCCGAAGCTGGTAAACGCCGCATGAAAAGCCTGCAGCTGCTCCATATAATAGAAACCTTCCGTCTGTAACTGCAGCCGAAACGCATACTCACTCTCAAATCCACACAGCAGCGCCACTTCGGACTGCATGACAGCTCCCTCCATATGTCTCATCGCTTTCACCGTTCGGCACAGTTCCTCAAATTCCGCATATCTCCTGCCCGGTACATTACTGTGATCGATCAACCCATGCCAGAACATCTCCGCTCCACCCGTGGCACTGCGGAATCGGAAGTTGATGACAGCATCCGCTCCATGCGCGATTGCCTGCAGGCCATAGCCCTTGATCATTCCCGGTCTGACTGTAGGCGCCATAGGCATCCAGCATCCCGGCGTCCCGCTAAGCTGCTCCATCACCCAGAAGTTCTTCCGCTTCACGCCACGAATCAGGTCCAGGTGAAAAGCGTGCGAATAATAGCCCTCCTCCGGCAGTTTCGTCGCCGGATAGTTGTCATAGGAGCAGAAATCCAACTTGTCAAACAGCTTATAGAAATCCGGCATATGCTCGCAAAACCACGTATTCGTGGTAATCGGTGTATCCGGAAAATATTCCCGCAGGATCCCGGCCTGAAACTCCACATAATCTATCGTACTCTCTGACATAAACCGCTGATAATCCAGCAGATAAGCCGGATTGTACTGCGTGATCGGATAATTTCCCACAGGAGCAGGAATCTGCGACCATGCAGAATAACTGCCGCTCCATACATCATTGTGGTATGCCTGATTGACTGCCTCCAAAGTATCGTACTTATTCTTCACCCATTCCCGGAACTTTTCCGCACAGACATCACAACAGCAGGACCCCGCCTCAACCTCATTGTCAATCTGCCATACCGCTATATTGCCAGCATCCTGATAGTGTTCCGCCATCTTCCGGACCATCATTTCAACCCGTTCACGATATCTCGGTGCATTATAGCATCTGTGCCCCCGGACAGCCGGTTTCTGTCTTCTTCCGTCCCTCCCTGTCAGCAGCACTTCCGGGTATTTCTCATACAGCCACAATGGCGGACAATTCGTAGGCGTACACAGAATCACTCCGATCTCCCTCCCGGCAAATAATTCCACCACCTCATCCAGCCATGCAAAATCGAAGATGCCCTCTTCCGGTTCCATTTTACTCCAGGCAAACTCCGCCATCCTTACCAGCTCGACTCCGCTCTTTTTCATCAGGTCGGCATCCTGCCGCCACAAAGTCCTGTCCCAATGTTCCGGATAATAATCCACTCCGATCTTCATATCACTCCTCCATTTCTTCCCGGCCTGCGAATTCGGGCGCAGACACAGCCCTATAGTTGAACATATTCACACGGTAGAACTCTCCTGCGCCACGACAGTACGCCAACTGCACAGCGCACGGACATTCATCTTAAAGGAAATTATAACATCGGAAAATACAATGAGGAAGGTGGATAAATTTTCATCTGCCTTCCTCATACATTCTAATCTTACCACTCGATCACCGCCGAAGCCCACGTCAGCCCGCCGCCAAACCCGGACAACGCAATCTTCATCCCCGGCTTCAAAAGTCCCTTCCGGTTCATCTCATCCAGCAGGATCGGCACACTGGCCGCCGATATATTCCCGCAGTGATCCAGACTGATGGGGAACTTATCCTCCGCCACCTTAAGCCGCTTTGCCACCGACTGCAGAATCCTTATATTCGCCTGATGCAGTGCAAAATACTCGATCTCTTCCACCGCAAGCCCGGCCGCCCGGATCGTCTTCTGCAAAGAATGCGGCACCGCCGTCACCGCAAACTTATAGACCTCCTGCCCGTCCATATGCACATACGAATATTCCTTCGACGTCTCCACCAGCGGATTGTTATTGGACCGTCCTGCGCAGGCCAGCACGCCGCCCTTTACGCCGTCCGATCCCTGATCGAAAGCCAACAGTCCTGCCGTACCCTCTTCCGCCCGGACCACCGCCGCGCCGGCACCGTCGCCGAACAGGACGCAGGTACTTCTGTCGTTCCAGTCCATAATCCTGGACAGTGTCTCCGCCCCCAGGATCAGCGCCGTCTTATAAACACCCGTCTGTAGATAGGCATTTGCAATGTTTAAGGCAAACATAAAGCCTGCGCAGGCCGCGTTGATATCGAACGCCACTGCATTCACCGCTCCGATCTGTGCCTGCACTTCGCACGCACAGGAGGGCGTCACATGATCCGCCGATAAAGTGCCTACAATGATCAGATCGATCTCCTCCGCCAACACTCCCGCATCCTCCATGGCCCGTCTTGCCGCCTCGGCAGACATACCGGAAGTCGTCTCCTCCTTCACCAGATGGCGCTCTCTGATACCCGTGCGGCTGCTGATCCACTCGTCCGAAGTATCCATAATCTTTGATAAATCATCATTTGTCACGATAGTTGCAGGCAGACAGCTGCCTGTTCCTATAATTCTCGCTCTCATCTTCTCCCTCACAACTCATCGATTTATTTAACAGGCCGAAACTCCTCCATGATATCCCTCACATGTTCCAGCTTCGTGGCCCGGTAAGCATTCGCCCCACAGAACAAAAGTCCCTCCCCGGTCTTTCCCTTCACCGCATTGACCAGTGCATCCGTGATGCAATAAGGCGTTTCTCCCGGCTTGCAGGTACTGATACACAGATGACATTTCCCGTGCGGGATCCGCCCCTCCTTCGCCCGTTTCATAAAAGGATTCAGAATCGCTCTTCCCGGCATCCCCACCGGACTTTGTACGATAACGATATCTTCTTTCTTCGCATCAATGTAACTCTGTTTGTATGCATCCGACGCATCACATTCATAGGTGGTCACGAACCGCGTCGCCACCTGTACGCCGTCCGCACCCATCTCCAGATAGTGCTCCATATCCTCACGGTTATAGATACCGCCGGCCATGATCACCGGAATCTTCGTATCATGCTCCACCGCCGTCTCTTCCACCTTCTGAATGATCTGCCGTACTTCTTCATCATAATGAAGCGCTTCGATATCGTCAAGCTGTTCCCTGTGAAAACCGAGATGTCCGCCGGCCAGCGGTCCTTCGATGATCACCGCGTCCGGCAGTCTCGTATACTTTTTCCACCAGTACCGCAGAATCACCTGCGCTGACTTTACGCTTGACACGACAGGAGCCAGTTTCGTCCTCGCAGTTCCCACCAGCTTCGGCAGCTCCATGGGCAGTCCCGCACCGGAAATGATCAGGTCGATGCCCGCTTCTACAGCCGCTTTCACATATTCCTCGTATTTTCTCGTGGCCACCATAATATTGACGCCCAGAATACCGCCTTTTGCGATCTCACGCGCTTTCCGGATCTCCGTCCCTATGGCACGCAGATTGGCTCCGATGGGATCCGCATCAAAATCCGGCTCCCTGTACCCGATCTGCGCCGTCGAGATCACACCGATACCACCCTCCGCCGCCACAGCCCCGGCCAGAGAGGACAAACTCACGCCCACGCCCATGCCGCCCTGAATCAAAGGCACCTTCGCCACCAGATCTCCTATTACAAGAGGTTTTACAATTCCCATCCGCTTTGCCCTTCTAACATCCTTTCCTCATTCCGAAGCGTCACAATTTAAGCTTCCCCGATCGCAAAGGTCAGTTCCGCCTGTGTCACCAGTTTCCCGTCTACATACGCTTTCGCCGCACCCACTCCGATCGGCCCTTTTATCTTAATGATCTCCGTCTCCAGGATCAGCACATCGCCCGGCACCACCTTGCCCTTAAATTTCGCGTTGTTGATCGCCGCGAAATAGGCCGTTTTCCCTTTGTATTCCGGCTGGCTCAAGATCGCCACCGCGCCCGTCTGGGCCAGCGCCTCCACGATGAGCACGCCCGGCATCACCGGCTCCTGCGGAAAATGTCCCGCAAAAAAGGGCTCATTATAGGATACACACTTTTTCGCCACAACCCTTTTGCCTTCCTCCAGCTCCTCGATCGTGTCGATCAGCATAAAAGGCTGCCTGTGGGGAATGATTTCCATAATTTCCTTCGCCGTCATAAGTGACATCTTATCTCCTCCTTCGGCATGATTTTTTGCCATGCCTTATCCAGCTTTTCACTCTGCTGTCACCAATCTTCTGCATCCTGCGGAAAATATCCGTGTTTCGAGTATTCCCACCTTATCCGTGATACTTCTTCACCACCAGGCTTGCATTGTGCCCGCCAAATCCCAGCGAATTAGACAGCGCATACTCCACGTCCTCCGTATATGCTTCCTTACAGTAATTCAGGTCCAGTTCTTCGTCCGGCACCTCATAGCCTACCGTTCTGTGAATATATCCTTCTTCGATCTCTTTCACACACGTCACAAACTCGATGGCTCCCGCCGCACCCAGCAGATGGCCCACCATGGATTTCGTGGAATTAATCTTGATATTCTTTGCATGATCGCCGAACAGTAACTTGATCGCTCTCGTCTCAAACAGGTCGTTGTGATGCGTGCCCGTCCCATGCGCATTAATATACGTGATATCTTCCTTCGCAAGACCCGCATCCGCCACCGCGTACTCCATGGCTTTGGCCGCCCCGGCGCCGTCTTCCGCCGGAGAAGTGATATGATAAGCATCCGAAGAACAGCCGTAACCGGCCACCTCCGCATAGATCTTTGCGCCTCTCGCTTTGGCATGCTCCAGCTCTTCCAATACTACCACGGCCGCGCCTTCTCCCATCACGAAGCCGCCCCGCTCCTTGTCAAAAGGAATCGAACACCGCTGCGGATCCTCGCTGGTCGACAACGCCGTCAACGCCGAAAAACCGCCCACACCGATAGGACAGATGCTGCCCTCCGTGCCGCCCGCGATCATCACTTCGGCGTCCCCGTACTGAATGGCACGGAACGCTTCACCGATGGAATTTGTGCCCGTAGCACAGGCCGTCACCACATTGATGCTCTTACCTTTTAACCCAAACTGGATCGACACGTTGCCGGCCGCCATATTGGAGATCGTCAGCGGCACAAAAAGCGGCTCGATCCTGCCCGGTCCTTTTTCCAACATTCTGCTGTGGGAACGCTCTATCGCCTGCAGGGAACCCGTCCCGGATCCCACAGACACACCCACACGCCAGGGATCCTCCTTCTCCATATCAAGTCCCGCATCCTCCATGGCTTCCTTTGTCGCCGCCACCGCGTACTGGGAGAAAAGCTCCATCCGCTTGGCCGCTTTGAAATCCATATAGTCCTTTCCCACAAAGCCCTTGACTTCCGCCGCCAGTTTGCATTTATAATCCGCCGTATCAAATCTGGTGATCCTGTCAAAACCGATTTTACCTTCCCGAATGCCGGCCCAGAACTCGTCCACACTCAGTCCGATCGGCGTGATCGCACCCATACCCGTTACTACTACTCTTCTGCTCATATCTGCCTCCGTTTTCTTTCCTGATTCCGTTTCCTTTTCGCCCTGTGCCTGTATCGCCATACACATGCATACCATATTTTCAAGTTTTCCGGCATATCCTTACACGGCCGTTCCTGATCTGACCGCCAAAGATGCAGCGCCCGTTTCTTCCGAACCACTGCTGCGGCGATCACATCCTCTATCCTGCCTTCCGCATGATCCTCGTAATTGCCTTACATCGCCATGCCGCCGTCCACGGAAATGACCTGCCCGGTAATATAGGCCGCCCTGTCGCTTGCCAGAAACGCCACCGTCTCCGCAATATCCCTGGGCGTGCCCACACGTTTTAACGGAATCTGTGTCAGTGTCGCTTCCTTTGCCGCATCCGTCATCGCCTGCGTCATGTCTGTATCAATAAAACCCGGCGCCACCGCATTGACCGTAATATTCCTGCTGGCCAGCTCTCTTGCCATGGACTTTGTCAGACCGATCACGCCCGCCTTGGAAGCCGCGTAATTGGCCTGTCCCGCATTGCCCAGCACACCCGTCACGGAGGACAGGTTGATGATCCGTCCCGCCCTCTGTTTGATCATCGGCCGGTATATATGCTTGATCGTGTTAAAAGTCCCTTTCAGGTTCGTATCAATGACCGCATCGAAATCCTCTTCCGTCATCTTGATCATCAGATTGTCCTTCGTAATCCCGGCATTGTTTACCAGAATATCAATATGCCCGAAAGCCGCCAGCATATCCGTGATCATCTGTCCGCAGGCCTCAAAATCCGCCACGCTGCACTGCACCGCTACAGCCTTCCGCCCCATCCCGGCAATCTCCGCGACCACTTCTTCCGCTTTTTCTTTCGATCCGTTATAATTTACGATCACATCCGCACCGTACTCTGCCAGCGTCAGGGCGATCTCCCGCCCGATTCCTCTGCCGGCTCCCGTCACCAGCGCCACTTTTCCCTCTAACATATACTCCTCCGATCCACATTGTGTCTTTCCACTAAAATCCTTACGCCATCAGTTCCTGCAGCTTCTCCAGGTCTTCTACTTTCTCTACGTTTACGACCTTTACGTCCCTGCTGATCTTGCGCATAAACCCGGACAGCGTCTTTCCCGGCCCGATCTCCACGAAAGTATCCACCCCGTCCGCGATCATCCGCTCCACCGTCTGCTGCCAGCGCACGGAAGAAGACACCTGTTTCTCCAAAAGAGGCTTCACCTCCGCTCTGTCCGTCACATAGTCTGCAGTCACATTGGCAATATAGGGAATCCTGATCTCCCCTATCGTAACATGCTCCAGCTCTGCCGCCAGTTTCTCCCCGGCTCCTGCCAGCATCGGAGAGTGGAAGGGTCCGCTGACCTTCAAAGGCACGCATCTCTTAGCTCCTGCTGCCGTCAGCTTCTCCACCGCCGCCTCAAACTGCTCCACGTCGGAATCCGTATTCTTTTCCCCTAATTCTTCTTTTATATAGTATAACTGCTCCCGCAGAATATAGTCTCTCTGATTCTTATCGATCCGCTCCCGGATATCCTTCGCCAGCTCATTCTTAATCCGCATCACATCCACTTCCCGCACCAGAAGATCCGTCAGGATCCTGAAACGTTCCCTCACAGATACCGCGTCAAGAACCGCCTGCTTATCGGTCAGCGGAAGCGGCATATTGATCGTGATAGAATCCAGCAGCCGGCCTAACGGCATCTCTTCCTCGATCTGGTCCGCCACCGCCTTGCCAACCTTCGGGAAACAGGTATAATACGACGCAAAAGTCTCCTTGACCGTTCTGGTCATTGCTTCCTGCTCCGCTTCCGTCAGCTCTGTCATATCATCATTTTCATATGACACTTCCGCCATAAGATAATCATTTTCCTGTACAAACCGATGCAGCCGGCCTCTGGACTTTCCTTCCGCCAATACCCGCAGGACATGCCCCGGCAGTTTCGTCACCTGTCTGATCACCGAGATCGTACCAATCTCATACACATCGCCACATTCCGGATCTTCCACTTCCGCATCCTTCTGCGTCACCGCAAAGAGCCGCTGGTCTCCCAGCATCGCCCGCTCCACCGCCTCGATCGACTTCTCTCTGCTCAAGTCAAAATGAATGACCATCCCCGGCAGGATCGACAATCCCCGTAATGCCACTGCGGGAAGAACCTCTGTCTCTGCTCCCATTCCTTTGTAATGCAGATATGGCAGCGCTCCTATATCGGCAGACTCATAAGCTCTGCCGTTTTCTGTGTCTCTGCTCATAAATTATTCCCTTTCTTCGCAACAGTTTCCATAGACCAGCACAGTATACCTTATACTCATATCATTTTACTTTCCTGTAATGTCAACAAACGCCGCCTGTTCTCGGGCGACGTTTTCCTTTTGCTGCTATAGTTAAAGACATCAGACATTTCGTTTTCAGCCCTGCAAAGGCTACCATAATTTGCAATTTACAGCAATTCAGCCTTTGCTCTCACTGTTACTCGGCACGCATCAGTCTGTTGCGGTAAATAATGCGCGGTTTCCCCCTGCCTTCCACAACATCCTTTGTCAAAATGCACTCCGCAATATTGTCATCTGACGGAATCTCATACATAGTATCCATC
>OFHM01001933.1_pt1 | contig 12511 bp, 5 predicted proteins | sample 1521311 | NCBI WGS metagenome assembly OFHM01 (sample SAMEA3504083, study PRJEB24116) | mouse gut metagenome | biome: mouse gut; feature: mouse-associated habitat; material: faeces | place: Denmark | collected 2011 | reverse complement strand
AGGGGGATGCTCCTCGCCGGAGGCTGCGGCGACACCAACGGGAGGCCTCAGATTCACCAGACTCCCCATCTTCAAAGGGCCTATGCGTTCGGCAGACAGCTTTACAGCGAATGACGAGCAGAGGGAGGACATCTACGATGTCCTCCCTCGTATTTCTATCTCGAACTGCCTGTACCGTCACATGGTCAGCACGCGGTGCAGCAGTACGGCCATCTCCGCCCGGCTGATGGCCGCGCCGGGATTGAGCCGGGAGGCGCTGTTTCCCCGGACGGCTCCCATCTGGACCAGGGCGGCCACCGAGGGGCGGGCGAAGGCGGAGACCTGATACCCGTCGGCGTAAGAGGAAAGGAGACCGGTATCTGCCGCAGGCAGGGACTGACCCGCCGCCTCAATGGCCCGGCAGATCATGGTCATGGCGCTTTGGCGTGTGATGGGCCGGTCGGGTTGGAAGAGGCCGTTGTTCCCCTGAACGATGCCCAGCTCCCGGGCGGCGGCCACAGCCCCGGCGTAGTAGCTGCCGGCGGGCACGTCGGGGAAGCCGGAGGAGCCGCCGGTGGAGAACTGGAAGGCCCGGCAGACCATCAAGGTGAACTCTCCCCGGCTGATGGACTGCCCGGGGCGGTAAGTGTTGTTGCTGTAGCCGTTGGTAATCCCGCTCTGGCGAAGGAACTCAATGGAGGGCTTTGCCCAATCCCAGCCGGAAGCGGTGTCGGAGAAGGAGGCGGAGCAGTAGCCGTTGGACAGCTGAAGCTCTACCGTGCTGGAGTGGCTTTTGCCCGTGGTGTCATAGGCGGTATAGGGGATGATGACGGTACCCTGGTACTCCGCCTTGGGCACATAGCTGAGCTGGCCTAGCTCCTGTACGCCGTAGCGGGTGGCCGCGCTGACGCCGGAACCCGTCCGGGCGGGGCCGCTGTAGTTTTGATAGAGGCGGCCCGTGGCGGGCAGGGAGGTAAACTGAACGGAGGACAGCGGGTTCCCCAGGGCGGCCTGGCAGAGATTCTGGAAGTCCAGGGAGCGGAAGGGAATGGGGGCGGCGGCACTGCCCGAGTAACGGATAACAGAGCTGACGGAGAGAGAGCCGGAAATCGTGATTTCCACGTCGCCGCTGAAGGAGTCTCCCCGGGTGCTGTAGCCGGTATAGGCGAAGGTGACCGTACCGTCGGTGGAGGCGGCGGCAAAGCCCACATCGCTGAGCAGGCGGCTGTTTCCGGAGTAGTAATAGCCGGTGCTGGCGGAGACGCTGTTCCCGGTGCGGCTGGAGGCGTTGTACTGGTGGTAGAGTGTTCCATAGCGGGAGGCGGGCAGCTCGAAGCGGACATAGTTCAGGGCGTCTCCGGTGGCGCTGCGGCAGGCGCTGTTGAAGTCCGAGGCGTTAAAGCGCACAAAGGCGCCGGCGGGGACGCTGTAGGAAATGGTGCGGCTGCTCCCGCCGCCTACGGCGATGGTTACGGTACCGGTGAAACGGACATTGCTGTCGTCATATCCCGTGAAGGGGATGGTAACGGTGCCGGTATAGCCGCTGGCGGGGACAAAGGTGATGTTGGACAGAGAGGGGGAACCGCTGCGCCGGTAGTCCGTGCCGGTGGAGACCCGGGAGCTGGAGGAGCCGGAGTAGTTATAATAGAGGACACCGGCGCTGGAGGAGGGGAGGCTGGTGAAGCGGATGTGGCTCAGCGTCTGGCCGGTGATGCGGCGGCTGGCGTCGTTAAAGTCCCCAGAGGCGAAGTCGACGGACTGATTTTTGGGGGTGGCGTAGTGGACGGTTCCGATTCCGTCGTCCACATGGATGACCAGGTCCGCGCTGAAGGTGGAGCCGTTGGTATCCGTTCCGGTGAAGGGGATGGTGACGGTGCCGCTGTAGTCCCGGGCGGGGACGAAGGTGATGCTGGAGATGCGGGGGCTGGAATTCCGGTAATAGTTCTGCCCGGTGGAGACCTTGGTGCTGGAGCTGCTGGAGTAGTTCAGGTACAGCGTGCCGGCGCTGGAGGAGGGGAGGCTGGTGAAGCGGATATAGTTCAGACTCCGCCCGGTGGCCCGCTGGGAAGCGTCGTTAAAGTCGGAGGCGTTGAGGGTTTTGCGCTGGTTCCGGCCGGTGGAGTATTCCACATCGCCGTTTTCCTGGCCGTTGGCGCTGTAGACCCGGATGGCAACGGTGCCGCTGTAGGATGCGCCGGAGCTGTCCGTACAGCGGTAGGGGATTTCCACGTCGCCGGTGAAGCCCTCCGCCGGGACAAAGGTGATGCTGTCGATGGAGGGGGAGCTGGTGGCATAGTAGCGGGTGTTGCTGTCCACCCTGGGGGAGTACTGGCCGGAGGGGCTGTAGTTGACATACAGCGTGCCCCGGCTGGAAGAGGGCAGGCCAAAGGTGACATAGGAGATGGCCCGGCCGGTGCGGCCCAGGCAGACGGCGGAGAAGTGTTCTGCCGCGAAGTCCACAGGGCGGTCCACGGCGGTGGCGTAGCTGACGTCGCCGGTGGCCTTGGCCTCGATGCGGATGGTTCCGGAGAAGGTGGTTCCGCTGATGGAGGCGGCGTTGTAGTCCACCACGGCGGTGCCGTCAAAGCCCGGCAGGGGGACGAAGGTCACGTCCCGCAGGGCCATCTGGCCCTGGCCTGTGGACTGATAATAATACCGCTCCGTGCCGCCCACGCCGTGGCCCGGGGCGTCGGGGGAGGTGTATTTGTAGTAGAGCACGCCGTTCTTGGTGGAGACCTTCAGACTGTAGACATACTCCAGGGGATCCCCGGCCTTGTCCTGGGAGCGGCTGTTCAGCTGGCTCAGGAGGCCGGAAAAGGAGTAAGAGGGCTCGGACCCCATGTCAACGTTGATGGCCTGGGCCACGTCCTCGGAGACCCGGACCTTAAAGCTGGCCTGGCAGTTGGTTCCGGCGGCGGTGGCGGTGATGACGACGTTTTCGCCGGGGTAATGGGCGGTGACCCGGCCCGAGAGAACCTGGGCCACGGTGTTGTTGGAGCTTTCCCAGTTGATGGTTTTGTTTCGCGCGTTGCCGTAGGCTTCGAAAACGACGCTGATGTCCCGGTACTGGTAAATGTCCACCACGCTGTCCGCAGAGAGGCGGATGGTTTCCCCTTTGCCGCCGGAGGCGGATTTTTTCACATAGCTGAGGAGGAGACCGGAGACTTCGACCTTCCGCTCGTCGGTTTTGCTGCCCGCTGTGGCGGTGATGGTGGCTTCGCCGGGGGAGACGCCGGTGACTTCGCCGGTGTTGGGGTCCACCCGGGCGATGGAGGTATCACTGGAGGACCAGGTGACCCGCCCGTCCTCTTCGGCCACGCCGGCGGGGGAAACGGCGGCAACCAGCGTGAGTTCATTGCCTGCGCCGGGGTCCACGTAGTTCCGCCCGTCGTAGGTGGGCGTGGTGGTGATCTGGACGCTGGAAACCTGGGGAGGCAGGGCGGCCACCACCTGGATGGTACAGACGGCGTAGACGCCGGGGTCCGCCTTGGAGTAGGCATAGACGGTGGCCCGGTCGCCGGCCTTGGCGCTGGAGCTGGTGGTAATGGTGGCGGTGTGAGTATCATAGGGGCTCTGACTCAGGCGGAATTTCTGCCGGTCGGAGAGGTCCCAGTTCAGACGCGTATCCGCGCCGTCCGAGGCGGTGACGGCGGCGTTGAGAGTGAGGCTTTCCCCGATGGGGAGGGAGGCGCTGGTCTGATCCAGGGCTATAGAAATTTCGGGATCGGGGGGCGTTACCGTGACCGTATAGGAAACGCTCCCGGAATCACGGGCAGTTCCAGAACCGCCGCCGGAACCATCTCCGGAGCTGTCTCCGGAACCGTCGCCGGAGCCGCCGGAAGAGATCGTGGTCACCGTCGCTGTGATTTGGACCTCCGTGCGCTTCGTGACCGTGCCCGCTGTAAGCGTGCAGGTAGAGCCGGAGGCGTTAGCGGGCACGGGGAGGACCTGCGTGTTGTCGCTGCTCCAAGCAATGTCCGCGTTGTTAGGCGCGCCGGAGAGCGTTAAGATCGTTTCCTCACCCGGTTCTATCTCCGGGTGGTTGGCGGAGATGGTCAGTCCCGTGAGTTCCGCCGCAGCGGGCAGCGTCAGTATAGAGCAGGTCAGGGACAGCGCCAGCAGCAGAGCCCCGGCCCGGCGGAGGATTCGAGATTTCATAAAGCGTGCACTCCTTTTTCCGAAAAGCGAAAGGAGGGCGGGCGGTCGCGCCCGCCCTCCAAGGGGGATTGGTTAACTGTTAAAATCAGAAGGTCTGTAATCGCCGCCGAATTCCTGGCTCCAGTGGGCTCTCCAGTTTGGCTGGTCATTCGTTCCGTCGTTGCGGATGGTAACCATCAGCGCGGCGTTGCCGCCGGTAGCCGTTTTCACTGGGACGCCGCCGGCGTTGGCAAGACCGCCTTGGAAGTTCAAAAGTACGCCGCGGGATGGAAGGCTAATGTAGTAGCGCAGATTGGTTCCAATGGAGACGCCGTGAACATTTGGGGTTGGAGATTCCAGGGTTGCCAGGAGACTGACACAGAAGGAACCGAGGTTCACAAAATTGTTAACGGGAGTTGTGCTGGTGTGCCCGTTCAGTTTCGAACCGCAGCTGTCAATTTTGGGTGGATCCGCAAGGGCGCCATTGGGACTGTAAGTGGGTTCCTGGTTGAAGATGATGTCCAGATAGCCGGGCCCGCCGGGGTTATTGGGGTCAATCGGCGAGTAAACGCAGATGGCGGACAGCTGGTCCGTGATACTCATGATGTAGTCACCGGAGGCCTGGAAGGCATAGTTGTCGGAATCCGACGGCTTCGCGCCCACAATCAGCACATAGGGAATCTGGTTTTTCATGTAGCTTTCCATGTCGATGCTGCCCGTCCCGTTCAGCACGCGGTTAGCGTGTTGGGGAAGCGTTTCCATGACCACCGATTCCGCAGGGAAGTTCGTGGTGGACTGGGGATTGCCCAGAGCCTCCCAGCACCGCTGTTTGGCCGCCGTAGTGGCGTAGAGATCGAAGAGGCTGTTGCGGTAGTTGGTGCCCACGTCGTCGGGATCGTCGTTTGGCATGAGGTACATCATGGCGTCCAACACCGTTGTGCCGGTGTAGGCGGAGGGCAGGGGCCCTCGGGAGGTATCCACAAAGGCGGCGCCCTCCTGGAAGGGCTGGTTGAACAATGTGCCCGCCAGCTCCCGGTGGTTTACCAGGACGTAGCGCAGCTGGGAAGAGGGTTTTACCTGGATGTCAACACTGTTGCCGTTGCCGCTGATGTCCATTTTGGGCGGGTCCGGCGGAGTAGTGGTGAGCACAAAGCACAAGGCGTTCTCGGAGGGGGTGCCGTCTTCGTTCATGGCCACCAGATACACAAGGTAGGTGGTCTCCGACGCCAGGTTTTCAATGCGGAGCGTATCCTGCATGGCGGGCGTATCCGTATTGGCGAACCGGGTGGTGTTGGAGACGAAGCCCCGCTGCTGAACGACGTTCAGCGGGACAGGCTTGGTGCTGTCCAGGTAAATGTGGGGCACCGGAGACGTCAGGCTGTTGCCCAGATCCTTCAGGTCGGGTTTCCCGCCGCCCTCATTAGGGAGGCGGCGGGGCTCATCCTCGTGCATGGTGTAATCCGTGCCAGTGGGGTGATTGGTAGTGGGATCCATCTTTACGTCGTCCAGAGGAATGGCCGCGGCATAGACGGTACCCATTCGGCTCAGGCCGTAGCTGATGGTGGCGTAATTGGCGCGGGTGGTGATGTTTCGATAGCCCACGGTGATTTTGGGGGCCTCGTCCGGCGGGTCAATAGCCAGGACGTAGGGATCGGGGTCGCCGATAGGGGTAATCTCCCAGCTCGAATTGATCTCCTTGCCCTGAATCCGGGCCAGGTTGCCCACCTGGGAGTTGCTGCCCGCGAAGAGCTGGACCTCCATGCGGACCGTTTTTTCCACGGTGCTCTGGGTGGGGACGATGGCAAACTCCAGCTCTTCTAGGAACTCGTTCAGGAAGGGCCGCCCCTGTCCGGCTTGGACGGTGCCGAAGAAGCCGCTTTCCAGCAGGGAATTGTTGGTTCCGTTGTTGAAGTTTCCGTTCAGGCTGTTGTATACCTTGGCGGTTCCCGCGCCCGTCAGGTTGGCGCTGATGGTGCCCAGATTGTACCAGCCGGTGGCCCCGGCGTTGGGATACCGGACCATAAGGTCATACTCAATGCTGGCGTAGCTCCAGATGATCATGTCCCACCGGGTGTCCTTGGACACGGCCTCGGTGCCCTCGGGGTCCATGCGGAAAATCCGGGCGGGGCGGGTTTCGCCGTTATAGGTGACAGTTTCCTCAATCTCGTTGGGGGCCAGGGTCACCGTGGCGAAGGCGGTGGTAAAGGGTTTGTAGGTGGGGTTGACGATGGCGTTGTTAGATGTGTCCTCAACATTCCGAATCCAGAAGTAGTAGGACTGGCCGCTTTGAAGCTTGAGGCCCGTCTCGCCGGGGAAGGTGATGGTGGTCTTACCATTTTCCTGGCTGACCTGAGCCTCCCGGTAGTCAATCCAGTCGGCCAGGGCCTCCAGCTCCTCCTCTGCCTGGCCGATTCGCACCGTGACCTGGTTTTCCGGGCGGGGCTTCGTGTTAATGTTGGTGGGCGGCGTGCCCCGGTAAAGGGTAATGTATTCCTGAAGCACCGTGGCCAGGGTGTTCTTGGCCTGGGTCTGCTCCGTGCCGGAGCTTTCCGTCACCCGCTGGTAGAGCTCGTAGAAATTGTCGTACACGCCCAGGTTGCTGTCCTTGGCGCCCAGAATGGATTCGCTGAAGACGATGCTTACGCTGCTGGTGGCCCAGGGGTGTTCCACTTCGTTGGAATCCGTGTTGAAATCGCTGAAGCTCAAGTCGGCGGTGGGCCGCTGGTTATCCTGGGTCTTGATGGGGAAGGGGAAGGCGATGGCCGCGTTGTACACGCCGTAGTTTCCGGCGGTGTCCTTGAAGGAGTAGAAAAGGTCGTACTCCGTCTGCCCCTCCAGCCGGGAGACCGTGAAGTTGTAAGAGGTGGCGGCCCTGGCGGCCCGGATGGGGCCGCCCTTGTTGAGAACCTTGCCGCCGACCATGATACCTTCAATTTTGATCTGGTCCAGGCGGGTGGGCTCTTCCTTGTTGATGCCGAAGTTGTCCCCCCGCTTCGTTACGGCCCAGTTCAGGGTGCCGGGCTCATCCAGCATGAAGGACAGCGTGACGGAGGTGGCCGTGTAGCTGACGACCTTCAAATCCTGAATCGTGGGCGGCGTCATATCCCGGGTAGTGAACTGGAGGCGGCGGACGGCGGAGCTTTTGCCGTTGTCCGCGTCGTTCAGCCAGAGGTAGAGGTCGTACTGGGTCTGCTCCTGCAAGTGGGACGTGTTGATGCGGGAGAGCAGGAAGGGGGTGTTTTTCCGCAGGGTCACGATGCCGTAGCCCAGGTTCCCCGGCAGGGCCGCGGAACGGAAATCCGCCGGCGTGGGCGCCGCGGAGCCCCGAGGCAGGAGCACGTAGTACATCTGGCAGTCCTTGGTGGCCATAACCATGACCTGGGCCACTTGCTCGTTATCCGCGTCCACGGTGAGGATGGGATTTTGAGGATAGCCGTTGGCAAAGTTGGGGGCGGAGTCGTCCGGGGTGGTGAAGGCGGCGATCTTCACGGGGCTGCGCCGTCCGCGGGCGTCCACCAGCAGGGCGGAAATGTAATAGGAGCCCTCCCGGGTCAGCCCGGTCAGCCGGGCGGTGAAGTCCGTGTTGGGCGCGGTGGCGTTCAGGGTGCCGCTGCGAATAATTTTGGCGTAGGAGCCGGGGTTCATCAGCTCCTCCTCCCCCAGGGAGCCGTCCATCAGGGCGGTGACGGCCCAGTGGATGGTGCCGGTCTTATTGGTGCGGAACACCGCGTCGGCGGAGGTGGGGGCGATGTTGCGGGCCTTGGGATAGCCCGCCAGCAGCCGGGGATCCTCGCTGGAGGCGGCGGCGGCATTGGTGTCCATGGTCTGGTTGTTGACGATTCCGTTGATGCCGGGCCGGACATAGATGGTGTCCGGGAGCATGGAGACGTTGGATCCCGCAGCGTTGATGTTCAGGTGGCTGATGCTTCCGTTTCCGGTGACCGGGGTGCCCCGGTCCAGGTTCAGCTCCCGGATGACGGCCTCGCCGTCAATGGACAAGGAGGCGTTCACAGCCTTTTCGTCGATGGTAACCATGTCGGCCACGCCTTGGGCTACTTGAAGGATGGAGTTGGGGGTCAGGTCGATGACCCGCTTGATGTTGCCCGCCAATTGGAGCTGGGCGCCGTCGATGCCGTCTAGCCGGATGGTCTGGAAGCCCAGGCCGTCCTCGGTCCGGTCCTCCACATAGCCGGAGGTGCGGATGGTGACCTCGGCGATGTTGGTCAGGCCCTCGGCCTGGACGGAGAGGAACTGCTCCGTCAGGCTGTCCAGCTCCAGGGACCCGGCGGTGACGTTGCGCAGGAGGACGCTCTGCTTGCCTCCCTCGGCCTCGCCGCCGCCGCAGATCACGATTTTGCCCAGAACGTTGACGTTTTCCAGCTCCACGTTCCCCAGACCCACGCCGCCGGTGAGATAGAGATTTCCGGTGACGGTGGTGTCCTTCAGCTTCACGCCGGGGGTGGTGATGGTCAGGTTTCCGTACACGCCGCCGGAGGTTTGTTCGCCGGGCTCCTGGACCAGGGTGCCCAGGGCGCGGACCAGGAAGCAGGCCATCTGCCCCCGGGTGATGGGCAGGTCAGGCCGGAAGCTGCCGTCGGCGTAGCCCTGGATGATGCCCAGGTCTGCGGCCTCCTGCACCAGCCCCCGGCTCCAGCCGCCGATGTCGTGCATGTCGGTGAATGTGGAATTGGCCGCGCCGGCAACTCCCTGGAACCGGAGGCACCGGCCCAGAAAAACGGCGGCCTGCTCCCGGGTGACCAGGGCATAGGGCGAGGCGGTGGTGGGGCTGGTTCCGTTGAAATAGCCCGCCTGATGGGCGATGCTGATGTCCTCGGCAAACCAGTCGTTGGGGTTTACGTCGGTAAAGGTGTTGGGTCCCGTGTCGGTATAGCCGAAGGCCCGGTTCACCAGGGTGACGAACTCCGCCCGGGTGATGTTCCGGTCCTCGTTGAGGTTGCCCTGGGCGTCTCCCCGCATGACGCCCCACTCCTGGACTTGCTCCAGGTAGGGGGTCATCCACTCCGCCGCCCGGACGGGCCGGACGGCCAGAAAGGCGCAGAGGGTCAGAGCAGTGAGAACCAGGGCCGCCAGGCGGGCGAACCCTGGTATGCGTGTGCGGTGAGTGCGCGTGGTGTGAGTCATCATCTGTTTCCTCCTCGATCCGTTAGTCCTGAATGCCGCGGCTTTGAAGCTGAAGGCTGAACACGGCCTCCCGCACCACGACCTCTTCGTCCTCGCACATATCCACGAACTTGGTAGCATATAGATAGCGGCCGTTTTGCAGCTCCTGCTTGCGCAGAATCTCGCACCGCAGAATTACCGGCTCTTCCGTGGGGGTGACGACAATTTCCATCTGCTCGTGAAGCTCCAGCTGGCAGTCCGCATAGAAGGCGATGCCGCCGCAGCTGAGGTCGATGGACTGGGCTTCCCGCCGTCCCGTCCAGGCGGAAGCAGGCAGGGCATAGAGAAAGGTGTCAAACTTCACGGGGACCCGCAGGTTCCGCCGGACCTCCGGGTCCAGGGTGGCGATCTTTTCCAAAAGCACCGCGTCTCCCCGCTGACGGAGGATGCGGCATTGAATGGGCAGCTCCTCGCTGCTGGCGCTGAAGAGGGTGATTACCTCGTGCGCCATCACGTCGTCCACCTTGTTGCCGTGAATGTTCAGCCGCATGGGGGAGGCCCCCGGGGCCGTGGCCAGCTCGCCGTTGGCCAGGGCGTGGTTTTGCGTGTCCAGAATCAGGTATGTACGGTTGGCTGTCATGTTGTTCCCTCCGTTTCGCCGCGCGGCGCCCGGCCGCTTTCCGTCCGGGACTGCTGGGCCGTCGTATTTCCGGTGGGGTCAAAGTGGAGGAAGTACACGTAAATCTCCACAATGGCCTGGTAGAGGCTCTCCGGCACCTCCTGGCCCAGCTGGAGCTGGGTGAGGATGGTGGAAAGAGAGTTGTCCTCGTATATGGGCACGCCGCAGTCGGCGGCGGTCTCCACAATCTTTTCCGCCATATAGCCCATGCCGGAAGCCACAATCACCGGCGCGGTGTCTCCCGGGCCATACTGTAAGGCCACGGCTTTCTTGGCCCGGGTGGTTCCTTCAGATCTTGACATTGATACTGTTCTTCCCTTCAAAGATTTTGGGGAACACCTCGGTCAAGGTAACCGGGCGGTCCATCCGCCGGACGGCTACCCGGGCGGGCTTGAGGTCGTTCCGGGTCAGAATTTGGGAGACGGCGTCTCCAATCTGCTTGGAGAAGGGCACCGCCGCGTCCGGGCAGGCAATCTGGATGTCCACGTCGGTTCCCTGGGCGCTGAGAATCACGTCGAACAGCCCCAGGCCCTGGACGTCCATCTTGAAGAGGAAGCGCATGGTGTTCTTCCCGCCACCCCGGTTCTGCTCGTCCTCGGCGTTGGGGTCCACCCACAGTTCGGAAAACAGCATCCGCCCGTTCCACTCCAGGGGGAGGAGATAGTGGTTGATGGGCATGTAGACGCTCTCGTTCACCAGCATGGCGGCCAGGAGGTTCTGGAAGGCCTGCTGCACCTCGGCGCTGCCCTCGCCCCGGAAGGCCCGGGCGGCGGAGGAGGCCAGCTGGTTGGAAAACTCGATGGCTCTGGAACCCCCGCCTCCGCCGCCCCGGTTCTTGAGGAGCAGGAGGAGGGACTGGTCGTCGATGCCCCCCAGCTGCCCTTTCAAAGTGCCGTAGCCGCTGAGCTGGTGGAAACCCTCCAGCAGCTTTTCCTCAGAGCCGTTTTCATACCGGGCCACGTTCAGCGCCAGCATAGTCAAAAGGGCCCGGGGGGTGCCCATGTCGTGGGTCCGCTCCACATAGGAGGACATGTAGGGAAAAATCTCCCGCTGGAGCAGCTGGAGGTTTCCCTGGCGGTTCCCGGCGGCAATGCCGTTTTGAAGCTGGGCCGTCAGGTCCCGGAGCTTTTCCGCCCAGCTGGCGGGCATGGCGTCCGCCATGGACTGAAGGTCCCGGAGGAGGTTGCCCTCGATATGGCTGGTGGAATCAAAGTCCACGTAAGCTTTTAAAAATTGCAGGATGTCCGTGCGCACCCCCTCGGAGGCGGCCCGGGCATAGGCGCTGCGGAGCAGGGCGAAGAGAGCCCCGCCGAAACGGGTGCCGGTTTTGAACTGGCCCCGGAGAAAGTCCAGGAGCTGGCTCTCGTCCATCCGCAGCATCTCCAGCAGGCGGCCCATCTCCTCGGCAATGCCGGCGCTGAGGCCGGAGGAGACAACGATGCCCTCCCGTCCGGAGAAAATGCGCGCAAGGCTGTCCGCCAGGCCGGGGGTTTCCCGCAGGCGCTGGAGGAAGGTTTGAAAATTGGAGTCGTAACGGATTCCGCCGTCCCCCTGGAGGTTGCTGTCCTGCTGTTCCGTCCGCCCGTCGGCGCGGACGACCTTGCTGGGATCGGGGACGTTTTGGATTTGCGTGTTGTCCGGGGAAACCGTGATGTTCCGGTTGACTGTGGTCTTGTCATAACCGGGTACCGGATTGGTGGCGCCGAGCAGATCGGGCATTCAAGACACCTCACAGAAAAAACTTGCCGCTGCTACTTATTTTTTTAGCGCAACAGGTCGATAGTAATGAAAAAGGCTGATAAGGTGGTGTTTTCGTGAGCAACAATGATATCTTAGATATGTATATCTACGAAACCAATACGCTTCTGGAACAGCTGGAGAGCATCGTTCTGGACGCGGAAAAGGAAAATACATTCTCTCAGGACAATGTCAATGAGATTTTCCGCATCATGCATACCATCAAGGGCTCTTCCGCCATGATGGAATTTGACACGCTGGCCAGGGTTTCTCACCGCATTGAGGATATGTTCTTCCTCATTCGGGAGGGCACCATGTCCGTGGTGAAGGACGAGGACCGCCCGGCGCTCTTTGACGTGATGCTCCACTCCGTGGACTATTTCCGGGAGGAAATGGAGAAAGTGGAGGCAGAGCAGCCCCTTAATGAAGATGTCGACAGTTTCCTTGGAAATATTAATAGTTTAATCGCCAAAATTAAGGGGGAAGAAATTCCAGCCGAGCCCGCTCCCCAGACCGCCGCCGCTCCGGCTGCGGCGCCTGCGGCCCCCTCTGTGCCGCCCGCCCAGACCTCGGAGGGCAGCGCCGAGTTCCCCTACGGGCTCCGGGTCTTCTTTGACGAGGGCTGCGGCATGGAGAATCTCCGGGCCTTCATGCTGGTTACCTCTGTCCAGGGCTTCTGCGCCGACGCGGACTTTACCTACCAGCCTGCGGGCGTGGAGTCGGATTCGTCCCTGTCCGAGACGGTGATTGAGCACGGGTTCCTCCTCCAGTTCCGCAGCGAGGCGGACCGGGCCCGGGCCGTGCCCATTGTCATGACCGCCGGGTCCGTCCACTCCTACGAGGAGGAGAACTTCGTTC
>OFHM01001927.1_pt1 | contig 12539 bp, 9 predicted proteins | sample 1521311 | NCBI WGS metagenome assembly OFHM01 (sample SAMEA3504083, study PRJEB24116) | mouse gut metagenome | biome: mouse gut; feature: mouse-associated habitat; material: faeces | place: Denmark | collected 2011 | reverse complement strand
GGGCTACCCCGAAGCGGTGCTGCTCGTCGGCCACGATGAGGGCCAGGTTGGCAAACTCCACCCCATCGGAGATGAGGGCGTGGGTGCCCACCACAAAGCCGATCTCCCCCCGGGCCAGGGCGGTCCGGGTCTTTTTCTTCTCGGCGGCGGTCATGGAGCCGGTGAGCAGGCCCACCCGCACTCCGGCGGGGGCCAGGAGGGCGGACAGAGATTTGAAGTGCTGTTCCGCCAGCACCTCGGTGGGGGCCATCAGGGCCCCCTGACAGCCGCTCCCGGCGCACAGCCACCCGGCGTATGCCGCCACCACCGTCTTGCCCGAGCCCACGTCCCCCTGGACCAGCCGGTTCATGGGCCGTCCGGAGGCCAGGTCGGCGCGAATGTCCTCAATGGCCCGCCCCTGGGCCCCGGTGAGACGGAAGGGCAGCTGCTCCAAAAAGGCCGTCAGGTCCGTATCCTCCCAGGGCGCGCAGGTCAGCTGATCCCGCCTGCCCCGCAGCCGCCGGAGGCCGATCGCCAGCAAAAACAGCTCCTCGAACACCAGCCGCCGACGGGCGATGGCCAGGGCCTCGAAGTCCGCCGGGTAGTGGATATTTTTCCGGGCATACTGGGTCTGGCAGAGCTGGTGCTCCTTCCGCACCCGGGCGGGGAGGATCTCGGGCAGGCCGTCCAGGCAGCTTTCCACCGCCCGCCGGGTGATCCCCGCCAGCAGGTTGTTGGAGATCCCCGCCGTGAGGGGGTACACCGGCATGATCAGCCCCGTGGCCCGGGCCGTCCCCTCCCGCTCGAATACGGGGTTGGTCAGGGCGAACAGGCTCCCCTGCCGCTCCACCGTGCCGTAGAACACATAGCTCTCCCCGGCCCGGATCGCCTCCTTGATATAGTCCTGGTTGAAGAAGGTGAGGCAGGCCGTGCCGGAGACGTCCACCGCCTTGGAGGGGTTCTCGCCCCCGATGGTGCCGGGGTAGGAGGGCAGAAAGTCGGCGTAGGCGGAGGTCAGCCCGTGCTCGGTGATGTCCAGGCCCATGATCTCCTCCTCGGCGGAGGCCCGCAGGCCCACAGTGGCCTTGATGGCCTTGAACACGATGGTCATCACCACAGCGGTGTAGGCCGCAATGGTCACAAAGCCCAGCACCTGGACTCCCAGGTGGGCAAAGCCGCCGCCGTATAACAGGCCGCTTTCCGTATTGAACAACCCGTCGGCAATGGTGCCCCAGATGCCGTTGGCACAGTGGACGCCTACTGCGCCCACCGGGTCGTCGATGTGGAGCTTGAAGTCCAGAAACTCCACCACCACGTCCACCAGGATACCGGCCACCGCGCCAATCACGAAGGCGCCCAGGGCGTCCACCGTGGCGCAGGGGGCGGTGATGGCCACCAAGCCGGCCAGGGAGGCGTTCAGGCACATGGACACATCGGGCTTGCCGTTTTTCAGCCAGGTAAAGATCATGCACGTCACCGTAGCCACGGCGGGGGCGATGGTGGTGTTGCCCAAGATCCAGGCCATCTGGGCGGGGTCGGAGGCAGCGGCTCCGTTGAAGCCGTACCAGCAGAACCAGAGGATGAAGCAGCCCAGCGCCCCCATAGTCAGGGAGTGGCCGGGGATGGCGTGGACCTGGATGGATCCATCCGCCCGCTTGGTGTACTTGCCGATCCGGGGGCCCAGCACCATCGCTCCGATGAGGGCGGCGATGCCGCCTACCATGTGGATCACCGCGGAGCCGGCAAAGTCCACAAAGCCCAGCTGGGCCAGCCAGCCCTGGCCGTTCCACACCCAGCCCGCCTCGATAGGATAGACCACCGCACTGATCACCCCGGAGTAAATGCAGTAGGACAGGAACTTGGTCCGCTCTGCCATGGCCCCCGACACGATGGTGGCGGCGGTGGCGCAGAACACCAGCTGGAAGAAGAAGTTGGACCAGTTGAAGGCGTAGAAGTCAGTAAACAGCTGGTACTCCGGCATCCCAATCAGGCCGAAGAAGTAGTGCTCACTGTTCATGATCCCGTAGCCCAGGAGCATAAAGACCACGGTGCCGATACAGAAGTCCATCAGGTTCTTCATGATGATGTTGCCCGCGTTCTTGGCCCGGGTGAAGCCGGTCTCCACCATGGCGAAACCGCACTGCATGAAAAATACAAGTACAGCTCCTACTAAATACCATACAGACATATCCATAACAATTTCCCCTTTCTCAAAACACACAAAAAATAAGACAAGGGCATAGGCGTCCACGAAAAAACCGCTTTCAGACGCCTTTGCCCTTGCGATGGAAAAATCGTAGCACATTCAAATTCAGCCGTCAATCATCAAATTAGATAAGAATAAAGTGATATTTATGAATTATTTCTACTTGTAGCTTGCAAAATCTCAGCCATCAATTCTGTACTTTAGCACGGCATTGTAGTAAAATAATGAAAATTGAGGTAACTGCCTGCTCTGATTTTCTGTGGTAGCATCATAGAAAAAGAAAGTTTCAAACAGCAAATAAAATAAGGAGTTGAGCCTATGAAACCGATCATTGGTATCACCGCAAACTACAGCTTTGACGGCTCCAGCGAGTTTGCCGAAGGCATCGGCGCAAAGGAACAGGAGTGGCAGCTTCTTGCGGACGACTATATCGCTTCGGTCGTTCGGGCGGGCGGCATTCCTTTTATCCTCCCGGTGGTACGGGGGTCGGAGTGGGAAACAGTAGTTGAGGAAATGTTGTCTGCCGTAGATGGGGTGCTGTTCAGCGGGGGAAGCGATGTGGACCCTCTCCGTTTCGGACAGCAGACCACCGGAAAGATGGGGGGAGTGGTTCCGGAACGGGATGAACAGGAGTTTACCATGCTGCGTTACCTCCTAGGGCAGACGAACAAGCCTATCTTAGGGATCTGTCGCGGTATTCAAGTGATAAATACCGCTCTGGGCGGCACCCTGATCCAACATATTCCGGACTCCGGATTCAGTTCTCATACCCTGCCCATGTATCCCAGGCAGATTCCCTCTCACAGAGCAAAGGTGGAAAAAGGTTCCTTGCTCTATTCTCTTGTGGATTGTGATAGTATGGGCGTCAATTCTTTCCATCATATGGCGGTGGATGAGTGCGCCCCCGGTTTAAAAATAACTGCCCGTTCGGAAGACGGTATCCTTGAAGCAGTCGAGCTGGCGGAGAATCCAAAAAACCGTTTCTTCCTGGGAGTACAGTGGCACCCGGAAATGATGGCCTGGTCTGATCCGACTCAGCAGGAGATTATTTCCGCATTTGTCAGAAGCTGCAACCGCTAGGCGAATAACCTGCCAGACAAATTAATAAAAACGATACGACTGCCTGACATTAAACAGGCAGCTGTATCGTTTTTCAGTATTTTCGGTTTTATCTGTAGTCCTCGTTCAAAAACATGGCCTTCACGGCCACCACCTCGTCGTGCTCCTCCTGACTCACCTCCACACTGGAGTTCAGGGGTTTCAGGTCTGCCTTGACCGCCTCCAGAGCCTGCTCCGGAGTGACGGCCCGGCCCGCCTCAATAACCCGCTCCATCCGGCGGAGGACAACCGGGTGGGCATATCGGGCGGGAAGGGGAAAGTTCTCATAGCCGCTCAAAAACTGCTCCATCTCTTTCTGTGCTTGTTTCGCCCGGTCCAGAATGGGCTGCTCTTTCGCCTTGACCGCTCCGCCCCGCCGCTGTGCCGCTTTCAGGAACAGCTGTCGCTTCGCCCGGGCGGATTTGCTCAGCTCCAGGTACAGGTCGGACCGCTTCTCCAGAACGGCCTTCGCCTCTTTCAACACTCTCAGCGCGTCCACAGCATCCTGGGTCAGCTCCGGCTTGGGAGGCTGCTCCCGCTCTGCCAGACGCTCCTCCGCTGCGGCGCTCACCTGCTTGATCTCCGGGTGGGTCCGCTTCAAACAGGCCAGGAGCTGGTCCACCTGTTCCTCGTATTTGTAGGTGCACTGCTTTTCCTCGCCCCCATCGTACTCCACCACCAGGTAGGGGATGGAGGCGAAGATGCCCTTGTGGGAGAAGCCCCCCTTGCTCATAGCCACCCGCTTAAAGACCCGGGTGACGCCGGACCAGGGCAGGTAGTACCGGCAGTTCAGGTAAAAGCTGCTGAGATACAGGGCCCTCCCCCCTACCCCGCAGGGGCCGAAGCGCTTGCAGGACTTCCGGTCTTTGACCAAAACGTTCCGGTCCAGGGCCTCCCGGCCCAGCTGTACTGGTTTGAATATCATGGCTGTTCTCCTTGCGCAGTTCCTATACAGGTTGAATCAAATGATGCTCAAAAAAGGTTTCAAACGTATTCGCAGCACCGCCATGCTCTACAATCCTTCCGTCTACGACCTTATCAATATCCACCCCTGTAATTTCCAAGACCTGATTCGTAGGTGTGATTCCTACAAAATCCCCTCTGTGTGTTCCTCTCATAATAAATTCCGAAATAACATAGTCATCTGCTGTATATTGACGAATGATTTTCATTGTATAGTCGGGATAAGTTCTTCTCAACGCCAGGAGGTGCTGTTTCATTCCATCTATTCCTATGAAAATTTCTTTTTCCCCCACTCTCTGCACACAATCCTCTGAAACATACCTGAAAAGCGCATCCAATCTGTTTTCGGAAACGATCACTTCATAGAAATATTTTACAATGTCCTTTTTCTCCATTTGCGTCTCCCCAAATTGTGTTTTATCCCGCTGATTTTATCATAGGCAATTCCAGGCGTCAAGCAGAATCCCAGCCGCTGTCCCGCGGGCAGCGGCTGGTGTTTTGGATTTAGGCTTTGGCGGTCTGCTTCCTGGTTGCATAGAGGAAGATACCCAGCAGGGCGGCGGCGAACACGATACCCACGGGGTAGGCCAGGGCGGTGTTGTAGGCCACCAGCTTGCGGGCGCCGTCCACCACCTCATGCTTGTTGAGCAGCTGGCCCAGGCACTCCTCGCCCAGGATGAAGTAGGTACAGGACACCGCGCTCATAAAGGTGGCGGGGACGGCGGTGATCCAGTAGTTCTTCTTCTGCTGGAACAGGTACATGCTGGCCGCCCAGAGGACGATCATGGCCAGGGTCTGGTTGGACCAGCTGAAGTACCGCCAGATGACGTTGTAGTCGATCTTGCCCAGGGCGTTGCCGATGCCCAGGATGGCACCCGCGCCCAGCACGGGGACGCACAGTTTCAGGCGGTTGGCGTAGTTCTTCTGGTCGATCTTGAACCAGTCGGCCAGGGTGAGGCGTGCGGAGCGGAAGGCGGTGTCGCCGGAGGTGATGGGGCAGGCGATGACGCCCAGCATGGCCAGCACCATACCGGCGGAGCCCATGGTCTTCTGGCAGATGTCGTAGACGGCGGTGGGGCCGCCGGCACCCATGCCCAGCAGCTCGGCGCCGGTGTAGATGGAGCAGCCGGCGGCGGCCCAGATCAGGGCGATGATGCCCTCGGAGATCATGGCGCCGTAGAACACCATGTGGCCCTGGCGCTCAGACTTCATGCACCGGGCCATCAGCGGGGACTGAGTGGCGTGGAAGCCGGAGATGGCCCCGCAGGCCACGGTGATGAACATGAAGCTCCAGATGGGGGTGCCGGAGGGGTGCATGTTGTACAGGTGATCCCACAGCTCAGGGATGACGTAGTTGGAGTTGGTAATCACGCCGAAGGCCACGCCCACGGCCATAATGATCAGGCAGATGCCGAACACGGGGTAGATCTTGCCGATGACCTTGTCCACAGAGATAAAGGTGGCGATGAAGTAGTAGATCAGGATGAGGATGAGCCAGAACATCTTGTTGGCCAGGATGCCGCCGGCGTTCTTGCACAGCAGCTGGAGCAGGCCGGCGGGGCCCACGGCAAAGACGGTGCCCACCATGATGAGCAGCACCACGCTGAACACCCGCATGACGTTCTTCATGCCGCCGCCCAGATAGATACCGGTGATCTCAGAGACGGACGCACCCTCGTTACGCTCAGAGAGCATCCCGGCGAAGTAGTCGTGGACGCCGCCGGCGAAGATGGTGCCGAAGGTGATCCACAGGAAGACGCTGGGTCCCCACAGGGAGCCGGACAGTGCGCCGAAGATGGGGCCCAGGCCGGCGATATTCAGCAACTGGACCAGGAACAGCTTCCACTGGGGCATGACCACGTAGTCCACCCCGTCGTTGATGCGGACGGCGGGGGTCTCCCGGTCATCCGGGCCGAAGGTGCTGTCAACCACTTTGCCGTAGACAAAGTAGCCGGCAATCAACAGGGCCAAACACACAAGAAAACTTACCATAAATATACCTCCCTTAAATTTCAGTCCCGCCGCGTATGGCCCGCGGCCGGACCGTTTTTAACACTGTGCAAGGCCCTCCAGCACTTTCCGGGCCCTGTCCGCCTCATCCGCCGGAACGGTAATGAAGTACTCTTCCCGGTCAATCCTGCCCTTGGGGCCGAAATTGCGGATGTCCAGCTTGCAGCCGCAGCCCCCCACCGGGGGTTCCACCTCGCAATGCCGGGCCTTTACTCCCCGGATGCCGGCGGCTTTCAGGGTCTCCCGGGCCGCTTTCCAGCTTGCCTGGTCCCGCTTGCAGAAGACCTCTTCCCGTTTTTCAGACAGATTCATATGGAATCACTCCTACTCCAGCTCCTGTATCTCCGCCCGGATCAATCTCCCCGCAGCGGAGGCCAGCTGGTCCATAGATCGGATGCGGGCCAGGCCTGTGCCGTAGATGGTCTCCGCTGTCGGCGCGTTCAGATTAGGGCCCATGAAGACCGCCCCCACCCGGAATCCCCGCTGACTCAGGGCCCGGACCTCCCGTGCGGCATCCTCCACCGCCGGGGTATCGGCGTAATCGCGGCCGAAGGGGTACTTCCCGCCGGGGGAAATCCGATGGCTGTCGTTGGGGCTGGCATCGGTGAGCAGGAGCAACAGCCGTTTCTGTTCCGGCGGGCTATCCAGCAGTTCCCCCGCCGCCCGGAGAACCAGGCCGTCCCGGTTCCAGCCAGTGGCGAAGTAGCGGAAAACATTCCGGCTGTTCTCCCCAAAGCCTTTCAGTACCCGGAGGATGGTATAGCCCCGCAGGCTGCAAAAGCCGGACACCCGCACGAGTACGCCGCACCGGGCCAGGCTCTCGGCCAGGATGTACCCCTGGGCGGCGACGGCCTCCTGACAGTGCATCCGGGAGGAGGAGGCGTCCAGCAGCAGGTCTACCGTAAAGCCGGGACGGGAGGAATCGGTCCTCCGGGTAAAAACCCGCTGATCGGATAGCACCACCGCCCGCCAGATGCGCCGGCTGTTCAGCCTGCCGCACCGGGCGTTTTCCTCCTCCGCCTGGCTGTGGACCTGGAGGCAGTTCCGGATCTGTTCCGTCAGGCTGCGGATAGCGCTGTGATAGAGGGCGCTGTCCGCTCCAAAGGCGGCCCGGTTCCGCTCCTGCTGGAGCTGGGCCTGCTGTGCCAGACGGCGGGCCTCCTCATTGGGGGCCTGCTCCGGGGTGGGTACCCCGGCGGTATACCAGAGATGACACCCTAAATGGATGCCGGTACATAGCTTCTGCTCCGCCGCGGCCAGCTCTCGCTCGGACAGGAGGGAGGGGCCAAAGCAGCTTGCAATGTACTTCCGATCAGAGGATGCGTCCTCCTTCAGCCGGATTTTCGCCCGGCAGGTATCCAGCCTGGGGCCGCTCCCCTCGTCCGCTCCCGCTCCGCGTCCGACAGAGGCAACGTCGGTATGAACAATTTCCGTGGGCATCAGCCGGGTCATCATCCCGGCCCACTTTCCGGTGAGATGGAACCGCAGGATGGGCGGCGGGCGGCTCCTGCCGTCAAAGAGGTGGAAACGGGCAAAGAGTTCCAGAATGGCGGGAAATAGCTCCCCTTCCTCCAGGGGACCAAGCTCCAGGGCGGCAGACAGACGCTTCTCATAGGGGGTCATCACCGGGGGACGCATCCCCAGCACCGCTTTCCAACGGGCGGACTGCATGGTGTAGCTGAGCTGGTTTTTGGACATCCACTCCTGGCGGGACAGGCTGTACTCCCGGTCGAAGAACTCGGTCGCATAATCCCGGCGCAGGCCGGCCAGGATAGGACGGTGGGGCAGCTCCCGCTGAAAGGCGGCGTTCTCCAGGGCCAGCCAGGCCAAATCGTCCAGCAGGGCCTGCCGCCGGTCCTCCGCCCATGCCTCAAAGAGCCTGGACGGCCCCTCCTCCCCATACCACTTTCGGACACAGCCCACAATCGTATTTAAGTAGAGGTTGGGGGTCCCGTCGGTGTTCATGGACAGAAACAAGGGCTCAAAACCGTAGATTTCCGCCCCGTTCCAGACCTGGTTCAGCGCCCGGCGCTGTCCGGAGGTATAGTGGACAATCATAGGTCGAAGAGCTCCGCCCGGGTAAGCCTGGGGGACACCCGCGCCGCCATCACATCTCGGATCAGGCTCTGCTCGTAGCTGTCAAAGCTCTTGTTGGTAATGCCCATATCCAGGGCGGGGCCGGAGAGGCCCCCGGCCGACATCAGGTCAATGGCATCCAGCAGCCCCCGCAGGTCCAGGGCCTTGGTGGATATCTCCGCGCTGTCACACTTTTTTTGCAGGTCGAAGAACAGCTGGCCAAACTGCTGGCGGTACTTCTTCCGCAGGGCCGGACAGCGGCGCTCCAGAATACGGTCCAGATTTTCCGGGCTGATGGGGGGCATTTGGACGACCACAAAGCGGGAGGCCAGGGCCTCGTTCAGCTCCCGGGTGCCGGCGTAGCCATAGTTCATGGTGGCGATAAAGCGGGCGGCGGGGGAGACGGGCACCCGCTCGTATCCGGGGATGTCCAGCACCCGCCGGAAATCCAGGGCGGCGTGGAGGACAGCCAGGGCCTCGTTTTTCGCCATGTTGATCTCGTCCAGAATGCCGAAACCCCCGTATCGGGCGCACTGGTAAACAGGTCCGGGGCGGAAACGGACCTGCCCGTCTGTAAAGGTGTCCGCGCCAATCAGCCCGGAGGCGTCCAGGTTCACATGAAACGACACGTTCCACGCGGGGCGTCCGAACACCGCGGCCAGGTTTTCCACCAACACGTTTTTGCCGGTGGCCTTGCCCCCGGTGAGCAGCAGGTTTTTCCCGCACAGCAGCGCGGCGACGGCCTGCTCCCAAACCTCACGCCCGTAGTAGCGGAATTGGGGGACAGGAACCCGCTCCGGCAGCTCCGGGGGATTGTTCTCCCGGAACCGTTTCAATTCCTCCAGCAGTCCGGGGCTTACCCCTTCCTCCTTCAGAAATGAAAGCATTGCCGAAGCACTTCCTTTCCTGATAAAAAGATAGGCCTGTACGGTGTTTCCACCGCCCAGGCCACAGCTTTGGTGATGGATGGGTCACACAAAAACGAGGAGCATTCCTTTGAGCGTTCTCATCATAGCACCAAAAAATTGAAATTTAAAATACTTTATTGATAGTAATAACCATATCTTTTCGATATGATAACGATTGCATAAAAGTTTCCGAGCTGCTCTGGGCGGTCAAAATATCACTTTAACAAGACATTGACAAATCGCTGCAGTATGGCGGTAGTCTCGGCACAGGTGGCCGTACCAGTTGGATTCAACGTTCCATCTGGCAGACCGCTGATGATATCAGAATCCACTGCCCAGCTCCGTCCACGACCGTCTGAAACGTATACACCCTTTGTTTTAATTCGAGAAATTTTATAAAGACGTGTTTGGAGTATGGAAATAAAACGTCAGCCTATGATTCAGATTTGGATAGACACAGAACGCAAAATCGTATCGTTTGGAGTTTCAATAAGGGCAGAAAGAATAATCGCTGCTCCACATGTTTAGAGGGTTACACCTTAGCGTTGACTCCCTAGCTGTTCTGAAACTTTTTCATCGTTTTCTCCGTAGCAATTCTTGAATGGTCCGATACCCCTTGACCCATAATAGGAAAAAGACAGTGGGAACAACGGAGGAAAACGGTTTGGAAAGAGATTACTTTTTCAAGAGCATCTTGGAATATCCGGACAATATTTGGGGGATTCACCCGGCTCTGGTTTGCTGTCCGGCGGCCTATGATGTCCTCCAGTTCCCCTTTGCGGGCCCGTAGCTTATCCATCTCGTCCCTGAGCTCCGGAATGTCCATACCATTATAGTTTCATCCTCCTCATAATCTCTGTCCGCTCCTTTCGCGCCAGAAGGACTTTCCGTTGCTCTTTACATCTGTACATACAAGGCCTATAATAAGCAAACGTATAGGAAAAAACGCATATCATCCTATATATCGCAGAGGGAAAGGAGGTCCATGGGCACAGCCCATCAGAAGCGCCAGCGCCCGCCTGTCAGGCGGGACGACGAGGTGAGGGGAGAATCGAAGGCTTCGGCGGATGCCCCTCCGCGCCAGCCCCGGGCGCGCACATAGCCTACAAAGCCCGCAGGCAACTGCGGAACAAAGAGGCTGTGACCGGGGTGCGAGGTCAAATAGCTGCGAGTTTGCCCTTCTGATTTTAAAGGAGGAAAATTGAATATGTGTGGAATTGTAGGATATATCGGAAAAGAACAGGCAGCTCCTATCCTGATAGAGGGCCTGTCCCGGCTGGAGTACCGGGGGTACGACTCTGCTGGGGTGGCAGTGTTCGACGCAGAGAGCGGCTCCCTGGCCGTTCACAAGGCCAAGGGGCGGCTCCAGGTGCTTTCGGAGCAGCTTCACGGCGGTGCGGACCTGGACAGCACGGTCGGGGTGGGTCACACCCGCTGGGCCACCCACGGCGCACCCAGCGACATCAATTCCCATCCCCAGATGAGCCGCAGCGGCAAGATTGCCGTGGTTCACAACGGGATCATTGAGAACTACACCGAGTTGAAGGGCTTCCTGCAATCCAAAGGGGTGCCCTTCGTGTCGGAGACAGATACCGAGGTGGTGGCCCAGCTCATTGAGTACTTCTATGACGGTGACCTGCTCCAGGCTGTGGGCCGGGTCCTACGCCGTATCCAGGGGGCCTACGCCCTGGGCATCCTGTGTGCCGACTGCCCCGACCGGATCGTGTCCGTCCGGAAGGACAGCCCCCTGATCCTGGGCTGGGGAGAGGGGTGCAATTTCATCGCCAGCGACGTCACCGCCATCCTGCGGCACACCAGAAGGGTGAGCTACATGGAGGACGGAGAGTTGGCCGTCCTCACACGGGAGGGCATCCGGTGCTATAACCATCTGATGCAGCCCATTGACAAGGATGTTGTCACCATCGACTGGGAGATGGATGCCGCCGAAAAAGGCGGATACGAGCACTTCATGTTCAAGGAGATCATGGAGCAGCCCGAGGCCTTGCGCCGGTGCCTCTCCCCCCGCATCCGGAACGGGGAAGCGGTCTTTGAGGACTTCTCCCTCAGCGAGGACTATGTCAAAACAATGAACCGTATCTACATCGTGGCCTGCGGCTCCAGCTACCATGTGGGCATGGTGGGCAAATACCATCTGGAGCGCCTCACCCGCATCCCGGTGGAGGTGGCCCTAGGCTCCGAGTTTCGGTACATGGACCCCATCGTGGACGAACACACCCTTGTGATCGTCATCAGCCAGTCCGGCGAGACCCTGGACACCATGGCTGCCCTCCGGGAGGCCCGGCGGTTGGGGGGGCACATCCTGTCCATCGTCAATGTGGTGGGCTCCTCCATCGCCCGGGAGTCGGACCAGGTGCTGTACACCTGGGCGGGCCCGGAGATCGCCGTAGCCACCACCAAGGCCTACACTACCCAACTGGCCCTTCTGTCCCTGCTGGCTCTTTTTCTGGCCAAACGGCTGGGGACCGTCCCAGAGGGGGATTTTCAGGCGATGCTGGCTGCCTTCAAAGAGTTACCCGACAAGATGGAAGAGGTGCTCTCCCGTCGGGACGACATTCAGTATTTCGCCTCCCAGTACTTCCACCACAACTCCATCTTCTTCATCGGCCGCAACCTGGACTATGCCCTGGGCCTGGAGGGTTCGCTGAAGCTGAAGGAGATCAGCTACATCCACTCGGAAGCCTACGCCTCCGGGGAACTGAAGCACGGCACCATCAGCCTGATCGAGGACGGCACCCTGGTGGTGGCCCTGAGTACCTGCGACAAGCTCTTCGCCAAGGCCATGAGCAATGTGGTGGAGGTGAAGGCCCGGGGAGCCAGTGTGCTGGCCCTCACGGTGGAGTCCCGTAAAGAGGAGATGTCCCACATCGCCGATGCGGTAATGACCATCCCCGACATCCACGACCTGCTACTCCCCACCCTGGGTGTGATCCCCCTCCAGCTCTTTGCCTATTATGTGGCCCTCATGCGGGGCTGCGACATCGACAAGCCCCGTAACTTGGCCAAGAGTGTAACGGTGGAATAATTACTCACGCTAAGATGATACAGGGAGGGGTTGTCATGGAACTGCGCACCTTACACTACTTTACCGTTGTAGCCCAGGAACTGAACATTACCCGGGCGGCAGAAAAGCTGAGTATGAGCCAGCCGCCCTTGAGCAACCAGATCAAGACCCTGGAGGAAGAACTGGGAGTTCAGCTGTTCATCCGGGGCAAGCGGCATCTGGAGCTGACCGAGGAGGGAGGCCTGCTGCTGCGTCGGGCGGTCCAGATTCAGGAGCT
>OFHM01001921.1_pt1 | contig 12571 bp, 8 predicted proteins | sample 1521311 | NCBI WGS metagenome assembly OFHM01 (sample SAMEA3504083, study PRJEB24116) | mouse gut metagenome | biome: mouse gut; feature: mouse-associated habitat; material: faeces | place: Denmark | collected 2011 | reverse complement strand
CCGGACGCCTCGATATCGACCGTCGGCGCGCCGCCGGCTGCCGGGAACTGAAGCCGCTCGGTGTCGGATTCGATGAACGGCGCCGTCGGGTAGATGGAGAAGGGCGAACCCCCGTCGAGCGGCGCCAGCATTTTGAATCCGAAGTTCACCCCGAGCGTATTTTCGCCGCCGAGCCCGCCGCGCAACTGCGACGTGCGGAGTGCCGAACGATGGATGTCGATGGTCGATCCCGTACCGGTGAGAATCTTCAGCTCGCCCTCCTGAATCATGGTCGTCGCGGGAGCATCCCACCGCTCGCCATCCACCTTGCCGCCGAGCAGCGTCTTGAGATTCTGCGCAACGCACTCGATCATCTTGCCGGTGACTTCGTTCGTCGCCGCGCGCGTCTCGACCTCCTTTCCGGGCGACGTTCGGTTCTGTGCGGCCCACAGTTCGAGGGTCTGCGCATCCTCGCCGGCCCATTCGATACCCTCTTCGGAGATGTTTCCAAGACGCAGGCCCCGGAAATAGACGGCGTCAAGCAGCATCAGGTAGCCGTCGTTCGTTTTTCTAACTTTACTCAATTTTTTAAGATTTAAAAGGTTATAACAAAAGGCACCGGCCGGAAATGTCGTTTTACGGCCGGCGCCGAAATTCATCGAATCGTATGCGTCGCTCCCGATCCCTGCATCGGAACGCCGTGCGCACGGATCCGGCTCACCGGGGATGCGCCTCCCCTCCATGCCCCGGCCGAGGGCGGAACGCGGTCTTCGTGCTTGAGAAACACCCCGGGATTCCGCCGGTAGCCCTTGCGACGGGTGCCGGAATCATGGACGGAATCGTCGTGCTGCATACACCTTGCGAGCTTCATTTTGCGCTTCATTTTTCGGCAAAGTTGAGCCTCAAAAAAGAGCTTTGCAAATCGCATTGCGCTGTACTGCATAATTATGCAGCCGAGCACGTTAATTATCGTATCGCACGCAGTTCGATTCGACCGGATCGAACTGCATGACAAGCAATTCGCACGGAAAATACGAGGAAACGATTACTTATTCGGTGCGCAAACAAAAAGCGGACGGGCAAAACGCTCTTTCTGCACTCCGATCCGCCACAGGAAAAGATCAGGAAGGAGATGAACGGATCGCGCCGCACGATCACCATAGGCAGGAAAGAGTAGAAGCCGATTCATTGCAGGCACGCGACACACGGAGCCGCTCAACGTGAATACCCCAAAAGGGGCAGGCGCGTGGGGATAAAGACCTCACGCGCTCTTTCAACAAAAAAAGGAATTGATTTACATACTTTTTTCGGCAAAAACCCGAACGGGGCTTTCCGGATTATCGCGAACCTTTCGCGCAGGAGCATCAGACCGCACGCCTGTTCCGCGGAAACCCCGCACGCGAGAAATACGAGACGCGGAGTTAATTCCAGTCGAAGCCGGGATAGGTGCGTCGAAGCTGTCTTCGGGTGATTTCGTTGTTTATCAACTCGCGGTAGTAGGCATCCTCTTCGAGGAGGATGTTGCTCACGGTGCGCTCCTCGATGAAGAACTCACGGTCGGCGAGGATGCGCATGGTATCGTCCCACCGCCGACGCTGCAACTCGGTCCAGTAGTAATAGCGTGCGACGATCAGCCGGTTGCGCCGGGAGAGGCGGTCGCGGCGTGAAACGACGCACTCCCCCGATGTGGGGGCCGTACGCGCGATGCGACGACGCTGTGTTTTCTCTAATTTCGGAACGGAAAACAGAATGAGCTGCTCTTTCCCTTCGGTCATAAAGCAAAGATACGATTAAGTGAGAACAAAACGATTGCTCCGAAACGAAGAATCCGATACACGGTAAAAAGCACGAAGCAGGACACTACTCGGGACAAATTCCCGCAACCCGATGATGCATCTACTCTTCATCACCCTGTATTTGTCTGAATAACGAGATGACGACGATGCAATCCCGAAATGACGGATCCCGTTTTTCGAGCTCGCGGCGGATGCATTCGGTACAACGCCCCATCATCTCGGCGATCGCCGGCATAGGATCCGGCGGGACATACGTACATACCAGACTGATATGTCGGTTGTCCGATTTCGATACGACAAATTGCACCCGAAACTTCATAGCTGCTCGATTGCGGACACCGTGAACGGCACTGTGCAGTTCGCCCCCTCCGCATCGTCGGATGCTGCGTACGCACCCCGACAACTTTCGACGGACCGACCGGCACTCCGAAGCATGTCGGCCGCTCCGGTCGCACCCTGATTACGCGGATTATTTGTCCCGTGCTCAATGGTTCCGACCACAGCGTCCTTCTCGCGTTCGACAGCGAACGTATGCTGCGGCACGCCTCCCGCATCGACACCGTGGCCCACCGCTCCGCAGCCGACCGACTCAGCCAGTGCCCTTTCACGGATGCAGTGCGACAGCTCCGTGTCGCTCATGCAATGCGGTCGCTGCCACACCGTCATGCGGCTCGCCTTCGACGGTCGGACAGGAGCCCTGCCGTTATCCGATTCAATGTATCCCATATCAATTGGCGGATTGAAATGCGGTTGTCGCTTAACTTCTTACGGAACCGACTCATCATGACCTTACTGCTCAGCATGCATTTCGGGCCGCTGTACTGCCCGATACAACACCTTCGGATCCGATTCCCGCATCTATTGCCGTCCGTTTATGTTTTTTGTAGTATATTTGCATGAATCACGACACGGATGCAAATATACAGATAATTATCTTTGTACCACAAATATAAATCAATAATTTCATGACGGATAAGGAGCGAATAAAGCAATATCTTGATTACAAAAGGATAAGCAAAAACAAATTCTGTACACAAACAGGCCTGTCCATCGGTTTCTTAGACAGCGGCAAGTCGCTTGGCTTGGATAAGGCAAGGATAATAATCAACACATATCAGGATATGAGCCTTGAGTGGCTCGTGATGGGAACAGGGCCCATGCTTCGCTCCCAGGAAGGAGCTGTTCCGACAAAGAGCACAACGGCACCTGCTGAAAAAACGGATGATAAGCTCTTGACCTTAATTGAAAAGCAAGCGTCAAAGATTGAAGCACAGGCAATTGAAATCGGACGCCTCAAAGAGCACATATCATTGATTACAAACAATATACACCACATAACGGGGGGGGGAAATTCGCTCACAACGCAGCATTGCCCGTGTAGTGCCCCCCTTGAAAACACCGCCCCCGAAACCGATTCGGATGTGTCCGAGCCATAATTCGGCCTATCGAAAACTCTCCATCCCAGCAAGAAAGGCTTTCCGAATATTCACCCCCCTTTCAGCCCGTTCCTTACATGTATGAAGTCTTGCGGAAATCGCAGTTCCGGAGAATAGGATATTCTATTTAACCGCTCTTACACTCCTCTTTTCACACAGCACTCCCTACATATCCCATTTGCACTTCCTAAAGAACAATCTTTCTACGCCCTGTCCCGGCCCCCCGCTGCTATCCATCTCGACCGTCCTGTGCGCCCCATGTGATTCCAGCCCCGCACAGGCAGCAGTTTGCGGCATCAGCCACAGACGCGCACAAATTGAAAGCTGCCGTCGAGAGGATACGACCGCCCCAACTCCGCCGCAGCCGCACGACAAACCCATCCCCAGCTAATATCCTTGCGGCGCTCCGTCACAGGGGAGCACGCCCCGCTCGGCTCCGCCGCAACCGCTGCGAACATATTCTCCGGTATTCAGGAAATCAACCCACGCGGTTTCGCCGATACCCCAACCGACGGACAACACCATCGCCCCAATCATTCAACTTAACGCCCCCAAAGAGCAGTAGCTCGAACAAATTCATCGAAGCCACACTTCACAAGTTCAGTACTCCGCTCATACCGCGACATAAAAACTGAGATCCGCGCAATCGCGCCTGAACCCCGCCTGACAATCCTGTCATCCCATATCCCGAACAGCACCCGCGCAACCCCGCCGAAGCGGCCGTTCCCCGCCCTCTCCGATCGCGCGCCCGAGCGCACAATATCGCCCCGATGCCCCGTAACGCAGACTCCGCCCCCGACATGCACAAAAGAAAGAGCCGGACGACCAAATCGTCCGGCTCCGAATATCGGAATCCTGAAAATTCCTATTAGCGCTCCCAGCCCGGGTTCTGCTGGCTTTGCAGCACCTGATTGGCGAAGATCTCGTCCTCGGGGATCGGCCATACGAAGCGATAGTCGTCCGCAGTCACATTCAGGTCACGAGCCACCTCGACGCTGAGGAAATCCTCCTTGTCGAGCACGTACTGGTTACTGATGTAATCCACACGGTAGAACGCGACAAACTGGCTCTCGCCACGTTTCATCTCGTCGCCCCAACGCTTCAGGTCGGTCAGGCGGAAGCCCTCCATCAGCAGCTCGCGACGGCGCTCCTCCTTGACTTCCTTCAGACCTACGGTACTCAGTTCTGCCAGACCGCGCTGCTTGCGAAGCGCGTTGAGCGGTGCGGCGGCATCACCCACGCTGTTGTCCATGGCAGCAGCCTCGGCAGCGATCAGGTACATCTCGGCCAGGCGGAATACCTTCCAGGTGTTGGCATAGTTCCAGGCGTCGGTGGTACGGTAGTCGGGATTGCCCGAGAACTTCGAAACCATCGTATACCCGTCGGGCACAGCACGCGAGCCGGCCAAAGCGTACTCACGCTCGGACATCTTGCCGGTGTTTTTGAAGTATACGCCGAAACGCCAGTCAGCCGCATCGAACAGGTCGATCACCTCCTGCGTAGGTACGTAGTCGGGCTGCCAAGCATGCTTCGGAGCACCCGAGTTGGAACCCGAATCGTTCGTACCGCTCTGCTGGTCCATGTACATCGGGGTACCAAAAGCCGTCGGAATCTCGGTCTTGCTTGCTGCGAACTTGAAGATGATCTCATCGCTGCGGTCGTACACCCACATGTCGCGAAGAGCCTTGGCATCCGCAACCAGCGCATAGGCCGAGCTGCCCGTCAGCGACGTCGCAGCATCGTAGGCCGTCTTGTAATCACCCGTCTGGAGTGCCACGCGCGCCTCAAGGGCCGTCACGCAGTCACGGTTGAGGAAAATGGCGTTGGCCGAACCCGGCTGCGACTGCAAACGGCTCTTGGCCTCGGCGATGTCCTGCTTGATGTGACCGTAGATCTCCTCCAGGGTCGCACGGCCGGGTTTCTTGTCCGGATCGTACTCGTCGATCCAGGGCACGCCCGAGAACTCCTTCGATGCGGTGGCCTTGTCGTAGGCAGCGCAGAAACGCTCCGCCAGCGTGCTGTAAGAGAGCGCACGGATCAGGTAGCAGCGGCCCTTCACCAGCTCCAGACGACGCTGCGTGTCGGCATCGAAGCCCAGACGATCGTCGGCGATCGCCTCGGCGATACCGGCCAGGATGAAGTTGCACTGGTTGATCGAGAGGTAGCAGGTCTGCCATACGTCGGTCACCACATCGTTGTTACGCTGGAAAGTCCAGTAATAGTTGTCGCCATAGGTATTCGAGAAACCCGAAATCGCGTTCACGTAGTCCGCCTGGATATCCGCCACGATCGTGTTCGAAATACCGTAGTTGTCCTTCAGACGCGCATATGCACCGAGCTCCAACGCTTCAATCGTCGATACGGAGTTGAAAGCGTCTTTGGGGTCGATAGCGTTCTGCGGCTTCTTGTCCATATCGCAGGAAACCGAAAGGACAACGGCCGAAAGAGCGAGAATATTAAACAGTTTTTTCATATTCGTTTTGTATTCATTTCAATGGTTAGAACGTAACTTGGATACCGCCTACGAACTGACGCGAGTTGGGATAGTTACCCAGGGCGAGGTTCGAGTCGATCTCAGGATCATAACCCGTGAAACCGGTGCAGGTAAAGAGGTTGCGCGCGGTGAAGTACACGCGGATACCGCTCAGCACGCCGGTCTTGGCCAGCAGCGTCTTCGGCAGGTCGTAACCGATCGTAAGGTTCTTCAGACGCAGGAACGACGCATCCTCCAGCAGGTGGGTGTCGAACTGGCATACCTCGCCGAACTTCGGAACGTCCGTGATGTCGCCCGGCTTCTTCCATGCGTTCATCAGGTTGGTGGTGCGGTTGAACGAACCGGCGAAGCTGGGATCCTCAAGGAATACGAGTGCGTTGTTCACGAGGTACTTGCCGTAGTTCCACGAGAAGTCGGCGTTCAGCGTGATGCCCTTCCACGAAGCGTTGATGCCGAAACCGCCCGAATAGGGAGCGTAGCGCGACTTGTCGAGCAGCTGCATCGTAGCCTGGTTGAAGTCCTCGGTCTCACCCTTGGTGCCGTCCTCGTTCACGGTCTCCCAGATCTGGACACCGGTATCGGGGTTCACACCCTTGAATACGGGCAGGTAGAACGAACCCGCATCCTTGCCAACGCGGTAGCAGAGACCCATGCTCGGCATGGCGTACTCGTCGTAATCGTGGAACAGCTTGGTGACGATGCTTCGGCCATAGGAGAACGTAGCGTGGAAGTTCACCAGCCAGTCCTTCGTGCGAACGATGTCGGCGTTGAGCGTGAGGTCCACACCGCGGTTGCGCATGCTACCTACGTTCTCGTAGCGGCTCAGGAAGCCCGAAGTTGCGGGCATGGGCACCGACATGAGCATGTCGTCCGTAATACGGTTGTAGAACTCGACTTCGAGATCGAGGCGGTTCCACAGGCTGATGTTGGCAGCCACCGTGAGCAGCTTCTGCGTCTCCCAGCCGAGGTGCTCGTTACCGAGGGCACCCAGGTAGAGCGCGGTCTGATCGTTGTAGGTTGCGGTGTTCACCGTGCTCCAGTAAGCGTAGTTGCTCGGGAGCGAGGCGTTGCCCTGCGTACCGTAGCTGACCTTGAAACTCAGGTCGGAGATCGTCTGGTTGTTGTAGAGGAAGCGCTCGCGCTTGGCATTCCACATGAGACCGAACGAATAGAAGACGGCGCTGCGGTTCGCCGAGCCGAAGCGCGACGAAGCGTCGCGGCGCACGGTAGCATCGGCCGTGTACTTGCCTGCATAGGAGTACTCGGCGCGACCGAACCACGAGTTGAAGAGGTAGCTGTTGAACTCATCGGTTACCGACGGGGTGCCGATACCGTTCGAAAGCATGAACAGGTCGTCGCGGATCTGACCGGCGCGCATTGCCGTGAACTGGGTCTCGGAGAACTTGATGCCCTCCTGACCGGCCAGCAGGTAGAGACGGTGGTCGGGATTCGAGAAGCTGAAGTTGTAGTCGATCGTGTTCGTGATCGAAACGGTCTGGAAGTCCTGGTGCGAACGCGTCACGTCGCCGTTGCCGAGCTGTGCGGCATACGAAGGCAGGTGACCGCCCTTCGAAGTGAACCAAGTACCGTCCACGCCGACGAGGCTCTTGATGTTGAGGTTCTCGACCGGGGTGATCTGCACGTAGGCGTTGGCATTGATCTGCATCTTGCGGCCTACGCTCGGAGTCTTCGACGCGAGGTAGTTGGGGTTGTAGTAGTTGTCGATCTTCTCCTTCTCGGTTCCGTCCTCGTTGTACGGATTGGTATCCGGACGGCTCAGCAGCGAGATGAACGCAGCATTGTAAACCGAGTTGCTGATCGAGTTGGCCGTCGTACGCTCATCGTAACCGAGGGTCACGTTCGAACCCACGCGCAGCCACGAAGCGACGCTCGAATCCACCGTCGTACGGAACGTATACTTGCTCAACGACGAGTGGGGAGCCGTACCCTCCTGGTTCATGTAACCGCCGGCGATGTAGTATGCCGTATTCTCCGTACCGCCCGTAACCGAGATGTCGGCCTGGTATACCGGAGCGTTGTCGCGGTAGTAGAACTTGCGCCAGTTGGTGTCGATGCCCGAGTTGATGCGGTCTTCGTACGTAGCCTCGCTGATGAAGCCGTTCTCCAGCTCGTAAGCGGCCAGCTGCGCGGTGTTCATCACCTCGTACTTGCCGGTCGCGGGCTGCGAAATACCGTAGAGGGCATTCACCACCACGCGGGCCTGCTCGCCGCGGCGACCCTTCTTCAGCGTGATGTAGAGCACGCCGTTTGCCGCACGCGAACCGTAGATCGAGGTAGCCGACGCATCCTTGAGCATCGTCATCGACTCGATGTCGTTCGAGTTGAGCGACAGCATGGCCTCCATCGAGATGGGCACGCCGTCGAGCACTACCAGCGGCGAGGAGCCTGCCGTCAGCGAACCTACGCCGTGCAGACGCATCGACGAAGTGGCCGTGGGCTCACCCGACGAGGTGTAAACCTGAAGACCGGCCACCTTGCCCTGGAGGGCGTCGGCGACGTTGGCCGTGGGTTTGTTCTCAAGCGCCTCGCCCTTCACCTTCACCGAGGAACCGATGGCGGTGCCGACCTTCGAACCCGAACCGTAGCCTACGACCACGACGTTGTCGATGGACGTGGCGTCGCCTTCGAGACGGACGTCGATATGGGTGCGGTTAGCGACGGGAATCGTCTGGGTCTGATAACCGATGTACGAAACGACGAGCGTTCCGTTGGCCGGCGCGGGAAGCGTGAAGCTACCGTCTACGCCGGACGAGGTTCCGGTCGTGGTGCCATCCACCATGATCGTTGCACCGATGACCGGCAAGCCGTCGGTATCTACAACTGTACCGGAAACCTGCTTGTTCTGAGCGAATGACAGCATGCAAACGCTCACAACAGCAATTAACGATAGTACGAGTTTTTTAACCATAAACGTTAATTTAATTAATATTTAAAATAAAAAGTTCGTGAACAAAGATAAAATATAATATCGACAAGAAAAAATAATTTTCTTAATTTTTTTTAACGAAATTACAGATATATAGGTAATTTTCCTATTCCATTACTGTTTGACACATAAAACAAACGGTCTGTTTCGAATCGTAAGCAGTCGCGGCAAAGTTTTTGTCCGCAGCGGCACGAGGCGCCGCGCGCGCCGCCGCACGGGGTTCGCACACAACCTTTTCGCACCGCTGCGGGCCCGATTCTGCGGACGGCGCGAAATGCGACGCCCGATCGGCGGGATTTCGAGCGGCACACGGGTACGCGAAGCGGTACGGAGCAGGGCCACAGGAGGCAGCTGACAACCGTACCTATATATAATTAAAACGAAATACCCGGCGGACGCCGTTGCGAAATCGAAACCGAGGCCGGTCCGGAGAACCGATTTTCGGCTTCGTGTGCGGCGGAGACCGGGAAAAAACGTATCTTTGCGGGAACGCAAAAAACAGAACAAAGATGAATATTTCGGAAATCAAACCCGGCATCCGCTACGTGGGCGTGAACGACCGCACGACGACCCGATTCGAGGGCCTCTGGTCGCTGCCCTACGGCGTATCGTATAACTCCTACCTGCTCCTGGGCGACAAGGTGGCGCTCATGGACACCGTGGAGGAGAGCTTCGGCAGCCGCTTCCTCCAGAACATCGAGCGCGAACTGGACGGCCGCACGATCGACTACCTGATCGTCAATCACATGGAGCCAGACCACTCGTCATCGGTGCAGATGCTGCGCCGCGTCTACCCCGACATGCGGATCGTCGGCAACGCCAAGACCCTCCAGATGCTCGCAGGCTACTACGGCATCGCCGACAACACGCTGGAGGTCAAGGAGGGCGACACGCTCGACCTGGGCGGAGGCCTCTCGCTCGCGTTCTACTTCGCACCGATGGTGCACTGGCCCGAGGTGATGGTTTCCTACTGCCCCGAGCACCGGACGCTCTTTTCGGCCGACGCATTCGGCACCTTCGGGACGCTCGACGGCGGCATCACCGACAGCCAGGTGCGCCTCGACCACTACTGGGACGAGATGCGCCGCTACTACGCCTGCATCGTGGGCAAATACGGCGTGTCGGTGCAGAAGGCGCTGGCCAAGCTCGGCACACTGCCCATCGAGACGATCTGCTCGACACACGGCCCCGTATGGCAGCGCGAAATTCCGCGCGTGCTCGACATCTACGACCGCCTGAGCCGCTACGCGGGCGAGCGGGGCGTGGTGCTGGCCTACGGCTCGATGTACGGCAACACGGAGCAGCTCGCCGACGAAATCGCCCGCGCGCTGGCCGCGCAGGGCGTAGGTCCGATCACGGTCTACAACCTCTCGACGGCCGACATTTCGCACGTGCTGCGCGACGTCTTCCGCTACGACACCCTCATCGTGGGATCGCCCACCTACAACGGCGAACTCTTCCCCGAGGTCGAGGGATTGCTCCAGAAGCTCGCGGCCCGCAACATCCCGCAGCGCAACTTCGCCTGCTTCGGATCCTACACCTGGGCCGGGGCCGCCGTGAAGAAACTTCAGGCCTTCGCCGAGCAGATGAAGTGGAACACCCCCTGCTCGGCGGTGGAGATGAAACAGGGCTACTCCCACGCCGCGTGCGCCGAAAGCTGCCGCCGCCTGGCCGGGGAGGTGGCCGCCATGCTCAAATAACCGCGCCGGATGAAGATCACGATCGTAGGCACGGGGTACGTGGGACTGGTGTCGGGCGCCTGTTTTGCCGAAATGGGCGTCGATGTCACCTGCGTGGATACCAACCGGGAGAAGATCGGGATGCTCCGCGAAGGACGCATCCCGATCTACGAACCCGGACTCGAGGAGCTCGTGCGCCGCAACGCCGCAGAGGGGCGGCTCCACTTCGCCACCGACCTGGCGGAGTGTCTCGACCGCTCGGAAGCCGTGTTTTCGGCCGTGGGCACGCCGCCCGGCGAGGACGGCGCGGCCGACCTTACGCACGTGCTCGACGTGGCCCGCACGTTCGGACGCCACATCCGCAAATACACGGTCCTGGTCACGAAGAGCACCGTGCCCGTAGGCACGGCGCGCCGCATAGGGCAGACGATCCGCGAGGAGCTGCGCGCCCGCGGCGAGGAGGTGCCGTTCGATGTGGCGGCCAACCCCGAATTCCTGAAGGAGGGGGCCGCGATCAAGGACTTCATGTCGCCGGACCGCGTGGTGATAGGCACGGAAAGCGAACGTGCACGGACAGTGATATCACGACTGTACAAGCCGTTCATGCTTAAAGACGAACGCATGATATATACCGACATCCCATCGGCTGAAATGATAAAATATGCAGCCAATTCGATGCTCGCCACACGCATATCGTTCATGAACGATATAGCCAATCTCTGCGAACTCGTAGGTGCCAACGTCAATATGGTAAGGAAAGGGATCGGCACAGACACCCGCATAGGGAAAAAATTCCTCTACCCGGGATGCGGATACGGCGGGTCATGCTTTCCGAAAGATGTCAAAGCCCTAATAAAAACCGCCGAACAGAACGGCTACAGAATGGAGGTGCTCCAGGCTGTCGAGAATGTGAACGAACGCCAGAAATCAATTCTGTTTGACAAACTGATGCGTCACTTCAACGGAGACCTTAAAGGGCGCACTATAGCATTGTGGGGATTGGCATTCAAGCCTGAGACCGATGACATGCGTGAAGCTCCATCGCTGATTCTTATTGACAAGATCTCTGACGCCGGAGGCTCAGTAAAAGTATATGACCCTGTGGCAATGAACGAATGCCGCCGACGTCTCGGCGACAAGGTAACATACTGCAAGGACATGTATGAGGCTGCCATCGATGCCGACGCCATTATGCTGGTGACAGAATGGAACGAATTTAGAGTTCCATCCTACGCTGCCCTTGAACGCATTATGGCAGAGAAGGTCATACTTGACGGACGAAACATATATGACCCCGATGAAGCTGCCGAGCATGGGTTCACCTACATGTGCATAGGCAGGTAATCCCAACCATGTAATAATCCCGAATAACACCCGAACACCAAAATAAGCTATGAAAGGTATTGTTCTTGCCGGCGGCTCCGGCACCAGATTGTATCCCATCACCAAAGGTGTGAGCAAACAACTTCTCCCCATTTTTGACAAACCGATGGTCTATTATCCCATATCCACGCTTATGCTTGCCGGAATCAGGGATATACTTATAATCTCCACCCCTTTTGACCTGCCAATGTTCAAGCATCTTCTCGGCGACGGCAGCGATTATGGGGTCAGATTCTCTTATGCGGAGCAACCTTCGCCGGATGGACTGGCTCAGGCATTCATAATCGGTAAAGAGTTCATTGGCAATGACTCTGCATGTCTCGTGCTTGGTGACAACATTTTTCATGGAGCCGGATTCTCTCAGCTATTGAAGGAATCGGTAGAGACTGCCGAAAAAGATGGGAAAGCCACCGTATTCGGTTATTGGGTAGATGACCCGGAGCGTTATGGAGTGGCAGAGTTCGACAAAGAGGGCAATTGCCTCTCGATTGAAGAAAAACCAGAGCAGCCTAAGAGCAACTATGCTGTAGTAGGACTATATTTTTATCCTAACAAAGTGGTGGATGTTGCCGCCGGGATCAAGCCGTCAGCCCGAGGCGAACTTGAAATCACCACCGTGAACCAGCAGTTCCTCAAAGACGGCGAACTGAAAGTACGGACTCTCCCACGCGGATTTGCATGGCTTGACACAGGAACGCACGACTCACTTGCCGAAGCATCGATCTATGTCGAAGTGCTCGAAAAACGACAGGGACTTAAAATTGCATGCCTCGAAGGGATCGCATACCGCCAGGGATGGATTTCTGAGGACAAGATGCGTGAACTCGCTCAGCCTATGCTCAAAAACAACTACGGTA
>OFHM01001920.1_pt1 | contig 12573 bp, 9 predicted proteins | sample 1521311 | NCBI WGS metagenome assembly OFHM01 (sample SAMEA3504083, study PRJEB24116) | mouse gut metagenome | biome: mouse gut; feature: mouse-associated habitat; material: faeces | place: Denmark | collected 2011 | reverse complement strand
TCAAAAAAGAAAGAAGGATCAATACCTCCGACTTCCGGCAACATAATAGGTTCCGACCATTCACCAAACGGGTCTTGTGTCTTCACAAAGAAATTCCCAGCTCCTACATTGGTAGTTACCATATAATATGTCTTGTTACACGGATTATAAGAAATAGCCGGAGCAAAAATACCGCCACTCACGTTCTGTCCTTCCATATTCACTAATTGCGAAGCACGGTTCAACACATGCCCTATCTGTTTCCAATTCACCAAGTCTTTGCTGTGAAAAATAGGAACACCGGGGAAATAGGTAAATGTAGATGTTACCAAGAAATAATCACCTTCTCCATTTGTGCAAACACTTGGATCGGAATACCATCCCGGCAAAATCGGATTATAGAAATAGTCTTCATCTGACAGAGGATTGGAAATATAAAAATCATCATTTCCTTTATAAGAAAAATAATCAAAGAGAGCCACAGACTTTCCAATAGCCGGCAATTGTTGTTCTTTCTTTGAGTTACATGACATCATTGTCATCCCCAACATAAATATGGAGAGCCAGACAATTGACATTAATCGTATTACCTGTGTATTCTTCATAATACTTCTTATTTTTTTTATAATCAAATATGAATTACTGATCTTTTCCGCAAAGATAAGCCAGCTCACAAAACTACAAATATAATTATGTTACGGGCTTCTTTTCCTAAATAACATCTTCATTTTCAATGTTACATCTATCTTTTCCCTTGTAGCACGTCTAAATAATTACACTGATTATAAGCACATTACAATCTCATTTTTTTTGAATAAAAGCTATTTAAATTCCCAATAATCCAGATTGAAAAGTTTGTTTCCTTTCTCTCCTTTAAAGCAGAAATAAAGATCATGTACACCTTTTGCATTCTTTATCCGGCATGACATCTGTTTATATATATCCAGTCCTCCTGTTGGTGATATACTGACACAGCCTATTACCGGACCTTCCGTGCTGTCCAGACGAATTTCTATCATTCCGCCTTTTTCAACACAAGCTGCGCTTACACTGAATTTCTTTGCTCCCTTCTTGCCAAAGTCGACACCACGCACACACAGATATTCATTATCATCAATATCGGTTATATACAAACCACCATTCTTATGATTTTCAGCTTTCAGACCATATCCCCAAGCCATCGTTTCGGCTTCCACTCTACGGTAAGGATTAAAGTTTTCAATCTGTTCCAGTTTCGTTTCCTGCCAATAAGGAACTTCCTTAATGGTTCCATCCGGATTATAATGCATTTTTGCAACAGATACCGAACGGCGTTCTTTATGGTCGAAAGTCTCCAGATGAAGCAAATCATAATTTAGACCAAACACATAAGAACTGCCTTTATAATCGATAATTCCGGGATGATTTCCTCTGGTTCTTTCCGTTGGACGCATAATATATCCTTTTGTACTCCATGGTCCGGTAGCTTTGTCGCTCATAGCATAGCCAATCCCTTCCGGACAACAAGTAGAAGCAAAAGCCATATAATAATGACCGTTACGTTTATATACCCACGGACCTTCCTGATAATGTTCCGGTTTATCAGCCAATTTTACTATTTCCCCCGAATATGAAATCATATCTTCATTCAGTTTCACATAATAAACATTCGGATTGCCCCAATACATATACGCTTGTCCGTCATCATCAATAAATACGGTAGGGTCAATATCATCCCAATGCTCTTTTTGCCAAACCAATGGTTTGTTCAATGGGTCTTTAAAAGGACCATAAGGAGAGTCGGATACCAATACACCAATACCATTACCGTGAATCGGGCAATACATATAAAATTTGCCATTACGTTCGATGACTTGTTCTGCCCAAGCACCGTTATCACGTTTCACCCAATCAAAACTCTTCAGAGAAGCGACTGCTCCGTGATCGGTCCAATTGACCATATCAGTAGAGGTATAAAGCAACCAGTCCAACATTTTGAATCCTTCGGCATCATCCTCATCATGGGTTGTATAAAGGAAAACGGTATCGTTATATACCATCGGAGCCGGATCGGCAGTATATTTTGTTTGTATAATAGGATTTTGTGCAGTTCCAGAAGTAGCGGCAGTCATTGCCAACAAAAACGACATGCCTAAAAATTTTAAGTTTCTCATATTCTTTTATTTAAAATGATTATTTGGTTATTAATACTCCACCATTGCAAGGAATAGCCAATTGCAATTCTTGTTTCTTTCCTATTTCTATTTGTTTTACGCTACCCTGCAATGCCTTATCATCACTAAACAGTCTCACCTTTTCTCCATTAGAGAACATCGGCAAATTAACTTTAAGTTTCAGTGTTTCCTTCTGTGCATTTACTCCGGCAATATACCATTTGTCGCCATGACGACGGGCAAGAATAACATATTTACCAGGATAACCGTCAATGAAACGTACCTCGTCCCAAGTCGTTGGAACCTCTTTCATAAAATCAATTGCCCACGACGGAGCATCGGTCAGGTTATTCGGTGCCAAAGCGAAATGCTGTACCGGACTCTGAAATAGCACCGCCGTAGCCAGTGCGTAGACATCTGATGTCACCCGCCGGCTTCCCCGTGGAGCATTATCCGCATTATAATATTTGTTCAATGCACTACCTCCAAAATCCATGCTACCTACAGTGTTACGGATAAACGGATGCAGGGTGGCATTAAAGGCCTCATTATCACAACTGCCTTGAGAGAAATGAAGATTTTCACTAGCCAATACAGCCTCACTCGATGCGAAGTTAGGATACATACGTTCCCAGCCACGAGGCAAAGTACATCCATGGAAAATAACTAAAAGGCCATACTCGTTTGCGTCCGACAAGATATCCTCATACAACTGCATAGTCATTTGCTTGTCGCCTCCGAAAAAGTCCACTTTTATTCCACGGATACCAATGCTTTGCATCCATTTCATCTCCTTACGTCGGGCTATCGCATTATCCATAATACCTCTCGGAGTTTGCGGAGCATCATTCCAATACCCATTCGAATTATACCACAAATAAAGAGCTACCCCTTTGTCCTTCCCATATTTAGCCAATTCTTCAATTTTATCACGTCCTATTTGTTTATCCCACAAGGCATCCACCAACACAGACTGATAGCCCATTGCTGCCGAGAAATCAATATACCGGAGTTGCTCTTTGTAATTAGTACTTCCATCCATACCGATGATCCAGCTCCATGAACCCCTGCCATACGTAAACTCTCCTTTTGCAGGATAAAGCGGTTTTACAACATCAAAAGGAACCGTTGTCTCCACTATTGGAGCCAAAGTCTTGCCCACAGTAATAGTACGCCAAGGCGTCTCGCCCGGTAATGCTATCCCCGGAGAAACCGTACCATTCCCATTTGCTTCACCTTCTTGCGGAAATCCGATTGTATACGTTCCTCCTTTGTGTCCCAACAGACGACTCGCACAATATCCACCATTTACTCCCGTTTCGGAAACAAGCACCCAACCGTTATCTCCATTACGGAACAGGCAGGGAAATGTGTATCCTTCTCCCCAGCCATTTTTGCCTGCGGCATCATCTGCCGTATAAGACGTCTCATAACTTGGAGAAGTACGGGCAAATCCTCCCATCGGTTTACTTTGCGGACAAAGGAAAGTGGTGGTTCCGTCAGGAAACGCAAATCCTGTGGCTTCTTGCTTAACCACGCAACTTAGTGTCTCACCTTGCGGATACATCTTATATTTAAAAGCAACATCGTTATTACTTATGCGGAATATAACATCATAAATTGTTTTCCCTTGTTGTGTAAACGAAAATACAGCTTCATTCGCCACATAATGCACCTTGCTCTTTTTAATAGAAGCCAACTCGTATGTTTCATCTATTTTATTGGTTGAAACATTCTTCTCCAGCGACATCCCCGATGAGAAATCTCCTATATTTGCAACCATCCCCAATGGAGATGGCTTCAAAAAAAGAACATTGTCATAACTAACAGAATAAGAGGGTCTTCCATCCATATCTGCGACTGTTACTACCAACTTTCCATCAGGACTTGTTATCTGTTTATTTTCTGCACTTGCAACGCTACTCCCCAATAGCATAGCCATTACTATAAAAGACTTCATCCTATTTCTACTTTTCAGATTTTTTTCTACTGACATAATCACACTTTCTATTTACAATCAAAACTTTACAGAAACTGCCTTCCCACTATAATCAACGCTTTTTTGAGTCCCGTCCTGAAGGGTTACAGTAAATTTACGGTTCTTCAACATTCCCTCATACGTACCTTTTCTTGCCCCTATCGTCAATTTACGAGATGCATTATTCCAAGAGATTGGAATTTCCGTATAAGCTCCTTTTTCGTAATTGTAATTATCAAATTCATCTTCATATAAAATGAAGTTTCCATTCGCACCCGCATACACCTTCAATTCAAGATGATCCCACGGTTTTTCAGTTGCATACTGAACTTGTGGACCGACAGGAATAATACTACCCGCTTTTACATACAATGGAATAACATCAAGTGTAGTCTCTTTGGTAATTTCCTTTCCGCCTTCATGTTTCTCGTTCGTCCAGAAGTCATACCATAGAGTTCCTGCCGGTAAGTATATTTTGGTAGATTTCGTTTCCATGAAATCCACAGCAACGTCAGTTTTTGCTTTTTTCACTCCATCCCTGTTCCATCCCTCTTCTTCGGAGACTTTTACCACAGCTTCCGGTGTATATTGTGCATGAGCAATCGGAGCTACAAGGATTGATTTTCCAAACATATATTCGTCATTGATATCCCACACCTTTCTGTCATCTACAAAATCCATCATCAAAGCGCGCATAAAACTCGATTGGCGATTGCTTACCTCCCAAGAAGTAGAATAAATATAAGGCAATAAAGAGTAGCGCAGACCTATCATCTTCTCAATGGCGTCATATACAGGTTCGCCTTTTTTCCCGAATTTATAAATTTCCCTGTAAACATCCGTCCCGTGCGAACGCATCATCGGATTGAACGTTCCAAACTGCAACCAACGCACATAAAGCTCCTGATACAATGGATTTTTTGAAGCACTATCATCATTCCAGCTTTCATTATAGTGTCCTGCAAAAAAGCCACCAATATCACTATTCCAGTGAGGCATACCACACAAAGAAAAGTTTAATCCGGCAGGAATCTGATTTCTAAAACTCTCCCATGTGGAAGCGACATCACCACTCCATACATTTGCACCATAACGTTGTTGCCCCAAAAATCCCGAACGGGTTAAAATAAACACACGTTTGTCCGAAGTCACTGCACGCTGATGGTCGTAAACCCCTCCGACAGTCATCAACGGATAAGCATTACGCACCTTACGGAACGAGCCCAGATAGGTTTTGGTATCCATATCCTCCGGCTTCCAGTCCAAATGGTCGGGTTCGGTAGAGTCCATCCACCAGGCATCCATTCCCAGCTTGAAAATTCCATCATTCAGATATTTCCAATAAATATCACGCGCTTCAGGATTGTAAGCATCATACACTCTTACACCGGAAGGATATTCCATGTTGGGGGGCCATGACTCCAATCCCGATTGCGGCCAAGTAGTGAAGTTAAACAACATCCCTTTTTTGTCCAATTCTCTATAAGGTTTGGTCATCGGTCCGAATGACGACCAGATAGATATAGCCATGTGTGCGTTCATCGCATGGACATCCTCAATCATCTTTTGAGGATTATTGAAAGTCGGATTCTGAAAATCCATCGCATTCCACAAATAGTTATGCCCCCAATATTGCCAATCCTGAATAATACCATCCAAGGGAATACCCAATTCACGATATTTACGAACAACGTCTACCACTTCCTCCTGGCTTTTATATCTTTCTTTACTTTGCCAGTAACCATAAGTCCATAAAGGAAACATCGGTGCTTGTCCGGTCAAGCTGCGTACCTGTGCTATAACACCGTCGGCATTTTTCCCATACATGAAGTAATAATCCACACAGTCCCCCACTTCAGAACGGAAAGATGTTTCAACTTCGTTATCCGTAAAAAGAGTCGGCGAATAGTTATCCCAAAACACACCATATCCTTTAGTAGACTGGAAGAAAGGTGACACATCTTCAAGGTTACCCTGTACCAGATTTTTAGTCATGTTCCGCTGAATCATCTTTCCATTTTGCAATTGTCCCAAACCATAAATGGCTTCTTCCTTATCTAATACAAAAGGTTGATAAACCTGATAAGTTTTTGTCCCGGCATCATCGAAATCAATAAACTGCATACCGGATTTCTCTGCCAATAACGACTTGCCATCCTTTGAGAAATAAGAAACAATTCCCGTCCCGGTGTCCACTCTGACACTTAGTTCACTGGTGTTCAATACAATTTTATTATCTTGTATATCAGCCTTGAAACTTACCTTTTCAGGTTTTGCAATTACAGAAAGACTCTCTTTTTCATAGGCAACACCTTCCGGAGACTTTATTATCCTCGCCACAGCAGGCGCAAAAAATTGTACTTCTATATCCACTGCATTCACTGTGGTCTTGATACCCGACGATGTTTTCTGATAATTTTGTGCGAATAAAACATTTGTACTGAAGCATAAACATATACCCCAAAATAGATGATGTATTTTCATAATTATAAAATGATAAAGTTTTTAATTAGTTACCAACAGATGTTGCATACAAGCCAATCATTGCTCCTGTAAAGCCACCAGCCACATTAGTAGAAAGAATATCACCGGAAACGGTTCCTCCTAAGTTTATAAATACCTTGCCATCAATCGAATAATTAAAACGATAATCATCTCCATTGGCTGCTACTTGCAGTGTCACAGGTTTCTCTGTTTCTATCTTCACCTCACCCAGGACACTCGCTTGTCCTTTTTCGGTTCTTTGCAGTATCAGATAATAGTCTTTTCCCTTTTTAGTGATACCGAAAACATAGTGATATCTTTCATTTTGATAACATGTTATACCGGCAAAATCTTTCTCATTTTTCGGTTTGTACTCCATGGTCGCTACCGCTGTAAATTGATTATGCTGCTGACGGTAGAACAAGGTAGAAGTAGGTTTCACTTCATTGATATTTGAGGTAAAAGGGATGATCCGCAATCCTTTATCGGTCATATCAACGAAATCTTCACGAGGACCTCTAAGACCAATCCATCTAAAGTCTAATGTCTTATCGGAGAAATCATCCTTAAAGACAAAGTTGCCACTAGGCAAATAACCGTTTTTTCCTGTTTGGTTCTCTACTCCCGAAGGCATCTTCAATGTAGGTTTCATAGGGATAAGCCCATTTTCGAAAACGGGAAATGTTCCGCTCCAGTCCACCGGAAGAATAAAAGTTTCGCGTCCGGTATTCACTCTGTTCTTCTCATTGGGGCGTATTCCTAAAAATACACCATAATATTTTCCGTCGGGTCCCTCCACTAAGTCTGCATGACCAGCCCAGTCTACTTTATTCGCCCGATTTGCAGGAAAATAACGTTGAGTCAAAATAGGATTATTATTTGCCGGAAGATAAGGTCCTTTCGGATGATCACTTACAAAAATGACTTCGCTATGCCAGCCTCCGGTTCCTCCTTCGGCACACATTAAATAATAACGTCCATCTTTCTTATAGATATGAGGAGCTTCAATCCATATCGGCTTTTCTTCTATATTTACGCCACCGTTTACGATAATCCGGTCTGTTCCTGGAACCACTTTATCATTTTCTACATCATAATCCCATATTTTTATGACACGGTGTCCCGAATAACGTTCTTCTCCCTGAGCAGGAGCATCATTATGTACCACGTATGCCTTGCCATTATCATCAAAGAAAAGAGAAGGATCAATGCCTTCAAATTGAAGTTTGATTGGATCACTCCAGCCATTCTCCGGATTCTTTGTCTTTACCACCATATTTCCAAAGCCGCCGGAAAATTGAGTGGTTATCATATAAAACGTATCATTATGGGGATTATATCTTATAGCAGGAGCATATACACCAGCACTAATGCCACAATCTTCAACCTTTAATTGTGATGTTCTGTCCAGCACATGACCGATTTGTTTCCAGTTGACCAAATCATTAGAATGGAAAATAGGCACCCCGGGAAACATGGCAAAAGATGAGCACACCAAATAATAATCATTCCCTTTCCGCGTTATACTCGGATCGGGATAACAACCCTGCAAAATAGGATTATAGAACTCACCCGGCTTTAAAGGATTGTTTTGATAAATAGCATCCTCTCCCTGATAAATAAATTGCGTAAAGACAGGAGCATTTTTCGTTATTTTACCCTTGCCACTCACCTCCATATTAAAAAACAGCATAAAAAATACGACAAGCGCCACAGATTGCCAGCCCGACAAAATCAATTTTAATGTTCTCATAATATCACTTTTTATTTTCTATAATTTTCTGTTCCATAGTAGTGTTTGCAAATGTATCGATTCGGTTTTATCATATATGTAGAATCATGCTACAGGCATCTATATATAGGTTACATTTATCACAGACATGTAACATTCTTCTTTTTCGATGTTACACCAGCCTTAAATCCATAAAATGATAAGAGGTATGTTAGATTGAAAAGACAACTATCCCTGGTTGTCTTTTCAATCTGAAGACTGCACGATAAGTATTAATGGAAAGGAGCTGATCTATTAATAGAAAGAACCTGATCTATTAATAATAAACTTGCTCCCTATTAATTGAAAACTTCCGCAACTCAGTATGCAAACTTATTCTTTCTTCGTTATAATCTATAATTGCAAGCTTTGTTTATAAAAACAGAACTTGCAATTATATAAATGAAGGCTTCATTTATAAAAATGAAACTTGCGTTTATAGTTTGTAATAGGTGCAAAACAACTTTGCCAGTAACTAAAAACAAGTTTACCGGTAATGAAGAGTAATTTTTCTATTAATGAATCAGACGTGAAGTAGCTCTACACTATCTATTTAACGCAGTAAAATCAACGATATTATCACGAATTACTCAATAGTGTTAAGGAACATAATTACATCCTTTGCTTTTTTGGAAAAAACTCACTAAATTTGAAACATCATAAAACACAAAATAAGTAATATTTCAAATAAAGTTTTAGATAATTGATTATCAATAGTCCTATCTCTTAACCTTTATAGACTCTAATGTAAACATTCGCGCGCGTTTTTATTTAGTTGTATAACCTTTAAAATTAGAAATATCATGAAAGTAAAAGCGTTTATCTGTGCAATATTATGTACATTAGATTTATTTCTATTTAATTGTCAAGAAACAGTAGAAAAATTCAGTGATGAAAACACTCCAATTAAAGGATTAAAAAAAACAGTTACAATAGACAACATTGGAGAAATTCATAATGAATTATTAACAGCCTGTTATGCAACTCAAACAAGAGGAGAAAGCAGTACTTCTAATAATTTTGCAACTTCTTTTAATATATTCAAACACGAGTTCTTTGAAACTGGAGTATATGAATTTAGTAATGAAGATATAGAGCAGTGCCAAGCCTTCATTGCCGAATTTGAAGAATTTATGACTCTAGAATTAGATAAGACATTTTATGAAAAATCATCAGAACTTGTTTTAAATCGGATTAAGAATAATGATGGAATCTGTAATGAAGTCAAACAAGTTATTTATGAGATTACTGCTGATGACTGTACTCTTTCGGCGGATGAACTATGTGCATTAGCAGAAAAATACAAAAATTATTTGGGTGGTGATTATTTATTAGTATTCAGTAATATATTTAAATCTTCTTCAGAATATTGGTCTCCTGTAGCAACAAGAGGTTCTAATAACAGAAAAATCATAGTTGCTGATTGTATAGGTGGTTTATTAGGACTCACGTGTGGAGGTGCTATGAGCATTGTATGGGGAGCGGCTTTTTCTTATTCATTAGATAAATGCTTAGAGCCAAATACTTCAACTACTACCACCACTGAAACTACCACCACCACTGAAACTACCACCACTGAAACTGAAGCAATTGTACCTGCGTAGATAGTAATGAATATATATTATAAAACAATTCATATGAAACTACTAAAAGAAAACAAAACAGACACAGCGATACTCTTGTTGTTCGCAGTTTGGGGAATATATGAAATATTCGCAATGCCATTTGTGTATGACAAATTCGTCTCTATCGCTGTTTGTATGGTACTGGTGTGGCTGTTTCCCATATGTTGCCGGACTACAAAACCGAAAGACTCCGGCATCAGATACAAAGCCATGCAATATGCGCTGACGTTTACACTGACGTTGCCTTGCGCCCTTAAGATTACGGAAGTACTACGCGGACACGCTCTATTGGTCGATAGTATCAAGATTGTTTTCGTAAGTATCTTTGTGCAGAGTGCCTGTTTCCTGTTCTTCAAATATAAACAGACAAAGAGCTAAAGGCGATAAAGTAAATAGGAGGTGTGCCAAAATTAAGGCGCATCTCCTTTACTTGGTACGTATTTCAAACATGGTTATGCGATTTACAAACCAATAGTACTACAAATCCTGATAATACAGCCAGTTGTCCTTCTGATTCTATGATAGACACAGATTATCCCATATCAGTCATTCACCCATAAACAACCTTTTTATGAATCCCCCCATCAGGTTAACCCTGTTCGCAACCATTCTTTTAGGGCTGCTCACAGTCTTGACGTGTACCGAGAACGATACATGGTTCACCTTCTCTTTTGCCGCCATTTGTACTACAAGCAGTGTGTTTCTCGGGCAGCTAATCAAACAGCCCGGCATGATTTCCCCGAATGTGCTATGGAAACTATGCGGAATGTTTGTGTTTGCCATAGCCATGTCCGTCTGTATGCATCTCCTAATTGATGATTATGCAATCAAAGTGTCATGCATCGCTTTGACGAATCTGATACTCGCCTTAGTCACATTATCGTATATGATATACTTCAGGAAACGGTAAGCCGAAGCAACTCACAGAACAAAAGGCTGACAAACAACAGAAGAAACTGTCTAAAAAAGTCGGTTCCATCATAATTTTCCTCCTTCAGGAAGGAGGGGAATTAGAGTTACTGACGACTTTTTAGACAGCCTTTACATTTTACTTTTTGAAAGAAAAGCTACTACCGCAGAAGCTTCTTCATTGGTGAAATACTGCACCGGTGTTATTGGCTGATACGTGTAAGGCACAAATTGAAATAGCTGTACAGCAGCAAACTTCTTATCAGCAGAGAGTATCACATCCATACGTATATTTCCACTAGCCTCGCTTTTTATTTTCAAATCAGTAGAGAATGAACCCGAATTCACAAAATTCTTTAAAGTATCCACATGCTTCAAATCAAAAAATACACTATGTTCTTTAGCCACGCTTTTTGTTGGCAAATAAATAACTTCCTTTGATTTCCAGAAAAGACGGAAAATCCCCATAAGGAACAAACCTGTTCCCAAAACCATTAAAGCCATACTGGCCGTAGAAGACTTGTCATCCAATTCGAAAATTGAAGCAAAAGCTAAAATACCAATCAATAACATTACAGAAGAAATTAAAACTCCAGAAACACTTGTACGTTTAGCGATATCAGGATGTGTAGATGCAAATATAGTAGCATCAATCGTTTGAGTAGTTGCCATAATATTTAATATTAAATTTATTAGTAAAATATAAACATAAAAGATAAGTGCAATCACCAGTACACAGAAGGTACCAGCAACCACTAAATAAACAATACCAATAAATTTACTACTAAATAATTATACGCCTCAAAGTGTATACATAGTACGCACTTGATGGTTGGCAATAATAGGAAGTTGTTGTATCATAAATCCGCCCCCAATGCTGTGATAGTGAACTCTCACGATCAGCACAACATTGCAGCACATTCTTTAAAGAAAAGAAATATTCTCCAAGCTGTACACGTTGAATACGCGACACTGATATTTGATGACTCTGCAAATTATTCAATTCGGCCACAGGCTTACCCGGAAGTCCCGGTGTACAGATCTCTCCATGCTGCCCAATGATATATGTAATATCACACTCCTGCTTATCCACCGTTTTTTCGGTAGAAACATTGCTTGCTATGCTATGAAAAGCTACTGTCAGCAACAGAAACAATATTACCTTTACAAATTTTGCCATATTCATCTGCAAATATAACAGATTCTCATTATGAAAAGTTCAATTAGGATATATTTTAATTATCTTAGTATTAGTAAAGGATAGATAGACAAACAAAAAAGGCTACCTTTGAGGGTAGCCTTTTCTATATCTATAAAAATAATTGTAAAATTATTCAGCTGATTCAGCTTTCGGTTCTTCAGTTGCAGGAGCTTCAACAGCAGCAGGAGCAGCTTCAGCAGTCTTCTTCGAACGACGAGTACGAGTAGCTTTCTTAGCAACTTTTTCCTTAAGCATATTTTCATTGTAGTCAACCAACTCAATGAAGCACATTTCTGCATTGTCACCCAAACGGTTACCAGTCTTGATGATACGAGTATAACCACCCGGACGATCAGCAATCTTAACAGAGATTTCTTTGAACAACTCTGTTACTGCAATCTTATCTTGCAAGTTGCTAAATACAACACGACGAGAGTTCGTAGTATCTTCTTTAGACTTAGTGATCAAAGGCT
>OFHM01001919.1_pt1 | contig 12596 bp, 5 predicted proteins | sample 1521311 | NCBI WGS metagenome assembly OFHM01 (sample SAMEA3504083, study PRJEB24116) | mouse gut metagenome | biome: mouse gut; feature: mouse-associated habitat; material: faeces | place: Denmark | collected 2011 | reverse complement strand
ACGGACATGGTTGGACGGGACATTGTAGAGCTTTGCCACTTCTGCACTGGTGTATCCGTTCTGCTGGAGACGGAGTGAGATGATTCCCTTTTTCAAATGATTACTGCCTGCACATTCCAGTCTCTTCAGGTAAGAGGCGGATTCCTTTGACAGTACCGCCTGTTCTGGGGACAATGCGTCTGTTTTACCGAGTATAAATTCCGGCTCATAGGTACTGCCGTCTTCGGCAGTAAGGATTGCATCCAGAGAGCAGAACGCGCTTTTACGTTTCCCACAGTCCCGCCAGTAATCATAAATGGCATTCCGGACTGCCGCCCTCGCATATGGCTGGAACGGCTGTGTGGAGCTGCATTTCATAGCGGCATTGCATAGGGCAAGGTATCCGGTCTGTGTCAGCTCGTCAAACTCATCCTGTGACAGATTGGTAAAGCTTCTGGTAAGCGCCCGTACCATCCGGGGAACGAGGCTTAAATGAGCGGTTACAAGCTGTTTCTGTTTGTAATTCATAACTTCCTTCATGAAATCTCTCCTCTTCATCCGGCCATACTAAGCGGTATGTGGTTATTCTTAAGGACTTTGGATGCTTCCTGTATCAGCTGGTCGCACATATAGTCGCTGAAATTCCCGATATGTGCCTGACGGGTCTGCAGGCAGAATTTATCGCCGATCCACCGGTAAGCCTCCTCGCGGCTGAAGATTCCCTTTCTCCAGAGCTGGTCGAAAATCTGATGGGCCTGGATGCGTTTCTTACGGAGCGTGCGGTTCGCCAGGGAGCCTTTCGGCAAGGATGTCCCCTGGTGGACGCCTACATAGGAATCACAGGCCGGATAGTGGCTGCATACATAGACCTTTCCCCCGGATGAGTGATGTCCATACACATAGGAAGCATCTCTCAAGATTGCAGGGTTGCCGCAGTATGGGCAGCGGATTGTCTGTTTTTTCATAAATGTTCACCTCTCTTACGTTTTGTATATGTATAAAATACTTAGAAATAATAATTCTTACGTTTTGTATACGTATATTATAAGTAAATAAACAAGGAATTCCTATAAGTCAAGAGCAAAAACAGGTGCCAATTTGGGACTTTTCCCCAATTTCCTCCAGTTAATACGTTAATGTAATAAAGCAAAAGAATAAGCACTGAAAAATTGTGATTATACATATCTTCCAATGCTTATTTAGGATGCTTTCATATGCAATTGTATGTAGGATAGGGATTTTTGTCAGATCCCAATCGCCTTATGATTTTCTTATCCTTCCTTGCCTGAAAATTTAACTTGCTAAAAAAGCTTGCTGACCGCTATTATACCTCCGGATAAAATATCGCCTGAATCAGTGGAAACAGGCCGCTGTCTGTAAATCTTGGATAATTGACTGCGGTAAAGATAAATTTATCACAGAAATACCGGAGCAGGAACAAAATCACCAGTATGATGCATACCCGGTAAAAGATGCATGTCCTTTTGTTTCTCTCCCTGGAAGGGAAGAACCTGCAATATAAGATAAAACACATAGGCAGGAAGATAAAGCTGGCAAAAATCTGGTCAATGGATTGTATGATTGTAGTAAGGTTCCTCATAGATCATCCCTCCGGTTTTTCTTTTCTCTGTACGTGGCAGGAAGAATAAGTGCAACTGGTAGTAGAAAATATATTTATTGCTGCTTCATTACCAGTCATAGCAAGCTTTGTTCTGGATGTCCAATAGCGCCCTGCAGGGACAGTCCGGAGAAATGATCTTCTGTTCTTTTAGAAATTCTGCATACATATCCAGAAAGGCAGAATCTTTTAACTGCGCCAGGCATTCTCCCGGTTCCGGACGGCAGGCGAAAAGCATATTTGCATCCGAAAGAGGAAGAACCAGCGGGACGGCCCGGTGATCCGGGCAAAACAGGAATCCAGGCTGATTGCAGGAACTCTTTGCTCTGCAGTTGACACAATTAATATAAATACAGCGATGCCAGTTCCCGTCACAGGCATCTAAAAATCGGCGGATATGTTTGGCATCCGCAAGGCAGTGTGTTGTCTCCATAGTTATCTCCAGATACAGGCAGCCTGTAAAAAAGCTGTTTGTGTTAAAACGGTTGCCGGCAGATATGGCTGTCAGTAATTCATCCTGCAGCCTGCTAAATCTGCCAGCATAAAGTGAACGAGTTACCATATAAAATTACTTCTGGTGCTTACGTCTCCAGTAGAAAACAAGCCCGCTGATAATGATAAGAAGCAGGGAGCCTGTAGCAATACAGATGTATAGCAAGATCGGCGTATCATCCCCGGTCTTGACAGGAGAGGAAATGTCCGGTTCCTTTGGCTCGGTCGGTACTTCCGTCAGCTTCACGGTCTGGCTTTTGGCCTTGATGTCTTCATGGCTGGTTACTTCTACCTCTTTCTCTTTGTCCTCTTCCTTCATCGTAACAAAGAGTTTCTCAAAGACGACCACATCATGCCCTTTCAGTTCTGTCGCGTCAAAGGTAAAGGTAACATCAACGGAGCCGCTGGATTCTTCTGGTTTAAAAGTGGTTTCTGCAGTAACCGGCTTGCCATCGTTCAGGATTTCTTTGCCGGTTTCCTTGTCCATTAAAGTTCCTACCAAACGATAGGATGGACCTCCGGCAACCAGATCCGTATATTTCACCGTATCTATGATCAGTGTCTCTTTCTCAGCCAAAGCCTCCTGATCCCCATCCTTACCATCTTTGGCAGTGGTGCCGATTTCCGGGATATAGATGCTCTGAGGTTCAGACTCAATATCTGCATGGACTGCGACCTCTTTTTCCTGATAGGAAACGGATTCAAATGCAACAACGGTTTTCCCTTTCAGGGCGCTGGAATCAAAGGTAAAGGAAAGCTCTACGCTTCCTTCTGCCGCTTCCGGTATAAAGACAAGCTCAGATGTGACCGTTTTTCCGTCAACCAACAGGAATTCGCCATTTTCCTGATCCATGAGGGTGCCGGTCAGTTTGTATTCCTTCCCCGGAATCAGACGCTGGTAAGTAACCGTATCTACTATCGTCAATTCTTTCTTAGCAGGCGCCATCTGGCTTCCGGTTTCCGGGCAGGAGGCTTTTGTGCCAATCTCCGGGAAATAGATGCTTTGCGGTTCGGATTCGATGTCGGCATGAACCGTAAGTTCCTTCTCCTGATAAGAAAGGGATTCAAACGCAACAATGGTTTTGCCCTTCAGAGCTCTGGCATCAAACGTAAATGACAACTCCACAGTCCCGTCTGCTTTTTCCGGTGTAAATATCAGCTCCGAGGTCACCGGTTTTTTATCAACCATCAGGGACTTGCCGCTCTCTTTATCCATAAGGGTGCCGGTCAGTTTATACTCCTTCCCTGGAACCAGATGCTTGTAGGAAACGGTATCTGTAATCGTTACTTCCTTTTTCGCAGGTGCCATCTGGGATTCTGTTTCCGGACAGATGGCTTTTGTGCCGATTTCCGGGAAATAGATGCTCTGAGGAGTAGATTCAATGTCTGTATGAACAGCGATCTCCTTCTCCTGATAGGATACGGATTCAAATGCGACAATGGTTTTGCCCTTCAGGGCGCTTGCATCGAATGTGAAGGATAATTCCACCGTGCCATCTGCCTCTTCCGGCGTAAAGACAAGCTCGGAGGTCACCGGCTTTTCGTCAACCAACAGGGGGTTGCCACTCTCTTTATCCATGAGGGTTCCCGTCAGCTTATATTCCTTTCCCGGAACCAGATGATAGGAAACGGTATCTACTATCGTCAGATCTTTCTTTGGGAGTGCCATCTGGGATTCTGTCTCCGGGCAGCTTGCCTTTGTGCCGATCTCCGGGAAGAACATCTGCTGATCCTTAAACTCTGGATCTGCATGCATTCCTACTTCTTTTTCTTCTTGGGTGACGGATTCATAGATAACCGTATTTTTCCCTTTTAGGGAGCTTCCGTTAAATTCAAATACAACGTCAACGGTGCCTTCGCTGGCTTCCGGGGTAAATGTAGTCTGTGCAGTGATCGGAGTATCGCCGTCTAAGAGAGGTTCTTCTGTCTCCACATCCATCAGCCTTCCGATAGCGACATATTCCAGATTCGGAACCAGCCCTTTGAAGAAAATGGTATCGGTAAGCTGTACTTTTTCATCCGCATTGGCGATATTCTCCTCCGTATCGGAGTCCTTCGCCTTTGTGCCAATCTCCGGGAATGAGATCTGCTGGTCTGTATCCTTTAAATCTGCATGGACAGCCAGTTTCTGCCCGTTCTGATGCAGTTCCTCAAAAATGACCGTAGTTTTGCCTCCCAGAGAGGTTGCATCAAATGTGAAGGTAACCTCTACGCTTCCGGAGGACCTCTTTGCCGTAAACTCCGTTTCAGCAGTTACGGGCTTTCCGTCAATCAGGATTGCTTCTCCGGATTCTGCATCCATCAGCGTGCCGATGACCTGATACTTCTGGCCCTTCTTTAACCCGGAATATTCCACGGTATCGATCAGTGTCACTTTCTTCTCCGGTTTGCTCATATGGGTTCCGGTATTCTTATCGAGGGCGGTGGTGCCAATCTCAATCTTGTCATCGGTAAGCGTCCCTAAATCTACGCTGATGGAGTCCTTATAAATGGTGACTTCAAACTTCAAGAGATCCATGCTTTCGTTTGCCTTGCAGCGCTGTTCTTCTATAGTGTAGGTATCATAAGGAAGAGCACCCTTGGAATCATTTGGCTTGGATGTCCCGAACCAGATCCCGTCTTCCGAAGTCTTCCCCTGGTTGGTGTTGTGGGTGTGCTTATTCCATTTGGAAGAAGTGCTGGCGTAACCGTTTTTGTCGGTAACAATCGTGTGGCTTTCTCCGGTTGTAACAGAGGTGATAGAAAACGGGATATCAGAAAGCCGTTTCTGCTCTCCATCAGCAACCTTGACGAGTTCCAGATCTCCGCGGATAATCTGGTTTGATATGGCAGCCTCTTCAGAAGTCAGATCCACAATCTCGCCGTTTTTTGTGATATCAAATTCTACAGAGAGCTTACCTTCATTCAGATAACCTTCCGGAGCCTTGGTTTCATCTGCCCGGTAATGTCCAAAGGGAAGTGCGTCTTTCTTTGTGGAGACAGAGCCTTTGCTGTCTGTCGTCAGGCTCATAACCACCTGATTCTTGGTATAGGTTTTGCCATCTACCACAACAGGATTTTCATTTAAGGACGTGATGGTAAATGCTGCATTTTCCAAGGTAGCACCGCCCTGGGGCTCTGCCTTCTTTGTTTCAAAATCCCGTTTCTGGAGTTTTACGCCGCCCCGGCAGACCTGTTCTTCTACAGAAGATGCATTATAGCAGGATACGGTCTCTACTTTGCCGCCTGCTGTGATCTTCTGTACAAACACAGTATCATTGGCAAGATATCCGGTCGGAGCTTTTGTCTCCTGTACTGTTACGGTGCCAAGGGGGAGGCAGGGAGTCTTCCCGTCTTTCTGGGTATAAAACTTGTCCCCGGAAATCAGATAATCCTTGGAAAATTTTGCTTTTCCTTCGGAATCTGTTTTAAAGATCCAGGTACGTGTAGGCTTTGCACCGCCAGCAGCTGGGTCTTTATCAGACTGCTCGGTATAAAATTTCACCGTAAACTGGGCCTCCGCTAAAGAAGCTTTGCCCTGCGGCTGTGCCATTTTTAGTTCTTTATCAAGCTTCTGAAGCAGCAGATCCATCGGATCGTTCTGGGGCACTTCCGTTACATTCAGGGGAGCCGTCTTTTCCGGCTCTACCGTCACATTATGGGCAGTTACATCAATAATGTAGCCTTTGGACGCCTTCAGCTCCTTGACCGTATAGTTTCCGGATTCTAATTCACCGGATTTTGCGTAACCGTTCTGGTCAGTGGTCAGTTTTCCAACCAGTTTTTCTCCCTTATAAATGCCATACTCCGCACCTTTTAAGGAATAATTGCCATTACCGTTAGAGACGGCAGCATTTGCTGATGCCTTGTGAAGCTCTATGTAACCGTAGGGGACCTGATACCAGCTTCCAACTAAGGTCTGGTCGTTGTTGCCCGGAATGATAAATGCCCTGAAGGTTGCCGGAGGCTCCGGGAGCCCCTTGATGGCATTTGCTATTTCCACAGATTTATCAATATAATTCTGGGGAGCACCATGGAAGGCGCCGCTGTCTGAAGCATAGCCTGCATAGATGTAGGCAACGACCAGATGCCCGATAACGTAGGAATTATCATCCGACCATCCGCCGAGATACTGGTTTTTGATATGTTTGTCATAACCGTACCCGCCATTCAGGTAATATAAAGCCTTCCGGATGGGAGAGTCATTGCTAAGCAGTGTGTAGGCATAGGTTCCGGATGAGGGCGTAGGCTGTAACGGCTCTACGCAGTAGGCGGTGTTGCTGCCGTCAAAGGTCATTCTGGAAGTAGAATAGCTTCCATATTTGATAGAAGCACCTGCTTGGTACTGGATAGTGCCGTCTGCGGCGTGGACAGGGATGCTGCCAGAAAGGCAGGTGCCTGCAGTGACAAGAACTGCCAGCAGAAATGCAGACAGCCGCTTGGTAAGTTGTTTTGCTTTTTGTAACATAGGTTACCTCCTTGGAAATAAAATTTTGCCATCTCTACGGGCTCTACCATTGGCAGATTCCCCTCGTAAGATGGCAAAGAAAAAAGCAGCCATATCAGCTGCTTCATCTACGGATTATTTAGTTGTATTGGTCGAAAGATGGTTCTTACCAGCCTTCTGTTCTTCATATGACCATTCATTCTCTATATTTGGCGGACCGCGGATCTTCCAGATCTGCAAATGTTGTGCTGAAAAAGAATAGAATCTGTTTTTCTTTGTATTTGAAGCTGTCTCCATAGAATTAACCTGCCTTCTGTTTCTGGCGCGCCAGAATCTCTAAAAGTTCCTGACGGTCGGTGGTGATCAGTTCCTTTTCCAGTGCAGAAGCTTTAAACTCTACGGTGATGTTATTGTTGTTGGTTGAGATTAAGCCATTCCCCCTTTGAAAATGTGTAATGTTCATGACCTCTGTTTCAGAGAGATGAAGAATGTGCTTCACCCTCTGAGCCTCCTCATCCTCCATGTTTAGGATGATCTTGGTCTTACAGTTATTGATGATCCCTTTTCCATATTTGCCGTCATCTAAAGCGAAGAAATCATTTAAGTCCTGGGTGGCGAAGATCCCGGCTCCTGAGTAGGCGCGGATGATCTTGGCAATCTCCAGCACGAATTCTGCCGCCAGCCGGTTGCTGGAAGCACCGATTAACTGCCATACCTCATCCACGAAGATTGCTTTTTCTTCCGTCCGGTTTTCCTTTGCCTTGTCCCAGACATAATCCAGCGCCACAAACATGCCGACCGTTAAGAGGTCGCTGGAACCGGTCAGCTCTGAGATATCCAGTACTGTATACTTATTGGTCAGGTCTACGTTGGTCTGCTGGTTGAAAGAGGAAGCAGAACCGTGTACCAGGCGGTTCAGGATGTGCGCCAGCCGTTTCGTATCCCGGCTTTCCATCAGGATATCATAGACATCCTCCAGAATTGGCATCTCCTTATACTGGCCAGGATGTTCCGGATCAAACAGGGATTCGTTCTTATGGGTGATCCCTTTTCTGGCATAGGTTTTAATAAACGCTTCGTCCAATAACTGTTTCTCCTCATGGTTCATGTCCGGGATCAGTAGGCTGAAGAAAATATGCAGCTTCTGGATCTTGGAAGCAAGCGCCGAGGCATCCAGTGTCGGTCCGTCAAGAAGTTCATTGACGGAGTTATCGACTTCCCGGATTTCCATGATGTTGATACAGCTCCGGCTGGCCGGGGAGATTTGGATAAATTCCCCGCCTACATTCTTACAGGCGCGATAAAACTCATGTCCCTTTAAGGGCGCAATAATAAATACTTGAATGCTCTTCCGGCGCATCCGAAGCGCCATAGTCTGCATGGTAAAGGTCTTTCCGGCTCCGGAACATCCCAGGATGCAGATGTTGGAGTTCTTATACTGCTTGGAATCGAAGATATCCGCAATGACCAGCGAATTATTATGCTTATTGACTCCGAACAGGATGCCGTTATCGTCGCAGATACTATAGCTGGTAAATGGATAACAGCTTGCAGCTCCGGTAGTCAGCACGTTCCGCTTGGACAACTCATAAAGCTTTTTATCCAGAGAAGCCAGCGGCAGGGAGGACAGAAAGCCTTGCTCTTGCAGAAAATAACAGGAACGCAGATCCATATCCTGGGAAATCAGAAGTTTCTTCATTTCCTGAATCCTCCACTGCAGTTCCTCCAGGTCTGATGCCGTAATGGTAATAAGCAGGTTCATATAATAGAAATCCTCATTGTTGGCAAGCCCGGCCTTTAGGAAATAACCGGAACGGATTGCGGAATCCAAATCGTCAAAGTCTGAATTGGTATCCGAGGCATCCTTGATCTTGGAACGGTTGATACGGATTTGCTGTCCCAGACGCTGCTGGATCTTATCCTTCGGCTGCTTATGCAGGTAAAAGTCAATATCAATCCCTTCCCCCGCATTGATGAGGAGGGAGAGCCAGCCGGGAGTGACCTTATTCTTATAGCCGTCTGACGGAACCATGAGATAGGTATGGTAAAGCCCGTTGATCCGTACATAATTGCTATGCTTCAGATCCAGGGATTCCGGTGCGGTAAATGTATTACAATGGATGGTATCCACATCTTTACCCTCCGCCATGCGTTGTCCCAATACTTCGGTGATCCGTTCCGGGAGAGGTTTGTCGGTACATAATGTCCGGTTCAAGAGCGTATAGAGCACATCCGTAGTAAATTCATCCTCATTTTCATGTATGACCACATCATTGCCGCACTGATAGAGGAAGGTCTTTGCCGTCTGTGCCGCAGTCTCCAGCGCCGCCAGGATTTCTTTTTCTTCCGTCTTCCGGTTTACATTGAACGGTTCATATTCAAAGATAAGAAAAAAGCGGCGTGATACAGCCTCCCTGGAGCTTAAATGCCGGACAAACTGGATATAGTCACGTTGGAGTTCCCTGCATCTGGGATCTGCTTCCCGTTCCAGCTCTTTTGCGGACTGCTCCAGGTGGCGGTTGATATCCGCTTTCTTCGAGATCATCTTGATCTGGAGCTTCAAAGGGCTGATTTTCAAATAAGAGATAAAGCTGTAGATAATGCTCTGCTGTTCTCTGGCGCTTCTTAACAGGAAGTTGATGGGTTCAATCTCCAGGATCTTGACGTAACGGTGGTCGGTGGTATAGACGATACCGTTGGCAATCTTTTCGATGGGAAGATAGTCCTCCAATGTCTGGTATTTTCGTTTCTTCTTTTTCGCCGGGGTGGAAGGCGGGCTGTCCGGATGATTCTTCCGGTAGGCAGCCTCCCTCTTTGCTTCCTTTTCAAGCCGTGCGGCTTCCTGTTTTTCGTATTTCTCCCGCCGAAGGGCTTCTTTCTTCTCATACTTGGCTGTGCGGACGGCTTCTTTTTTATCCTCCTTTCTCTGCCGTTCGCGTGCGGCCTTTTCTCTTTTGGCATCTTTTAGCGCCTGAGCTTGTGCTTTCTTCGCCAGCTTCCGTTCTACTTTCAGGATCCGTATGTCTTCCTTTGCCTGCTTTTTAATGCCGCTGCTGGTAGAAGTATCGTAGATCCGGCGTTCCCGTTTCTTTTCTATTTTCCTACGAGCAGCCTCTTTTTTCCTGGCTTTTCGGCTGGAATGTCTGGCATCCAAAGCATCTGATTGAGAAGCTTGGTCTGCAGTTTCTTCAGAGGTATAATTACTACAATTTGTTTTCACAGCAGCACCTTGCTTTGTGTTTCCTTTGTTCTTTTTCCGCTTCTGGCTCTTGGGTTCGCGGTTCCTTGCGTGTTGCCTCCGTTTCCGGTAATCCGGCATGACGTCAGAACGGTAGATGATCCTACGGTTTTTCACGAACCGGAGAGCATTCATCAAAAATGCAGTCAGGCTTTCCCCGCCAATTCCGATGAGGGCAACCATGGCGGCCGGAAGGGAAGTCATGCATAAGATAATGATTCGCGTGGTCAGGGATAAGGGCAGATGGACAACCGGGATTCCAATCCCGGCTGCAAGCACAGCCCCTTCAATGGCATTTCGGATCTTGAACATCCCACCCATAAAAGTACCGCGTTCCATAAAATTGCGGGGGATCAAAGCGACCTGCTGTTCTTCCGGGCTGCTCATGGCGTCACCTCCTCTGCATGGTTTGTGACATGGTTGATATCGGTACTTCCCGTATTGCCTGCTGTGTGACCGTCAGTTTCACCTGTGGTATAGGTTCCCACAGAATTTCCTGTATCACTACTTTCCGTATCTGCATAACCGCCTTCCTGCATGGCTTCAATCTCTTCCGTAGTTACGGAAGGAAGGGAATCATCTGTCTGGCGTGTATAAATACGCATATATGCGGTGTCTGATGATGGGATCTGTCGCTTTTCCTCTCCGAATGAAAATGTACCATCCGCAGTAAGGCAGGTTACAGGAAACTTGCTGCCATCTGATAAAGAAAACTGAAACAGGGTTTCTCCATTGGAGGGATAACTGGTCTCATCTGCAAGAAAGGTTATGGATGTGATGCCTGTATAACCTGCTTCTTGTAAATAAGAATTCATCTGTGGCTTTAAATCCTCTATCTGAATAAGAGGGAGAAAGGTTTCCAGATCTTCAAACCCCAGATATTGCAATCCAGGAAGAGAAGAGGTTTCTTTTATTGGTGATGGTTTCGTTGTTTTTCCGGTAGCCGGAAGAGATTTCTTTCTCGCCGGCTGTCCTTCCGTCTGATTCCGGTGCATGGCTGGCAGTATAATGCCGACTGATACGAGTGCAGCCATCAGAAAGATGGATAAAATAAATTTTTTTCTGCTCATAGGTTCTCCTTTCTATTTCTTGTCAAAAATCCAGTATGCGTTAGAGGTAGCATGGACTTCGGACATCATGTCAAATTCCCGGTTGATATAATTCTTGGAAGCGCTGTCGTTGGGATCGTTCACCAGAACTTTTCCATTGGCGATAACTCCCCGGAGGACGATGAAATGCCCGCCGCTTGTAAATAGTCCTGCCCGCTGTGAGCTGATGACGGGATGTCCCTCGGATAATGCTTTTAAAACAGCATTGGCATCCGTAGTCTGGGTAACGGAACCGCATCCGAAATGGGATGCCGCCGCCCCGAAATAAGACCAGTAGGTTCCAACGCCCGGTTTATAATAGGAATTCCCGCACCAGGAAACCGCATCTACCGGGGTAATCGTTGTCCCGGTCAGATAGCTTGCAATCATGGCAAAGCTGGTGGGACCGCATCCGCTGGAAGCAATGGAGCCTCCGCCGTAAGGGATATTCCCGTAATCTGTCTGCAGGTAATGGGGAATCTGCATCCCGTTTGCCGGATAGGCGCCGCCTGTGGAAGTGACGATATAATAGCGAAGGACATGATCCACATACTCCTTATCGCCATAGACAGAATAATTCCAGCCCGGACGGGCACACATCATATCGGAGTATGCAATGGCATTTTCCTTGGTGTAGCCGCCATCCCTGGCCATCGCCCAGTCAATATAACCGGAGCCGTAATTATATCCCTGAAGCGCCAGCTTGATCCGGTCCAGGTCTGTCGGTCCGGTACACCCGGCTTTTGTGAGTACGTGCTTTAATGCCTGGATCCCGCATTCGATGCTGTATTCCGGATCGGTAATGCTGCCCGGTGAATGGGGATATTTCTGGTTATAGCCGCTTTCCGATGCCTGCATGACATCCGTTCCCCGTCCTCCGGATTCCTGCATCATGACTGCCAGGATCAGTTCCACATACTGGCTCATGCCATACTTAGCGGCAATCTGTTCTACCGTCGCCCGGTAAGCCAACACCTCCTCGGATACATTGGCAGTCGCAACCCCGGAAGCGGATGAACCGAAAAAGAGTTCCAGATTCTCCGCATAAGCTTCAGCCAGCTCTTTCTGTTTGTTCGTCAGATGGAACACATGATCTATAAAATAGGTATCACCGGAATATTTCACAACATAATTGTGACGCGTAAATGTAACCGTTTTGGTCTGAGGTGCGGTGGAAGTGCCTTCGGAACTTCCATTCCCAGCCTTGCCTTCCGCACCTGCGTCAACCTCAACTTCCATGGTGACGGTCTCCGTTGAGACATCATAAGAAAAAAGATCATCCTTATTTTCCCGGATGACCTTCTGAAGCTCTTTTATATTAATTTCCTTGTAACTTTCCCTGCTGGCACAGAACTGTGCAATCAGCAGGTTGGAATTAACAGAAATGGAAGCGGCATAGGGATCGGTAATGGATACGGTATCCCCTTCCGGAATCCTGGACGCTTCCTGCTGGATTTCCGCCAGCACCCCATCGTGGCATTCCATTAAGACCTCCACGATTGCCTGGTTTGCTTTCTGCAGGTTCTCATTGATCAGGGTGCCGCTGTTTAATACCCCGGAGTTTTCCGACAGGTCCCCGAAGGTAAGTCCGGGGAGCATGGTCAGGAACAAAACCGGCAGCATCAGCGCCGCAGTAATGGCGACGGCAGATTTTTTGATTTCTTCCTTATGCGAAAGAGCCACGCCGATTGCAGCGCCTGCAGCACCGCCAACGCCGCCTTTTACGGCTTTTGCAAATGGAGCTGCCCGTTTCAA
>OFHM01001917.1_pt1 | contig 12621 bp, 9 predicted proteins | sample 1521311 | NCBI WGS metagenome assembly OFHM01 (sample SAMEA3504083, study PRJEB24116) | mouse gut metagenome | biome: mouse gut; feature: mouse-associated habitat; material: faeces | place: Denmark | collected 2011 | reverse complement strand
AGGTTGCCCGGGCCATTGAGCGCTGTGGTGTGCGGCTTCTGGCCCCGGTGGATACCAGGCGGATTGAGAGCCGGCCCGACGGCTCCCTGCGGCTGTGGTGGAATGAGAAGGACTTTGTGGAGGCAGATGTGGTTTTGGCAGGCGCCGGAACCAGACCGAATGTGGAATGGCTGACCGGGAGCGGAATCCCGGTGGAGAAGGGCGTTCTGGTCAATGAGAGGATGCAGACCAGCGACCCGCTGATCTATGCGGCAGGAGATGCGGCGGCCGGCCCCTCCGTATTTGGTGAGGCGCATGTGATCCATGCTCTGTGGCCCACGGCGGTGGAGATGGGAAGGGTCGCAGGCTGTCAGATGGCCGGGGTGGACATGCCCTATCCAGGCAGCCTGAATATGAATGTGACCCAGATGTTTGAGGTCACGGTGGCCTCCATAGGAAACATTCGCAGCCGTGATACAGATGGGTGGTATTCCATGCCAGAGGAGCTGGGGTATGGTCATTGCCGTGTTTTTGTCAGGGACGGGCGGCTGTGCGGTGCGTCTCTGGTGGGCAGCAGCGAGGGAGTCCCCCTTCTGGGAAGACTGCGGCCCCTCATCGCCCGGCGGGAGCCTTTCGCCGGTCCAGTGGAGGAGCTGGGGCGGCTGGTGAATAAGAGGGCCTTTTCAAAGGCGCTGAGTGGGATGTGATATATTGAAGATGGTAACAATTATGCCGGAGCGGTGTGTGGGCTGTCACGACTGTGAAATGGCCTGCGCCTTTGCGCAGAGCGGCGACAGCTGCAGCCGGAGATGGTCCAATATTCATGTGGATGTGTCCACCGCTGAACGATTCGTCATGCCGGTCACCTGCTTTCACTGCGAGCAGGCCTGGTGTATGGCGGTCTGCCCCGCCAACGCCATTTCTCGGGATGAAGAGACGGGAGCGGTCGTCATTTCCCCCGCCCGCTGTGCCGGGTGCAAGATGTGTATTCTGGCCTGCCCCTATGGAAATATCCGCTTTGACCACGGGAGGGGGATCAGCCGGAAGTGCGATCTGTGCGGCGGGGATCCGGAATGTGTGAAGCACTGCATCAGCGGGGCGCTGAACTATGAGGAGATCGACGATTTAATCGACAGAAAGCGGGACACATTTGACCACAGACTGGCCCGGGTGATAAAGGCCGGGTGGAGGAGGCCGGAGGATGTGTGAGGAGAGAATTGTTAAGACCCTTTGCAGGATGTGCGACGACCGATGCGGCATCGACGTCCATCTGAGCGGCTCCCGGCTCACAAAAATTGAAGGGAACTGCTCCCATGTGTGGAACCGGGGCCGCCTGTGCATCAAGGGCAGTCACGGGGAGGAGATGTTCAACTCCCCCGAACGGCTGAAAAAGCCCCTGAAGCGCGTTGGAAATGAATTTGTGGAAATTCCACTGGAGCAGGCGCTGGATGAGATAGCCGAAAAGCTGAAGGCCATCCAGGGAAAATATGGTCCCCGGGCCGTGGGTGTGTGGAAGGGGGAGGGCGTCGGCTTTGCCCAGCAGGAGGAGCTGGCCCGGCGTTGGATTCACGCCATTGGCTCCCCTAATTACTTCTCCAACGACTCCGCCTGCTTTGCCAGCCGATGGATTGGAAACGGGCTGGTATTGGGCCCCCAGGGGTTTCAGGCCGATGTGGACAATGCGGACTGCCTGATCTACTGGGGTCAGAACCCGCCCAACTCCCACCCCAACGTAACTCAGCAGATCAACCGGGCCAGGGCCAGGGGGGCACGGCTGATTGTTATCGATGTGCGCTTTACCCAGATCGCCCGGCAGGCTGATCTGTTTGTACAGGTCCAGCCCGGCACGGACGGAGCGCTGGCGTTGGGCGTTATCCGGGAGCTGATTGCAAACGACTGGCTGGATCACAAATTTATTGAGGCCTACACCGTGGGTTTTGAGGCGCTGAAGGAGTACGCCCGGCAGTTTACCTATGAATATGTCGCCCGGGAGACCGGCTGCGACGCGGCGCAGGTTGTCCCCGCCATTGCCCGGGAAATCCGGAATAGTATGCCGAAAACCGGAATTGTGGTGGGAAATGGCTTTGAGCACCACGAGAACGGCGTAAACAGCATCCGGGCTGTGGCCTGCATTGACGGGCTCATCGGATCGGTGGACCACAAGGGGGGCAAATATCTCCCTGTGGGGCTGAATCTCAGAGGACTGACCCTCTATGAGGAGAGATCTCTGCGGAGTCTGGAGCCATTGGGGGCCGGCCGCTTTCCGGTACAGTACGACTTCCGGCACGAGTGCCACACGATGACACTGATGAATACTATTTTAAGCGGCGAACCATACCCGATTAAGGCCATTGTAATGACAGCTGCCAATCCGGCGATGACCAGCCCCAATACGCCCAAGGTAAAAAAGGCGTTGAGTGCTCTGGAGCTTCTGGTGGTGCGGGACCTGTTTATGACGGAGACGGCCCGGCTGGCCGACTATGTGCTCCCGGCGGCCACCTATCTGGAGCGCAGTGAGCTGGTGACACACGCCCTGTTCCACACCGTGACGCTGACCAACCGGATAGCGCCGCCCCCTGAAGGAGTGCAGGATGAATACCAGTTTTTCCATGACCTGGCCCACCGCCTGGGAGCGGGAGAGTACTTCCCCTGGGACAACGAGGATGAACTGAACCGCTGGCTTCTGGCCGATACTGGCTTGACGCTGGAGCAGCTTCGCGAGGCGCCCTCCGGCTATCAATACGCCCAGCCCGAATATCAAAAGTATCTGAAGCAGGGGGAACGCCCCTTCCGGACGCCCAGTGGGAGGGTTGAATTTACCTCCGAGTATTTAAAAGGGTATGGGTATTCAGAGCTTCCGGTCTATGTCCCTCCCAGGACCAACACGCCTGACCCGGAATATCCCTATACCCTGGTGACCGGGGCCAGAAAGCTGATGTACTGCCACGCCAGAGGCCACAACCTGCCCGCGCTGTCTCAGGCGCTGACAGCTCCGGAAATTGAACTCCACGAGACGGACGCCCAGGCCCTGGACGTTCGGGAGGGGGATATGATTCGCGTCACCTCCCGGATTGGAAGCATCGTGATCCCGGTTCATGTCACCACGGCGGATGAGATCATGCCCGGGGTGGTTCAGATCACCCACGGCTGGCGGGACATCAATGTGAATGACATCACGCTGGATGACACCTTCGACCCCATCTGCGGCTTTCCGGTTATGAAATCTGTCCCGGTCCGTCTGGAAAAAGAAGGTGGATGATGCCCCATGTCAAGACGTAGAAGCCGTGTCTGGCCCCTGGCTGTGATCGCGCTGGCCTGGTGCTTCAGCTTTTATGGGATGTCGGCTGTATCGGCCGCCGCCCCGGTGGGGCTGCTTGCTGCGGCGTCCATGCTGGCGTCCGGCGGCGTGCTACTCCTTGCGCAAAGGCTCCGCCGCAGGCCTGGAGTGAAATGGAACAGGAAGAGCCTGCCTCCAGTGGCGGCGGCAGCGGCCTTTTATGCGCTGTACTTTGTCTTTGCCTCCTATTTTGCGGTCTATGTAGGGGTGGCGGAGCTGACGGCTGTATTTTCCCTGCAAAGCCTGACCTGCCTGATCGGATTTTCCCTGGTCAAAGAGCTTTATATCCGGCAGAGAACCATACTGTGCGTAGGGGTTATTTCAATCGGCGCGGTCTGTGTGGCGCAGCTGTCTCCCTTGGGCGGGCCGTCTCCGGTCTGGTGCGCGCTGCTTTTGGGGCTGCTTTTGTGCTGGACTTTATCAGTGATTCTAACCCTGGATTTAATGGGGGAGTATCCGGCGGATTTTTTGCTTGGGTGGCAGAGCCTTATAGGCGGGCTGATCGCCCTTCCGATTGCCATTCTGGACCCCACCGGATTTTCTGTCCCGGATGGAACGGCGCTGCTTCTCTTTCTGGCGGGCGCCTGTATTTGGGGGATGAGTATGCCTGTTCTGTTTCAAGAGTTTCAAGCGTCTGATACCATTTCATCCGGGGTTGTGTTCAGTGCGGTGCCTATATGCTGCATGCTTGCCGGGAAAATCGTGCTTGAGGGGGCCGGTTCTGGGGTGCAGATTTTAGGGTTTTGTTTGCTGTGTGTGGGTGTTGCCCTGACGTATTTTGATATACGCAGGGAAAATTAAAAAGGAGTGTATTGTATGGAAACAAAGAAACCGTCCCTTAAGCTGGCGCTGATTGGAGTTTGCGGCGTTCTGGCGATTCTTCTGTCCTGTGTTCTGATTTTCAAGATTGACGTGATTATTGCTCTGACTGTCAGCATTGTCTATGTGGGCATTCTGGGCCGCTTCAACGGCGTGACCCTGAGCGGGCTGATCGAAGGGATGCAGAAGGGCGTGTCCGAGGCCCTGGTCGGTCTGCTGTTTTTCCCTCTGGTGGGCGCCATCATCGGTAGCTGGATCATCGGCGGAACCATCCCCGCCCTTGTGTACTACGGCCTGAATGTGCTGAACCCCCGCTTTTTCCTCATCACCTCGTTCCTGATCTGCAGTATGCTGTCTCTGCTCATCGGCACCTCCTGGGGTACCGTGGGCACAGTGGGACTGGCCATTGTGGGTGTGGCCATAAGCAGCAATCTGAGTATCCCCATCGGCGTGGTGGCCGGCAGCATTATCTCCGGCGCATGGTTTGGCGACAAGATGTCCCCCATCTCTGACTCCACCGTTCTGTCCGCCACTTCTGCGGAGACTGACGTATATAACCACATCCGCGGCATGGCGTATACCACCATCCCGGCATTCCTGATCTCCACCGTGATCTTTGGCATCATCAATTTCTTCTACGCCGGCAACGCCACCCTGAACTATGACGCCATCTATCCCATCCAGGAGACGCTGGCCGCCAATTTCAAGATTAACATTCTGGTGTTCCTGCCCCCGGTCGTGCTGGTCGTGCTCTGCGTCATGCGGACCCACGCCTTCATCTCCCTGCTGGGCGCCATTACCGCCGGCGCGTTCTGCAGTGTGGCGGTGCAGGGCAACTCTCTGATGGACACTATGTCCGCCATTATGAACGGTGTGCATATGGAAACCGCCATTGCTGAGGTCAATACCCTGGTCAACCGCGGAGGCATGAACAGCATGATGAGCTCCATGTTCCTGTGCCTGGTGGCCGTCTGTATGGGCGGAACCCTCACCAAAACCCAGTTTTTACATGTGATCATCGAAAATGTGGCCAAATATCTGCGCAGTAATGTTGCCCTGGTGTTCACCACTATGGTGTCCTGTGTGCTGAGTAATATGATGTTTGCCGACAACTACCTGAGCATGATCCTGAACGGCAACCTGTACCGCGACCTGTATGACCAGCGGGGCCTGGACCGGAGCATGCTGTCCCGGACCATTGAGGAGACCGCCACTATGACGGTTCCCATGATTCCGTGGACCCCTGCCGCCGCATTTCTGACCGGCACTCTGGGTGTGACTGTGGCCCAGTATACCCCCTACTGTGTGCTGAACTTTGTCAGTCCCGTTGTGGGCCTGCTGAGCGCCGCGACCGGAATTGGTCTGCTGTATGTCAATGGCGCGAAAAAGAAAAGCAGGGCGTAAAACAAGCGAGGACCTCTGCCAGGATCTGCCCCTCTGGATCTTGGGACAGCGGTCGGCTTTACCACCCTCTACCAATACCATCCCCCCTTTTACCTGGTAAAAGGGGGGAATGGCGCTTTTCTATTTTTAGAAGTAACAGAATGGAGTTGACCTGTTATGCGGCAGCCATCCTTAAAGCTGTCCTTGATCGGGACCCTTGGCGCCATTGTCATCTTATTCCTCGGGCTGCTTGTCCTCCATCTGGATATTACACTGCTGCTGTTTTTGGATATGATCTATGTGGCTATGGTGGCCCGGATAGACGGGCTGCAGGTCAACGATCTGGTGGACGGTATGTCTGCCAGCTGTGCGCAGGCACTGACCGGACTGCTTTTCTTTCCGTTGATCGGCGCACTGATAGGGGTGTGGATTCACTGCGGCACAATCCCCACATTGCTGTATCACGGGCTGAATATCCTGAACCCCAGATACTTCCTGATAACCTCCTTTCTGATATGCAGTCTGACGGCGCTGATGATCGGTACCTCCTGGGGGACGGTGGGTACTGTAGGTATTGTGATCATGGGGGTGGCGGAGGGAGGAGGGCTTGACCTTCCAGCCGGGCTGGTGGTGGGGAGCATCGTCTCGGGCGCGTGGTTCGGAGACAAGATGTCCCCCATCTCCGACTCTACGCTGCTGACCACTACCGTGGTGGATGTGGGCATCTATCCCCACATCCGAGCCATGGCCTGCACCACCCTGCCGACCTATCTCCTGACATTTCTGGTGTTCGGCGTTCTGAACCGCATACTGTCCAGCGAGGCCGAAATGGATGCGGAGGTTCTGCTTCAAATGCAGCTGGGGCTGTCTGGCCAGTATGAGCTGAGCTTCCTCACCTTCCTTCCTCCGCTGCTTCTTATGCTGCTGTGTTTTCTTCAGGTCCACGTGTTTGTGGCGCTGCTGTCCGGGATAGGGTCCGGCGTGGTATGCAGCATGTTGGTTCAACACAATCCCTTTTCGGCCGCTATGGGCGCGCTCATGTCAGGGGAAAATACGCAGACTGGAGTCACCGCGCTGGATAATCTGTTAGGCTGGGGTGGTATTGACGCTATGGTCCAAGGCTTTTATCTGTGCCTTCTGGCTGTCTGCCTGGGCGGGGCATTGCAGAAAACAGGATTTCTCTCCAGCATTATCAGCCACAGCTGGCGGTATTTGAAGTCCGATTTTGCGCTGATATTTTCGACTATGCTCACCTCTGTGCTGGGAAACTGCATTTTTTCCGACAACTACCTGAGCATTGTGCTGAACGGCGGCATCTACCGGGAGCTTTATAAAAAATACGGGCTTTCCTTTACCATGCTGTCCCGGACCATTGAGGAGAGTGCCACGCTGTCCGCTCCACTGATTCCGTGGACGGCGGCTGGAGTGTTTATATCTGAAACATTGGGAGTTCCGGTGAGGGAATATGCCCCCTTCGTGATCCTGAATTTGTTGAATCCTGTTGTATCCCTGTGTATGTGCCGCTTCGGGATTGGCGTTATTACACAGGCGCGGGAGGCGAACCCCCAGCCCAAGTGGTATCAGAGGTACCGGATCAGAAACAACCTCCGCAATAAGCTGCTGCTGTCCTTCCTGCTGATAAGCATTGTTCCCACTGCGGTGCTGAGCCTGTCGTTCCACTCCATACAAGCTGATATGGCGCAGTATCAAGGCCTTCCTGACGGGTTCGAGCTGGGGGGACTGGGGGTGTTCAAGCTGGCGGTGATTATGGTCATCGTCTCCGTTTGTACCGCCTGTATTATTGCAAACAAAATATCCTGCGGCATTCGTGCCTTGGTGGAGGATATGAAAAAGCTTCAGGCGGGAGATTTTCAGACAACCTCGCGGCCGGAAGCGGGCGACGATGAGATCGGAGTGCTGAATGATACCTTTCACCAGATGAAAATAGAGCTGGACAAGCTGATTAATAAAACGCTGCGGCTTCAAATAAGCGAGCGGGATGCAAAACTGAAGGCCCTTCAATCACAAATCAGCCCGCACTTTTTGTATAACGCGCTGGACTCCATCAATTGGGAGCTGGTGAAGAAGTCTGCAAAGAAAAAGTCAATAGGGGATTTGCAGAAAAATGAAGGGAAATAAGGAGGTGCGAAAAAGGCACAACAACAAGACCACCGCCGGAGCGCTGATCTGGGAGTAAATTGCAGGGAAACTCAGATGTGTTACTTGTCGGCTGTAGGCTCAGAGGGGTCTTCCGGTTTAGCTAAATATTCCTTTACCTTGCCATAATAGATGCGCAGAAACTTGTTCGCTCCAGCGGTCATGTAAACTAAGTAGGGCTTGCCCTCAGCACGTTTCTTGTCCATGAACCGGTAGACCGGGTCGTCCTGGGGCATGGTTTTCAACAAACTGTCCATTACCAGGAACAATGCCTTGCGCAGTTCCGGCGGACCACTCTTGGAAGTACGAACGCTTTGGGCTTCGTGGGTGCCGGATTGATTGGCGCCTGGATCAACGCCGGCGAAGGAAGTGATAGACCCTCTGCGTGCGAACCGGGTCACATCCCCAATTTCCGCCATGAGCTGAGGACCAAGGGAATCCCCAACGCCGTGCATTTCCATGACAACAGGGTACTCAGGAAGCTGTGCGGCCAGCTGGAGCATCTCAGCTTTAAGCTGCTCTACGGTCTTGGAGACGGCATTGAGCGAGTCGATTGCCTGCCGGATCAGCCGCTTGGTCAGGTCATCCTTGGGCATCACGGCGATTTGGTCTTTTGCACCGGCATAGACCTCAGCAGCTTTATCGCTGCTGAAATTGTAACCGTTCCGCCTGCACCATTTGTGGTAACGCTCTGTGAAAGATGCCTGGCTCATGCCCCGCACGCAGTCCACGTGCCAAAAGGGTACAACAAAATCCACCCATTTCTGTGTCCCATCCTCACGGACAGGGCTGTCGAACAGGGTGTTGACACCGGGATAGGTCTGGTCCAGAAGAGCGATGAGGTTGTTCTTCATCGCAGTTTTCATCTTAGAGTACAGAGCGTGCTGCCGGTTCGGCGTTTTCAGTTGGTAACGAATGACATCCATGGAAGCATATTGCCGCAGTTCGACCCAGTTGTCAAGGCCATATTTCGCAATTTTCTTGGAATCAGCCTTGTCGGTCTTGACCTTACGCAGCGAGTTATTTCCATAATCCTTGATGAGTTTCGGGTTCACTGCACTGACGTATAACCCAGCGTCATGGAGAAACTGGGCTACCGGCTCATAGTACCGCCCGGTGTGTTCCATGATCACCCGCGTCTCACCGTCCAGGCTTTTCAAGTAGTCTGCCAACTCCTTGAGTTCACTGCCGGTGTGACGTACAGCAAACGGTTTTGCCACCACCTCTCCCAAAGGGCGGAGAACAGATACCATGCTCTTTCCTTTGGAAACGTCAATTCCTGCTGCGTTCATTCGTTCAACACTCCTATCGTAGATTTGATTGGCGACCAGCCCTTCCATCATTGCCGATTCAATCTATTTGCTGACACGGACGCACCGGGCCGAGACGGCGCGGCAGCTCTACCTGCATAAATCGAACGCTGCGAATGAGAGGCTGGCTGACGGACTTCTTATCGGACGTGTTAGTCCTTGGAGGATTATGTCAGGCCAATGCTCTCCCATTCTAACAGCTTTGGCAACGATGCGGAAAAAGGCCCGGCTGGCTGCCGCGCCTTGAACCGTAAATCTATTGTAATAGGAGGAATATGAGATCAGCGAGATCCTGCTGGCCCTTTCCAGTATGCTCCATTACAGCCTGGATCAATATTCCAGCCAGGTCTATCTGTCACTGGAATTTTTACAGGCGGAAAATTATTTGAAGATCCAGAAAAACCGCTTTGTGGACCGCTTTGACTATGCGCTGGACTGCCCCAAGGAGCTGGAGGAGCAACTGGTGCCCAGAATGCTCCTCCAGCCGATTGTAGAAAACGCCTTTTCTCACGGGCTGGAGGATCAGGAGCACGGTATGGTGCGTATTTTCGCGGAGAGAGACGGAAACTGGGTTAGGATTGTCGTAGAGGACAGCGGGCGGGGCATACCTGCGGAACAGCTGGCGCATCTCAGGCTTCGCTTGTCCCAAAAGGAATATGCCGGAGAACAGGGGACGCATATCGGGCTGGTGAACGTCAATCAGCGCCTGAGATATATATGCGGCGATGAGGCCCGGCTTCTGCTGGAAAGCCGGGAGGGAGAATACACTCGGGTCATTGTGGAAATTCCTGCCGATTCGGAGGTATAGTATGAGGATATTGATTGTTGAAGACGAACCAAAGGCGAGAGAAGGACTGGCCGCGCTGGTTCAGCGGTTGGAGGGCTCGGCCTGTGTACAAACCGCTTCAAACGGGACGGAAGCCTTGACTTTGTGTGAAAAAAACGTGTTTGACGTGATTTTCACCGACATCAGAATGCCTAAAATGAGCGGCTTGGAGCTGATACAGAGGCTTGATGCCTATTGTCAGCAAATCGTGATTGTCAGCGGCTATGCGGACTTTTCCTATGCCCAGACCGCAATCCAGCATGGGGTGGCAGATTATCTGCTGAAGCCCGTCAGTCCCTCCAAGTTCAAAGAGCTTCTGGGTCAACTCAGAAAAAATGTCCACGCAATCAAGCAGGTTTACCTTGCCAGCTATTTACAGGATTATGAATTTTTAGAGGAGGACTACAGGCAGTATCTGCGGCAGAGGCTTGACCTGGGGGATTCGGTGCTTGCTCTGTACGGAGAGCGGAGTGGAAAGGGGGATGAGGCCTGGAGGGAGTGGACTGAGCGGTTGTCCGGATTTTCGGGAGATATCTATACCCTCGCCTATGCCAATAGATACCTCTGTGTTATTTCAGGGATGTATGAGGAGCAGGAGGTCCGGTCCGCGGCTGTTCCATACGGCCTGGCGGTCCAGCATGTTCCCGTGGATCAGCTTCCGGATTTTTACCGCAGACTAATCGGAGCAGAACCGGTACGGCGGCATAATGATACAGAAAGCAGCCGCATAGTACGGCTGGTCAAGCAGTTTATCCAGGAAAATTATGCCTCTGAAATCAGTCTGGAGGTACTTTCTAAAATTTCATACCTTCATCCAAACTATCTGTCCAAAATATTCAAACGGGAGACCGGGGAGAATATCAGCGATTATATTCTGAGCTATCGCATTGAGCAGGCCAAAAGGCTTCTGATGGACCCCAGCTTGAAAATTTATGAGGTAGCTGAAAAATCAGGGTTCCATACCTCTAAATATTTTGCCGCTTTGTTTAAGACTGAGGTGGGTATAACGCCGTCGCAGTATCGGGACAGTTTATAGACAGATCATTCAGAAGTCTGATATTCTCTCAATGAAATTCCAACCATTCCTGCCGCTTTTTGCTGTGTCCATCCAAAGCTTTTCCGAGCTTTCAGTATGTCTCCTAATAACCTCAGCTTTAATGACACGATGGTTCTCCTCCTTTCATTGGAAAGAATACCGCCTTTTTTCTTCCTTTTCGACGAAACCCGTTGTACCTTGTGGATTTTGTCGCTTTTTGTCAGGCTCTTTTGTGCCTTTTATACAACATTGTCTCCTCTTACTTCTTGCTGCTTTTTGGGCCTGCATCTGCCGTTTATCCTTATCTGCGAATTCTTTTGCCATTCGCTTCTTACTATAATTTGCTCAGAAATATTTGTGCTTGCAGGTACAACCTTTATTTATGAAAGGCAAAAGCTAAGAAATCCAACGCTTTCATCCCACCCCTTACGGATTAGGCATTCCTGCGGTGTTTTGGTAATTTTTTTAGAATCTAAAGCATTTTGGGTGCTCAAACTTCAAAAGCAATAAGAGGGCCCAAAAGCCCTCTTTGTTTGCATACCGCCATCGCTATACCGGTAGGAGTGCCGGTGAGCGCCTACCATACTAGGCCGCACGGTTGGTCATCGTGCCTAAGATACCGCTGAGCAGGAACAAACGAGGGGACTACCCCGAAGCCCCACCTTTAGGCGTGGGGGAGCTCACTACAAAAGATTTCGGCAGGGGAGAGGGGGTGACACCTGTCAAGACGGCTGTTCCAAACAAATACTCCCAGCTATCAATGTTGTCAACATTATCAAAAAGAGACAGGCCGGGATATCCCAGCCTGTCTATGCTCGTTAACTCTTTTCCTCCAGCCAGATGATGGCATTTCGGTCGACAACGATACTTTCTCCTATCATCTCAGCCCATTTGTAGTCGCCCAGAATCTCTGCCTGGACAAAGGAAAGATCATAATCGTTGTAGTCCACCAGGACCCCCGTGACGCGGCCATTCGCACTATACGCTGTAAACTGCTTCCCGATCATAGAGTTCTTCACATCGGAAATGTAGTACAGCGGTTCCAACACAGGCCGGAAGCCAATGACTGGAAAAGAGTGGTCGGCTGATCCAAATCCCCGATAACTGAGGTTGTTCCCCCTAACCTCTCCTGCAAATACTCGGCAGTCCGGGGCACCTGAAGCTGTCTCTTGGCCCCAAAAAGAACGGAGATTATTGTCCCAGCCATCGCTCTTACCCAAGGTCTCCAGTATCTCATCCCACTCGGACTTTGAAGTTTTATCTGGCCCCAGCTTGAGTGATCGGCATCGGTAAGGCTGGCCGTCGATAATCACCACGCGGCCAGTAATGAAACCCAGCTTATCCAGCGTAGACCAGGGGACCCCAGGAGCGATCACTGCGGCGGATACAAAGACATCCTTGTAGGAGATAAAGGGGAGCAAATTCTCATCCACCGAATCGCCAATGGTGATATCACTGCTGAGATCATCATAATACACAGCTGAAGCAGGCCTGGCCATGTGATTGATATATACACTCCCAAAACATCTTATTTCCATATGTATTTCTCCTCCCAAAATAGATTGATACTCCCATCCTATGCAGGTTTTAGATTTGTATAGCAATCTTCAAAAAAGCTAACAATAAGCAGAAGCGACAAACCAATGCAGGCAATCCAGCTGCGAAACAGAAGCGAGTGCCATGCGAACCGCGTCAGGGAGCAGGTCCAGACTTCGGACTTTCCATCCACGAAGGAGGGCCTTCATCTTGGACCACATCTTCTCAATGGGATTCA
>OFHM01001910.1_pt1 | contig 12653 bp, 15 predicted proteins | sample 1521311 | NCBI WGS metagenome assembly OFHM01 (sample SAMEA3504083, study PRJEB24116) | mouse gut metagenome | biome: mouse gut; feature: mouse-associated habitat; material: faeces | place: Denmark | collected 2011 | reverse complement strand
TTTGAAAACAATATGCAGGAAGATGCCCGGAATACAATTCTTGTTCTGAAAAACTATGATGGCACAAATTTAGGGGAGTTCAGAAAAAATCTTGCAACCTTTGGTGCGGTGAAAGTTCGCTATGACGGAGAAACTAAAGGCGGGGTTGAAACCCTTGAAATTACCGTAAATGCGGAAAATTACAAGGTTATTTTGGAAATCTTCAAGAAAGCCCTGATTGAAAATGCTATGGGCTATGATGCAAAGGATGATAGACTTTCCGGCAATCCTAATCAGATGAACATTCAATCAATGTATTCTGACATTGACCTTGATGCTAACGATATGGAAACCGAATTACAAGCTACATTTGAAGAAATCCTTTGGTTCGTCAATGCCCATCTTGCGAATACCGGAAAGGGTAATTTTGAGAATGAGGAAGCAACTATTATTTTCAACCGGGATATTCTTATCAATGAAAGTGAAGCCATCGCAAATTGTTCCGCTTCCGTTGGTATTCTTTCGGATGAGACAATCATTGGTATGCACCCGTGGATTGATGATCCACAGCGGGAACTTGACCGTTTGGAGAAACAGAAGGAAGAAGAACAGGCTGAAATCGGACGCCAGCAGGAACAGGAATATAATCCCTTCGGACAACGCCCCGGCAATCAGCCGCCAAAGGGCAAAGACGGTGATGTAAATGAAGAATAGCGACTATTGGAAACTACGTTTTGAACAGCTTGAAGCTGCCCAAAACGAGCAAGGCGTAGCCACCGTTGCTGAAATAGAAAGGCAGTATAAAGAAGCCCAAAAGCAGATTGAAGGGCAGATTGCCCGGTGGTATCAGCGGCTTGCCGATAACAATGAGATTACCCTTGCAGAAGCCCGCCAATATCTGAAAGGCGCAGCCCTGAAAGAATTCAAGTGGGATGTTCAGGACTATATCAAATATGGGAAAGAAAATGCTTTAACAGGCAGATGGATGAAGGAATTGGAAAATGCTTCTGCAAAGTACCATATCACAAAGCTGGAAGCCCTGAAAATTCAGACACAGCAAAGCCTTGAAGCTATGTTTTCAAAACAGGTTGGGACAGTGACCGGGGCAATGGGTAATTTATTTAAAAGCGGCTACTACCATACCGCATACGAACTTCAGAAGGGGTTCAATATTGGCTGGGATATTGCAGGGCTGGATCAGTCACAGATTGAAAAGGTGCTTGCTAAACCGTGGGCGGTTGACGGAAAGAACTTTTCTGAAAGAATTTGGGGAAATAAGCAAAAGTTGATTTCAGAGGTTCACGGGGAGCTTACCCAAAATATCATGTTGGGCGCTGATCCGCAAAAGGCGATTGATTCCCTTGCAAAGAAGATGAACACTTCCCGATATAACGCCGGAAGACTGATAATGACGGAGGAGGCCTATTTCAGTTCAGCAGCACAGCGGGATTGCTTTGAAGAACTGGGGGTTGAGCAATATGAAATTGTTGCAACTCTTGATTCTCACACTTCCGATATATGCCGCACCCTTGACGGAAAGCATTTTTTCATGAAGGACTATCAGCCGGGAGTGACAGCTCCGCCATTTCATGTGTTTTGCCGTTCAACCACGGTTCCATATTTTGATGAAGATTTCGGGGATATTGGGAAACGGGCGGCAAGGGATGACGAAACAGGTAAGACTTACTATATTCCTGATGATATGAATTATCAGGAATGGGAGCAAAAGTTTGTAGAGAAGAAGAGCGAAAAAGAGAAAACTGATTATTTGGTCAGGAGTCATACACCCGGACAGAGTATCATAAAGGAACGAATGACTGTAAATAAGGTGATATTTTCTATGCCTGAAAAGATACAAAAAGCGCTAAATAGCGGGACAATTATTGATATTGGAAAAGAAGGGGCTAGTCAATATGATTATTTCCGTGATATACTATATGTAGCAAAAGGTGCCGACGAAACAGAAATTATCCATGAAGTCGGACATATGGTGGAGAGTAAATTACTAGATTCTGCTAAGGTAGAAAGACTCAAGGCTGGATTTTTAAAAAATGTTTCTCTTGATAAATTTGCGCAAGAGACTTACTACGATGCCAGCGGAAATCCTGTAGAGATATTTTTGTTAAAAGATGCCAGGTTTGTATCAGATTATCAAGGAAGGTTATATGTATCAGATTGGTCAGACATTTATGATGATGCCTGGAATGTCAGAGCTGAGATATTGCAGGAATTTGTGTCGGAGGCATTTAGGGAATATATTCAAAATCCAAGAAGAATGGAGAAAGAGTTTCCAGAATTTTATCAACTGATAAGGGAGGGATTGGAATGACCCAGAAAGAGATACTGCTTCAAATGAAAACATACGAAGAGTTCGACCGAAACAGGGAAGCGTTTAAAGGGATGAAACCAGATAAGGACATTATAGAACACTTATCAAAAATCACTCCCAAGTCACCTAACCCGCAGGAAGAATTATATAAGATTCCTGGAAATCGCAGTGAAGACACTTAATATTTTAGTATAGTTAATAACGAATTAGCATCATATTGAAATCTTGCAATATTTTGAAATGAGGTTGTAATTTTGTTATGGGTACTTTTGGAAGGAAACTTTCGGGAGTGCTTTTTTTGTGCGGATTTTAGAAAAAGGAGGCGGTTTCCTAATAATGAGTTAAATAGCGATTTCGTCTTTTAAGCGTTGCAGACGGTAAAGAACAAGGTCAAATTTCGTGGTTCGTTACCCACGGTAAAAAGTGGAAAATTTGAAAGGAAGGTAAAGGCAATGAACAAAGAGGAATTGATTGCGATGGGATTGACAGAGGAACAGGCGAAGAAGGTGATGGATTCCCTTGATGGAAACTTTGTCACAAAGGCAAGGTTTAACGAGGTAAACGAGGAAAACAAAACCTTGAAAAAGTCTGTTTCGGACAGGGATAAACAGCTTGAGGATTTGAAGAAATCCAGTGGTGATAATGCGGCGCTGCAACAGCAGATTTCCGATTTGCAGAAGCAGAACGCCGATCAGCAGAAAGCCCATGATGAAGAACTGGCAAAGCTGAAGCTGGATAACGCTGTTGAAATCGCCCTTTCCGGTGCAAAGGCAAAGAACGGAAAAGCGGTCAAGGCTATGCTGGATATGTCAAAGGTGAAAATGGGTGAGGATGGTAAACTTTCTGGTTTTGATGAACAGCTGGAAGCTTTGAAGAAGTCTGACGCGTATATGTTTGACGCGCAGGGGCAGGCACAACAGCAGTTCACAGGCTTTCAGCCGGGAGCTTCTTTTGCTGTTCCCAATTCCACGGCAGCGGGATATGAAGCCCGCCTTGCGGATGCACGCAAGAACAACAACCAATTAGAGGTTATCAAAATCAAGCAGGAAGCCGCCGCAGAAGGCGTTGTCTTGATGTGAAAATTACAATGAAAGGTTAAATAAGGTGAAATAATATGCCAGAGGTAACAGGTATTGGTACTACTTGGAACTTACCCAATTATGCGGGTGAACTTTTTACGGCTGACCCTACCCAAACTCCGCTTCTTTCCATGGTAGGTGGGCTTACGGGCGGCAAGCAGACTGATAATTTTGAATTCCCTACTGCTGTCCTTTATGATTTCCCAGAACCAGAACAGCCAGAGATTTCCGAAAGTGCTTCCGCAACAGCTCCGGCAGCAAGCCATATCGCAAGGACGCAGGAAAAGAATGTTGTCCAGATTCATCAGGAAGTGATTGACCTGACTTATGCAAAACAGAGCAATTCGGGCAGAATGTCCGGGCTGAACACGGCGGGGCAGAATCCTAACCCGGCGGATGAAAAAGCATGGCAGATACAGCAGAAACTGATTAAAATTGCCCGTGATGTGGAGTATTCTTTTATTTGCGGTAAGTATCAGGTTTCAACAGCGGCGAATGTTGCAAACAAAACCCGTGGTATGCTGGAACTTTGCACTTCCGACACAGGAACTTCCATTGGTGCCGCTGATGTAGCTTTGAACAAGGCTTTACTAGATCAACTTTTCCGTGAAATGGCTGATAACGGGGCTTATTTTGGTAAGATGGTTCTATTCTGTGGTGCGTATCAGAAACAGATGATTACCAATCTTTATGCTGATCAGTTTAAAGCGAATATGCAGACTACACAGAATATAGGCGGCATGAATATTACAGAGATTGAAACTGACTTCTTCAAAATGGGGGTCGTGTGGGATCGCTTCATGCCAAATGATTCTATTCTAGTTGCGGATATGGCGCATATCGCCCCGGTATTCCAGGCAGTTCCCGGAAAGGGCGTACTGTTCCAGGAAGATTTGGCAAAAACGGGCGCTTCTGATAAGGTGCAGATTTACGGACAGATCGGGCTTGCACACGGTCCGGCTTTCCTTCACGGTGCTATTACCGGGCTGAAAACAGCCGCAGCGTAAAGAAAGGGTAAGGTGATTGTATGTTCAAAGTGACAAAGAAATCGAAAACCCCTAACATTCTTTGGGATGCTTCCAGTAACCGCCCCCTTTGCAGATTTGTAAAGGGGGTATTTGAAACCAATGATGAAGCCGTTGCTTCCAAACTGGAGGGTTTGGGGCATACGGTTGAAGGGGAAGCTGGTGCAAAGCCCCTTGATGAAATGAATGTTGGCGAACTGAAAGCCTATGCTGCGGAACGCAACATTGATTTTGGCGGGGCTAAATCGAAAGCTGATATTCTGAAAGCCATTCAGGAAGCAAGGGCGGAAGGGTAAGGCGGTGATCCAATGTTGGAAATGGTAAAAGAACGGCTGAAATCGTTTGGGTATGAACTGCAGGAAAGGGATGAATTCGCCCTTGCCTTTTCAATCCAGAAAGTGGAAAACGTCATAAAGAACGATTGCGGCACACTTTCTGTACCTGATGGTTTAGTAAATATCGCTGTTGATATGGCGGTAGGCGAATTCCTAACGGCAAAGAAAACTTTTTCTCCAGATAACATTGCAGGACTTGATTTGGATATGGCGGTAAAGCAGATACAAACGGGCGACACGAACACTGTATTTGCAATCGGGGAAGGAAGTTTGACTGCAGAGCAGAGGCTGAACGCCTTTTTGAACTATCTTCTGACTTATGGGAGGGGTGAGTTTTCGTGTTACCGAAAAATCAGGTGGTGAGCAGTTTGGCCGCTGCGCAAAAAATGGCAAGGAAAGCGATTGAAGGAACTTATTCAAGCGTTTGCACTATTCTTGAACGCAGAGATATACGGGATGAAAAAACCAAAATTACCTGGAAGAATAAAGAAGTTCCCGTTGCTGAAAATCAGCTCTGCAAGCTATCTTTTGAAAAATTGAACACTGTTGTTCAAACTGACACGGTGGCAAAGCAGGCACAGGGCGCAAAGCTATTCATAGCGCCAGAAATTGAGGTAAAGCCCGGTTCAAAAATCATTGTGGAACAAAACGGTGTAACAACCGAATATTCTGCAAGCGGGGTTCCTGCTGTTTATCCATCCCACGTGGAAATTAAGCTGGAACTGTTTAGGGGGTGGGCTTAATGGCAAACATGGGTGGGTTTTCGGTTGCAGGAATGAAGAAACTTCAAAAGCAGTTGAACAAACTTCAACAAGGGGATGTTGAAGCCTTCATCGATGCTTGTGCAAAGGAACTTGCCGCGCGCCTACTGGCAAAAGTTATCAAGCGTACACCTGTGGGGGATTACTCAAAAGAGATTGAAGTGGTTGCAAAGAGAAATTCAAAGCACCACAACAAGGGTGATACCTACACGAAAAAAGTAAATCCATCGGGAAAGATGGGCGGTACACTTCGCCGGGGCTGGACTTCCAAAACCCACGCAGAAACTGCAAGTGGCAGCGGAAAGGGCGAAAATGCGAAAGCATACGCCGATTCCCTTACGATCCACCATTACGGAAACACCCTTGTTATTGAGATAGTGAACCCGGTTGAATATGCTTCCTATGTGGAGTACGGACACCGGACAGCCAATCGTAAGGGGTGGGTGCAGGGGCGGTTCATGCTTACGATTTCGGAACAGGAAATACAGAATATAGCCCCAAAAGTGCTTGAAAGCAAAATTAAAAAGTTTTTAGGGGAGTGCATGAAATGATAAATTCCATAATTGCATCCATCAGCATTTCCTTAAATGCTGAATTTGGTGATGAATACACCACTTATACAGAATCCGTTGAACAGGGTTTGAAGGAACCTTGTTTTTTTCTGTCCTGTATAAACCCCACAACCCGGGTATTTCTTGGAAAACGGTATTTCAGGGAGAACCAATTCTGCATACAATATATTCCAAGCGCCAAAGACCGGGCGAAGGAAGAGTGTAATGCAGTTGCCGAAAGGCTTTTTTTGTGCCTTGAATATATCACTGTTGGCGATGATTTAATGCGGGGTGCAAAAATGAAATATGAAGTAGTAGATAGTGTTCTGAATTTTTTTGTGAATTATGATTTATTCGTTTACAAGATAACTGATTCTAATGTCATGGAAGAAATTTCGGCAGATGTTATTGCGGAAAGACAGGAGGTATAAATGACAGTAAAAAAGACAGCTCCCCCGGCGATAAATGAACAGGGGAAAGTTGAAAGTTTATTTTCAAAACAACAGCTACTTACGGCTGAACGCTTTCAACACAGGAAGGATATTGTAAACGCCCTTCTTTCTGCCGACAGGCAGTATACGGTGTCGGAAGTAGAAAAGATAGTTGAAAAATATATGAAAGGACAGGTGAGGTAGGATGGCTTTAGGTGGAGGGACTTTTATTGCTCAGAACAAGGAATTACCGGGGACATATATTAATTTTATTTCAGCCACCTCCGCAACTGCCGCCCTTTCCGGAAGGGGGATTGCTACAATGCCCCTGGAACTGGATTGGGGGCGTGACGGGGAAGTGTTTGAAGTAACTATTAAAGATTTTCTGGAAGATAGCTTGAAAATCTTCGGATATACTTATGGCCATGACAGATTAAAGGGACTTCGTGATCTGTTTCTGAATACACAAACCCTCTATGCATATAAACTGACTTCAGGAGGGACAAAAGCGGAAAATGATTTTGCAGAAGCATTGCATGGCGGTATCCGTGGGAATGATTTGAAAATTGTTATCCAGAAGAATGTTGATGATGAAACCCTGTTTGATGTAAAAACGATTTTTGATACAGCAGTTGTGGATGAGCAAACAGTAAAAACAGCAGATGAACTTGTCGCAAATGATTTTGTGTCGTTTAAAGCATCGGCTACTTTGTCGGTAACGGCAGCATTGCCCCTTTCCGGCGGTGAAAATGGGACAGTTGATGGGGCTGCCTACCAGGATTATTTGGATAAGATTGAAACCTACACATACAACACGATGGGGGTTGTAGTAACGGACGATGCTACAAAGGGACTGTTTGATTCTTTTGTAAAACGTTTGCGTGATGAAATGGGGATTAAGTTCCAGCTTGTACTTTATAGCAAGGCGGCTGATTATTATGGGACTATCAGTGTGAAGAATAAAGTACTTGATAGTGGCTGGAGCGAGGCAAGCCTTGTTTATTGGGTTACAGGAGTTTCAGCCGGGTGTGCAGTAAACAGGAGTAATCAGAACAGGGTTTATGATGGTGAATTCAACATCAATGCAGATTACACACAGAATGAGCTGAAAAAAGCTATCCGGTCAGGGGAATTTGCGTTGCATAAGGTCGGTTCTGATATCCGTGTATTGGAAGATATAAACACAATGGTTACTGTTTCCGATACGCAGGGTGATATTTTCAAGGATAACCAGACCGTGCGCGTGATGGATCAAATCGCAAATGATATTGCGGTTTTGTTCAACACAAAGTATTTAGGCGTTGTCCCAAATGATGCAGCGGGAAGAATTTCCTTTTGGTCGGATATTGTGAAGCACCATGAACAATTGCAGGAAATCAGGGCGATCGAAAATTTTTCAGATTCTGATGTGACTATTGAACAGGGAGATACAAAGAAATCTATTGTAGTTACTGACCTTGTAACGGTTATAAATGCGATGAGCAAATTATATATGGCCGTTACGGTGGCATAAGGAAGGGGGTGGGACAGAATGAACGGCAATGTAGTTATGAAAGCCAAAGACACGGTATTTGCGGCTCTAGCTGAATGTTTCGTGATTATCGGGACGAACCGCTATAACTTCATGCAAGCTATCAATCTCGAAGCAAAATTTGAGAAAACGAAAACGGAAGTTCCGATTCTGGGAAAAACGGGTAAGGGTAACAAAGCTACGGGATGGAAGGGGACGGGCAGCGCAACCTTTCATTACAACACTTCTATTTTCCGCCAAATGATGCTTGATTATAAGGACACCGGGAAAGATACTTATTTTGAAATACAGATCTCAAATGAGGACAGCACATCTGCCGCAGGGCGCCAGACAATCGTCTTAGTGGATTGTAACATTGACGGTGGTATCCTGGCAAAATTTGACGCTGACGGAGAATACCTTGATGAAGATATGGATTTTACATTTGAGGATTTTAAAATGCCGGAAAAGTTCAAGGACTTGGATGGTTTCGTTACAAAATAAAAATTAACGGAAAGAGTGAACCCTACTTTTGTGTGGCTTATAAGCCCATATAAGTGGGGGTGCATATTCCAATATGAACAATGAAAGGAATAATATAAAATGTCTAAATTCGCTAAATTTATGAAAAGCAATAAAACTGTAAAAGAGAATGAGTTGCACCCGGTTACAAAATCCCTTTGCGATGAAAAGGGAATCCCCCTTGACTGGGAGTTCCGGCACATCACATCAAAAGAGAATGAGGAAATCAGGGAAAGCTGTACGGTAGACATTCCAGTAACAGGGAAACCGAACGTATACCGCCCGAAGCTGAAATCAAGCCTCTATATCCGCAGGATGATAGCAGCTTCCATTGTCGTGCCGGATTTATTTAATGCCGATTTGCAGGATTCTTATGGTGTGAAAACGCCTGAAGATTTGCTTGTGGAAATGGTCGACGATCCGGGGGAATACAATGACCTTGCTGCCTATGTGCAGAAATTTCAGGGCTTCAATGTTTCTTTTGAAGATAAGGTGAATGAAGCAAAAAACTAATTGAAGAAGGGGATTGGGAAGCAAATTTTGCTTACTATGCCCTTCTGAAACTTCACATTTTACCTTCCGTTTTCCTTGCTATGGATGAGCAGGAAAAGGCTTTTACCGTGGCGGCAATCAAGGTGAAAATGGAAGCTGACAAAAAAGAGAAAAAGAAGATTGAAAGTAAATCCAAAAAGAAAGGTAGGTGATCCGCATGGCTACAATCAGAACAGCGATTGAATTACAAGATAACTTTACAAGCGTTTTGTATCAGGTTATCAATTCCGTAAATTTGGGGCTTTCCGCTATGGAAGATTTACACCAGACCATGAATACCCCTGTTGACACAGCTTCTATTGAAGCGGCAAGGGATTCAATCAATCAGGCTACTATTGCAGTTCAACAGTTGGATGCAGCTATGCAGAGGATTGAAACCCCTGAAACACAGACACCTACCGCACCGCAAAGTTCAGCCCCGGTTGTGCTTCCCGTGCAACCGGATGTTCCTGACCCTTTGGTGGAGCAACCTCCCCCCGTTGATGTGCCTATTGAACCGGAACAGCCCGAGCCCGTGGAAGTTCCGGTTCATTGGCAATCGGACAGTTTGGAAGTTTTCACAAATTCAGGGGTGGAACGGTTTGAACAGGAAGTTCAAAGTGCAAACAATATGTTGAACACCTTGAACCAAACGCAAAACAGAATTGCAGAAACGGCAGCGCAAACTGACTTGTTTCCGGCAAATGCTGTTGCCGATATGAACAATATGCAAAATCGCTTACAAGCAATTCAGCAGCGTATTCAGGCTATCGAAAATAACTCCCTGAATATGGGTACAGATACCGCAAATGCAGAATTGGAACAGTTGCGAGGGCAGTTGGCTCAGGCGATTCAGGAACAGCAGAATTTGAACCACGCAGTTGGCAATATGGATGTTCAGGCGGCAAATGAAGCCTACTTGCGGTTGTCGCAGACAATAGGCAATACTGAAAGATATATCCGTGATAATGTTGACGAACAAGGGCGGTTCAATCGTGAAATTGAAGAAGGCACGAATGAAGCCAATGAACTAATGCAGACAATCAAGGGTGCAGTTGCAGCATACGCCACAATTCAAACCGTTTCAGCGGCGTTGAATTTGTCGGATCAGCTTACTTCCACCACTGCCCGCTTGAACTTGATGAATGACGGTTTGCAAACCACGCAGGATTTGCAGAATATGATTTTCCTTTCAGCGGAACGGGCGAGGGGAAGTTATCAGGCAACCGCTGATGCCGTTTCCAAACTTGGGCTTATGGCGGGCGATGCGTTTGGCAGTTCAGAAGAAATAATCGCTTTCATGGAACAGGTGAACAAGCAATTCACTATTGCCGGGACAGAAGCGGCGGGTATTGATGCCGCTATGTTACAGCTTACACAGGCAATGGGTTCAGGCGTTCTCCGCGGCGAGGAATACAACAGTGTTTTGGAACAAGCCCCGAACATTATTCAGGCAATTGCTGACTATATGGAAGTTCCAAAAGGGCAATTAAAAGATATGGCAGCGGAAGGACAGATTACAGCGGATATCGTAAAAGCGGCTATGTTTGCAGCAGCAGATGAAACGAATGCAAAGTTTGAGAGTATGCCGAAAACCTTTTCACAGATTTGGACTTCCTTTAAGAATAACGCGTTGATGGCGTTCCAGCCCGTTCTCCAAAGAATGAATGAAATTGCAAACAGTGAAGCATTCCAAGAATTTGTAAATGGTGCAATTGAAACCCTTTCAGTGGTGTCGGGCATTACACTTGAAATCTTTGATCTGCTTGCCGCTAGTGCGCAGCTTATAGCTGATAACTGGTCGTGGTTATCCCCTATCATTTACGGCGTAGCCGGGGCTTTGGCGGTTTACTATGGTGCGCAGGTGATAGCAAATACTATTAGCACGATTAGTAAAGGGGTTCATGTTGCGATGGCAATTGCACAAATGGTTCATGCAGCGGCAACAGGTACTTTAACAGGTGCAACTGCGGCAGAAATTGCAGCGCAGAATGGGTTGAATGCAGCACTGCTTGCTTGCCCTATCATGTGGATAATTATTTTGATAATAGCACTTGTTGCTTTGTTTTACGCAGCAGTAGGGGCGATAAACAAGTTTGCAGGGACGTCCATTTCTGCAACAGGTGTTATTTGTGGCGCATTTATGGTAGGGGCGGCGTTTATTGGAAACCTATTTGTTACTCTTATTAATTTTGTGATTGATATTTTTGCCGTGCTTTGGAATTTTATAGCGGCATTTGTAAATTTCTTTGCGAATGTGTTCACAGATCCTGTAGGGGCAATTGCCCGCCTGTTTTTTGATTTGGTTGACACGGTGCTTTCGCTGCTCCAGTCTTTGGCAAATGCGATTGATACGATTTTTGGTTCAAATCTTGCCGGGAGTGTCCAGGGGTGGCGCGATTCACTTGGCGGATGGGTAGATTCTACTTTTGGCGAGGGTGAGGAGGTCATGGAAAAGGTAGATCCTAAGTCCATGCACCTGAAACGGTTTGAATACGGTTCTGCCTGGGATGCCGGGTATAAATTCGGCCAGGGCATAGATGAAAGCATTGCAAACTTTGATCCAGCGTCTTTATTTGATACGAACATACCGGATGCAGGTAATTATGGTGATTTGAGCAATTATGGGGGCGCGCTTACTAATATCGGGAACGGTGTGGACGATATTTCCGGGAATACGGGGAAAATCGCCAACAGCATGGAAATTTCGAATGAGGAATTAAAATATTTGCGCGATATTGCAGAAAGGGATGTAGTGAACAGGTTTACAACTGCATCCATTAAAGTAGATATGACGAACCACAATACAATTAATAATGAAATGGATCTGGACGGCGTGACGGAACATTTAAGGACGACGATTGAAGAACAGATGAACGCAACAGCAGAGGGGGTGCATTAATGCCATATCATATGTACATTACAGACTCGAAGAAAAATGTAGTCGCTTTCCCGGTGGCTCCGGCGAAACTCAGCATTAAAATTAATAACCAGAATAAGACGCTCACTCTCATAAATGGGGGTGAGGTCAACTTAATAAAATCCCCAGGGCTTACAGACATAGCCATTGACGAATTGCTTCTTCCGGCGGTGCAGAAATACCCTTTTGCAGTATATGAAAATGGTTTCCAGAACGCGAAGTATTACCTTAAAAAGCTGGAAAAATGGAAGAAGTCAAAAAAGCCAGTGACATTTACGATGTCAAGGACAACCCCGGATGACAGGAATCTCCTTTGGGATACGACGATGGATGTGACGATAGAGAGCTATGAAATTATAGAGGATGCAGTAAAGTATGGGCTTGATGTGGCAGTTAAGCTCAGGATGAAGGAATACAGGAGCTGGGGCGCAAAGAAAACGAGGAAAACGAAGCAGAAGGCAAAGACCTATACGGTAAAAAAGAAAGATACCCTGCTTAAAATTGCAAGGAAACAGCTGGGGGATGGCTCAAAGCGGAAAAGCATTTATAAGAAGAACAAAAAAGTAATTGAACAGGCAGCAAAAAAACACGGAAGGAAATCTTCTTCAAAGGGCCGCTTTTTATACGCTGGGACGAAATTGAAACTGCCAAAGTAGGAGGGAACTATGGCAAAAGATATT
>OFHM01001908.1_pt1 | contig 12659 bp, 10 predicted proteins | sample 1521311 | NCBI WGS metagenome assembly OFHM01 (sample SAMEA3504083, study PRJEB24116) | mouse gut metagenome | biome: mouse gut; feature: mouse-associated habitat; material: faeces | place: Denmark | collected 2011 | reverse complement strand
TATACGAAGATGTGGGAAACTCTGCGCCGGATTGAGGCCGCAGACAGTGACAAGGCCCAAAAACTGCGAGGTGGCATCCGAAAGACACTGGAAGCCGATCTGGAGCAGATGACCTAATGTCGGGGCAGGAAAGGAGGTGAACATCGTGGAAATCCTGGATAAAAAATCGATTCTTGAAATGGATCGTGGTGCCGTCATAGAGCTTGCTGATTACGGCATGGCAAAGCTCCTGGACGACATCATGAACCCGAACACTCAGGCAACATCCCCGCGCACGCTTACCATCACCGTGAAACTCATGCCGAACGAGCAGAGAACGAAGGTGGACGTCGAGTATACACACAAATTGAGCTTTGGGAAGATGCTCCCCTTGGGCACTACCCTGCACGCCATGGCGGACAGGGATACTGGGGAGATGATCCTGGTGGAGGCGACGCCCCAGATTCCCGGACAGATGGGATTTGACGGAGGCGAACAGGAACGGCCCGTCCAGCTGAGAGTCATCAAAACTGCATAGGAGGCACATGAGTCATGTTGAAAGAATTCATCGAACACATCCAGAAATCCACCCAGCCGATCATCCAGCAAGTCGGTGACAGCACGTTCGTTATCAAGGGCATCGGCGGAACGGAGGAACTCCACCCCGCCATCTACCACCCGGACACCCTCCCCCTTCACAGCCTGGAGGCCCTAGTGAAGATGGTGCAGACCGAGGCGGCGAGTGTGGGCGAGCCGCTTTACATCACCATTCCCGATCACCTGACCGTCCGCTGCTTCGGCCAGCCCCAGCCTGACGCCCGGTTCTTCCGGCAGGTCTACTATGAGGCCAAGGCCACCGATGTGCCTGGTTTCCGGGACGGTTTCCGGGAGCAGGATAAGGCGATTATCGAACTGCGGAGCCGGTTCGCTCCCAGCGAGGGCGTGGACTACCTGCTGGACCTGCTCTCCCGCATCAGCAAGGACAGCGGCGTGGCTACCACTGACAACGGCGTTTCCCAGACTGTGGAGGCCCGCCAGGGCATCGCGCTCAAGGCTACGGTTCAGCTGAGGCCCCGTGTCCCCCTCCGCCCCTTCCGTACCTTCCAGGAGGTGGAGCAGCCGGAGAGCGAGTTCCTCCTTCGGATGGACGAGGAGGGCAATATCGGGCTGTTCGAGGCCGACGGCGGTATGTGGAAACTGACTGCCCGGCAGACCGTCAAGGCTTTCCTGGAGGCGAAACTGGCCGACCTGGTTAGCTCCGAGGCCGTGTTCATCGCCCTGTAAGGACGGTGTCGGCGGCGGCTATATTGCCCAACATCGGACGCAATTGTTTGTGTAGTTTATGCCCCTGAATTAGCTTGCTATTTCTCTGGAACAGAGTGATTAATGTGATGCGCAAAGGCCCGCCGGGTGGCAGCAACACCCGACGGGCCAAGGGGCAAAAAAACAATCAAGCACACCTGCAGTATAGCAGGTCAGAAAGGAAAATGCAATCATGAAAATGCAGCTCATTTCCCTGACGCTTGAAAATTTCAAGTGTTACGAGCACATGGAGTTCCGCTTTGACGGCAGGAACGCCAGCATCTTCGGTGCCAACGGCACCGGCAAGTCCAGCGTCTACGACGCCTTTACCTGGCTCCTGTTCGGTAAGGACAGCAAGGGGAGCGCCAAGTCCGAGGCGCTCAAGCCCATCTTTACGTCGGGCGAAAACGAGGGCAAGGTGAAGGACTCCGGGGCAATCACCTCGGTGGAGGCGGTGCTCCTGGTGGACGGCGTGGAGCGTAAGCTCAAGCGTACCTACTACGAGCTCTGGAGCACGAAACGCGGCAGTGCCGAAAAGACCCGCGACGGCCACAGCAGCGACTACTTTGTGGACGACGTACCCTGCAAGAAAAACGAGTTTGCCCGCCGGGTGAAGGCGGGGGAGGCCCTGACCCCGGCGGAGCTGGCGGAGCGGCTCTTTCGGGAAAACGAGGAAGCACGCCGGGCGATGGTGCGCCTGGGCGTGCTTCCGGAAATCGCGGGCCGCTTCAGCGGCATTATTGGCTTTCAACCCCTGGATCAGGAGGCCCGGCTGGCCATCACAGTCAAGCAAATTCGCGCCCTCGGCCGGGAGTACAATCTGGACATTGTCCAGGTGGCCCCGGACACCGCCCAGGCGCTGACCCCGGAGGGAGACGCCCACTCCGTACGCTCCTCTGTCTGCGTGCTGGAGGGGCTGCTGTCCCCCCTGCTGGCGGCGGCCTCCAACCAGACAGCCTACTGTCTGGCGGGTCTGCCGGGAAATCTCCGGCTGCTCCCGGCTTACTCCCAGTCCAGTTCCACCACCGCGTTGGCGGCTTCGTCCAGCCTGTAGAGCTTGCCGTCGGCAGACAGGAAGTAGCTTCCGGCAAACTGGCTGCCCTCGCCGTAAATGTTCACCCGCGTGCAGACGGATCCGGCAATGCGGACAGAGCCCTCCTGGGGAATCAGCTCATACGCCTCCATGGACTCGCCCGGCAAGCCCAGCTTGGAGGGATGGACGGTCCGCAGGTCCGACAGGCCCCTTCTAGGCGCAGTGGAAGCGGAGGTTTCCGGTTTTGGGTCATGGACCCTGCCCTCCGGCTTATCCAAAAGCACGGAGCAGCCGGTTCCCTCCCAGCTCAGCAGCAGCGAATGGACGCCGCCGCCGGTTCCGTTCTCCCCCTCCGGCACGTTCCGGGCCAGCTGGACCGAACCCCGCTCCCCATACTCCTCCGGCGGGTCGATCCGAAGCAGCGTCTCGTCTACGATGGAGAAGCCCGCGTCCTCGGCGGACATCAGCGCCGCGTAAGCGGAAATCAGGCTCACCGGATTTTTCAAGCCCTCATAGCGGTACAAAATCTTTGTGAACCCAGCCTCTTCCTCCGTCGGCTCCGGGGCGGGCTCCTCCTCTTTTTCCTCCTCCCCCTCCTCTCCAGAGGCTTCGGTCTTCTCTTCCTCGCTGTCCTCCGGCTCCGGGGCGGGCTCCGGCGGGACCTCCTCCTGATACACCAGCACCTCGTCTCCAATAACCGGCAGAGCGGTAATGGGAATTTCATCCAGCACGTATTCCCGGGGGATGGGAATGGGTTCCGGGGGGGCCTCTTCCTGCTCTCCGCCGCCCTTTAAAAAGAAGAAAGCTCCTCCGCCGATGGCGGCGGCCGGCACGGGAATCAGAATCAGCAGCAGCTTCTTCTTCCCCTTCTTCTTTTTTCCTCCCCCGCCCTCTCCGTCCTCCAGGGCTTTGGAGGCGGTTTTCGCCGCGGCCTTGGCCTTTTTCTCCTGGGCCTTCTGGGCGGCAATTTGGGCCTTCTTTGTGGCCTGCTCCGCCCGTTTGCTGTGCTTGGCGGCCTTTTTGTCGGCGCTCTTGGCCACCCGGGCGGCTTTTTTCTCGGCCTTTACCGCCTGCTTCTGCTTGGCCGCCTCGGCTTTTTTCCCCGCGATCTCCACCTGCTTGGCGGCCTTCGCCGCCTTGCGCTCGGCCTTTTGAATGATCTTATCAGCCTTATCCTGTTTCAACGCTTCACTCTCCTACTTCTATAAGCGGTCCGCCCTCAGCGGATGGTAATGGAATCCCGGTCCTTCACCGCATGGCTGAAGCCGCACTCCGTTCCGTTCACCGCCAGATGGACAGGCCCATCCAGCGTCTCGAAGTCCACACCGGATCGCTCCAGCAGGTCCATGACGTAATAGGGCTGGTCGTTCTCCTTGGGCGGCAGAACGATGGGCTTGCCATTCAGGAAAATCTCCACTTCCCGCTTGCGGACCCGGGGCTTCGGCAGCTCCCTTTCAGAGTCCTTCGGCGGCTCCGCTTCCGGCGCCGGGGACAGGGCGGGCGGCTCCGTCCCTGGGGCGGGAGCCTCCCCCTCTGGCGCTGAGGGCGGGGCGGGCGGCTCCTCCTCCAGCAGGGGCGGCGCCACTCCGGCGGGTCCCTCCAGGGTCAAAATCACATCCCCCTGGCACAGGGAGGTCTTCAAATCTCCCTCCCGGTTGTTTAGTAAAACCCGGCCGGTAAAGTCCTTCCCCAGCAGCTCTCCCAGGGTCTTGGCGGCGTCTTTGCCGCTGCGGGCGGGCTGGAAGCGAATGCTGTCCCCGGCGTGGACCACCGCGTTGATGGCCGCTTCCTCCCCGTTCACCCGGAGGATAGCAGGGGCGGCGGGCTCTCCCCGAAGAACCATGCGCCGCCCATTGAGAGTTACCCCCAGGTTCTTCCCGGAGCGGCCCAGCATGTCGGCGTAGGTGAACCCGTTCATCAGCAGGATGTCCCGCACGGTAAGCACGCCGCTGCGGAAGAGCTTGGCGGTCTCCCCGTTGAGGGTGATGACATAGCTGTCGTTCAAAAGCCCCAGCCCAGCGGAAACGGCGATGCCCAAAGGCGTGGCGTACTCTGGATTGTTCAGGTCAATCTCATCGGCAAAGGCGCTTTTCGCAAAGTTGTTTCCGGCGATGGCCACCCGCCGTTCGTCCATGCCCAGGCTGGCGGCCACCTTTTCCCGGAGGCCGTCCAGCTTACTTCCGCCTCCCGCCAAGAACAGCGCCGAGGGCGCGCCGCCGTTGAGTTCCGTCACCTGCACGGCGATGGCCTCCGCCAGGCGGCCCATAGGCTCCTGGATGGCGGCGTGAATCTCCTCGAAGGAGGCGGTGCTCTCCAGGCCCAAAATGTCTGTATAGCAGGCGCCCTCCCCGGGACGGAGGTTCCGTTTGATCTCCTCGGCAGTCTGGAAGTCCACCAGGAAGGTCCGCATAATGGCCTCGGTGATTTCGTCCCCGGCAATGGTGGCCATGGTGTACCCGGTGACGCTGCCGTCCCGGCACACGGCGATATCCGTGGTCCCCGCGCCGATGTCCACCAGCGCCAGGTTTAATAGGCGCAGCTCCGCAGGAATGGCGGCGTTCATGGCAGCAATGGGCTCCAGAGTCAGGCTGGCCACCTGGAGATCCGCTGTCCGCATGGCAGCGTACAGGCTCTCCACCACCTCCCCGGGGAGGAAGGTGGCCACCACGTCCGCCTCCGCCTTTTGGCCGCTGTGGTCCAGAAGGGACGCCAGAGGATAGTTGTCCAGCCGGTACTGGGCCACGGTGTAGCCCACCATAAAGAACTGCCGCCGGACCTCGTCCTCCACCTGCAGCGCATCCTCGGCGGCGGAGAGGGCCCCCGCCTCCAGACGGCTGATGGTTTCAGCGCTGATGCTTTTCTCCTCGCTGATGTCTATGGCAAAGCTGCCGCTTTGGGTCCGCAGGGCCCGCCCGGCGGCGGCCACGCAGACCCGCTCCAGGTGAACGCCCAGGCGTTCTTCCAGGCGCTCCGTCACACTTCGGGCCAGGGCGCCTACCTGGTGTATGTTGTCAATTTGCCCGTCCAGCATGGCGCGGCTCCCATGCTCCGCCATTTCAATATCCAGGGCCTTGAACCGGCCGCCGGAGGGTCTGCCCACAACGCCCACAACGCTGCGGGTCCCAATATCCAGGGCGAAGATCAGATCCTGCTCCTGGGCTCTCAAATCCTTCATAATGAGACGCTCCTTTTCATGTCTCGCAGGCGAAAATGATGCCAGAAGGCGGCACCGAACCGCCTTCTGGCATCATGGCAGGGGACTCTACTGCCAGCGCGGGATGGCACGCGTGCTCCTGCGTTTCTTCCATTGGCAGCCCGCGCCCTGATTTAAGCCGGTGGTCCGGCGGAAAACCGCTTAATATTTGCTGAAGGCGCTTCCGCCGGCGCTGTAGCCGCTGTCATAGGACACCTCGTCGACGCTGTCCTCGGAATAGGCGGGGGCGCTGTAGCTGGCGGACGCGCTGCTGTCGCTGCGGAGGCGGAACTTGCTCAGCAGCTCCTTCATCAAGCTGGCCTGGCTGCTCAGCTCCTCGCTGGCGGCGGCGGACTGCTCGGAAGTGGCGGAGTTGGTCTGCACCACGCTGGAAATCTGGTCGATGCCCTCGGTGACCTGGGCGATGGCCTCAGCCTCCTCCTCCACCGCCTTGGCAATCTCCTGAAGGGCAGACATGGATTCATTCGTGGCCTCCACGGTCTTGCCCAGGGACTCGGAAACCCGCTTGACAATCTCGCTGCCGTCCTGGACGGAGGTAATGGAGTTGTCAATCAGCTCCTTGGTAGCCTTGGCGGCCTGGTCAGACTTGGTTGCCAGGTTCCGCACCTCGTCGGCTACCACGGCGAAGCCCTTGCCGGCGCTGCCCGCCCGGGCGGCTTCCACGGCGGCGTTCAGGGCCAGAATGTTGGTCTGGAAGGCAATGTTTTCAATGGTGGCGATGATCTTGCCAATCTCCTCGGAGGAGCTGGAGATTTTCTCCATGGCCTTCACCATTTCCTCCATGTAATCCGCGCTCTCACGGACCCGCAGGTCGGCGTTCTTGGAGTGGTCAATGGCCTGCTCGCTGCGCTTGGCGTTGCTCTGGGAGCGGCTGGAGATCTCGGCGATGGTGGCGGACAGCTCCTGAACTGCGCTGGCCTGTTCCGTCGCGCCCTGGGCCAGGGCCTGGGCGCCGGTAGACACCTGGTCGGAGCCGGAGGAAACCTGTTCGCCGCTGAGGTTGATCTGGGCCAGGGTATCGCTGAGGCTGTGGTTGATGACGCGGATGGACTCCAGCATGCTGCTCAGTGCGCCCACATAGTACTGCTCGGCCTGGGTGCGGCAGTTGAAATTGCCGCTGCCCATCTCTCCCAGAAGGCGGCAGGCATCCTTGATCACGCTGTCCAGAACTTTCTGACTGGTCCGCAGGGCGTCGCACATCTCGCCCAGCTCGCTCTTGCTCTCATAATCCACGGGGATATCCAGCTTGCCTTCGCTGAAGCCCACCAGGGCGGCCCGAACCTTCTCTGTGGGGACCACGATGCTCTTGATGATGACGAGCGCAAACCGGATCACCACGAGGGTCGCAATGACCATCGCTACAATGATGGCAATGATCGCGATCGTGGAAATCGTGTTCTGCCGCTCAATGACCTTCGCCTGTTCAGACTGGAGCCTCGCGGCCAGCGTATCGCCGGCGGCGGCGGCCTGGGTCAGGACGGGCGTGCAGGTGGTTACGATCATATTGGCGGCCTGCTCCTGGTTCGTCCGGGCCGTCTGGCCAATTTTTTCGGCCTCGGCCTCCCAGTCCTCCACCAGCGCGACAAAGTTGTTCAGCTCCGCCTTATCCTCCAGGGGATAAATGCTGTTCAGCTCTGCCAGCTCCGTTTTCAGCTCGCTGATTTTGCTGTTGGCTGTGTCAATGCTGCTCATGTCGCCGGATAAAACCGCGTCCCGCAGACCGCGGGCGGCAATATTGTAGCTAATGCGGCATTCGAACACTGCCTCGTTGGACGCGACATACCGCTCCAGAATGTTTGTGTACTGGCCCTTCTGCATCGTCATCAGGAACAAGGAAATGATGATAATAAGCGCGGAGATCCCGATGGTAATTCCATACCCCATGACCAGGCTTTGCCTGACCTTCATATTTTTGATCATTTGCGTCTTCCTCCTCGTTTTCTTTGATTGCGTCAAGATTTCTTTTATTCTAATCGGCGCCACGAGGCGTTCACACCACGTCGCCGTATCTTCCCTTCTCGACATCGCCGAAAATCTTCCCGTCCACCAGCGTAATCACCCGCCGGCGCATGATGTTCACATACCGGCTGGCATGGGTGGCCATGATCACGGTGGTACCCATGCGGTTGACCTCCTGCAAAAGCTGAAACATGTCCCAGATGTTGTCGTCATCCAGATTCGCCGTAATCTCGTCCAGCACCAGAATGGGAGGGCTGTTGATCAGGGCCCTGGCCAGCTCCACCCGGCGGCACTCCCCGATGGACATCTCCACAGGATACCGCGCCTCCACGCCCCGCATGCCCACCAGGCCCAGCACCTTTTTCACCCGCAGCTCCACGTGCTTGCCGCTCTCAAAACGGCGGCGGCCCACCTGAGCGGCGATCCAAAGGTTTTCCTCTACCGTCATCTTCCGAATCAGGCTGTGCTCCTGCTGAACCTTTCCGAAGAGGATGGCCATGCGGTTTTGGCTCCAGGGAATCAGCTTGGAAAGGTCTTTATTATCCAGGCAGACCGTTCCCTTGTCCGGCTTGAGCTTTCCGGTAATCAGGTCCAGCAGCGTGCTCTTTCCCGCGCCGCTGCTGCCCACCAGAAAGACGAACTCCCCCTGACGGATGGTCAGGTTGACGTCCTCCACGCCGACCTCGAACTTCTTGCCCTTTTGCTCCTTCTGCTGCCGGCGGTCCAGCTTGTAGTTCTTTGTCACGTTTTCCAGCGTAATCGTGGGCATACTTCTGCGCTCCCGTAGTCTTGAATCATATTTCCGCCGGAGCAAACGCCCCCGGCAGTTCCCGCCCGTCTATACGCGCGCAAAAGCAGGAGCCCGACCGGCAGCCGGGGCTCCGGCTTTTGCGGATCGTCTATTGGTACACGGACTTCTCTCTTGCAAGCTTCCGGTTCACCACTTGGTCCAGATCCACAAGCTGCTTCAAGACCCTCCGGTTCAGGCCCACTTGGTTTGCCAGAGGGGCCTCCTCCTCCGCTTTCGCCGCCTCCCCCTGCAAAAGGGCCGCAAGGCGGGCAGCGTCGGCCTCGGACAGGGCCTGCCGCTGCTGGTCCAGGGCCTGATAGGCCCTGGCCAGCTTGTCGGTGGGCTCCTGCCGCATGGAAACCAGAAGCTGCGCCGCCACCTCGTCATTCCGGTCCGCGGCGTCCGCCATCTGGCGGGTCAGGTCCAAAGCCTCGTTCAGCGCGGTGTAAACTCGTTTCAGCTGTACATGTGCGTCCAGCAGCGCCTTTGCTTCCATTCCGGTCCCTACTTTCCCGAATCGCCGTTCTTCTGCGCTTGGCGGAACGCGTCCCGCAGTTCACCCACCATGGTCTTCACGTGGGTCAGCACCTCTTTGCGGCGGCCAATTTTCGCCCGGCCCAGCTCATAGGTAAAGTACTCGTAGAGCTGTGTCAGATTTCCACTGATGGGATACTGCCGGTCCAGCGTGGAGTCCAGGTAATCAATGATGGCGACGGCCCGCTCTACAGAGGCCTCGTACACGGGGTAATTCTCTTGGTCCAGCATGAGCTCCGCCTGTGCCAGGCGCTTATACAACTCGTCATACAGCAGCAGCAGCAGCTCGCCCTGGGTCATGGTGTTGACGCTCTGCTCCTTGTATTGCTGGTATCCTTTCATATCCATTGTCTGTGGATCACCGCCTTACTCATATCAGCCTCCCATCATCAGCTGGGAGAAGTAAGAACTCTGGGAGTTCATCTGCTGGATCAGCTGCTCCAGCCGGGAGAACTGGCTGGTGTAGTAATCCACTTGGTCGCTCATTTTGTCCTGCCACTTTTCAATTTGTTCGTCAATTTGGTTGAGTTCTTTTTGGATGGTGTTGCTGTACATGGTGCTGGGGGCCAGGGGAGAGCCGGCTTTGTCCACCAGGATGCCCTTGCCGCCGGTGGTCTTGCCGTACTGGTCCAAAGGCTGCTTCAGCGCCTGCATCAGCCCGTTGCTCTTGGCGCCGGACTCGGTGCTGGCGGTAAAGGCGTCCCGCACCTTGTCAGGGTCGCTGTCCAGGGCGGCCCGGAACTTCTCTTCATTGAAGTCCAGGGTACTCAGGCCGTTGGTGTAGTTCACGGTAATGCCCGCCGCCCGGAGGGCCGCCCCGTTCTCCCCGGTGACGGAGATGGCGGAGGTCAGGCGGTTATACAGATTGCGCAGGTCGTTGTCTCCGAACAGAATGCCCTGTTTGGCCTTTTCCTCCCAATTGTTGATGGCCGTTTCGCTCATGCCCTCCTGGTCCTCGTCGGTCAGGGGCTCGTAGTACGCGCCGTTGGACCGTTGGGCGGGAAGGGTGGAGTACGCGTTTTTGATTTCCGTGACCATCGCGTTGTAATCGTCGATCATGGCCTTTACGGCATCCACAATCTTATCGGAGTCCGAGCTGGTTTCAAAGGTAACGGGCTCCACGTTCACCGGCTTATCCGTATACTGAACCTTTCCGTCCGCGTCCAGCACGTCGTTTCCGTCCGCGTCCTTCACCGTCTCATAGCCAAACACCCCCTTGAGGTTGATGCTCAGCCCGTCAAATTCCACGGTATTGCTGCTCCGGCTGATTTCCTTTAGCTCGGTTCCGTTGATGCTGACGCTGAAAATGGCGTCCGTGCCTTCTTTGTAAAGCTTTTCGCCGTTCCCGTCCACGGCGTCTTTGGACACCGCGCCGAACAGCTTCTCGGAAAGCCCGCTGGTTTCAATCTTGGAGTTGGCCCCGGAATCCTTGCTAGTAAAGACAAATTCATTCGTGGTTTTGGAATAATTGACCTTTACTCCGGAGTCGCTGTTGCCGTTGATGGTGTTCAGCACGGTTTGGAGGCTGGTGTTTTTGCTGAACCGCCCGATTTCCTTGCCGTCGTTCATTTTGAAGGAATACAGGATGTCACCCTTCGAGTCCGTCTCATAGACGGGGTTCCCGTCTTTGTCCGTTTCGTAAATGGGGTTTCCGTCTTCGTCCTTCATCTCTTTTCCGTCGGCGTCCTTCTTTACCTTTCGGATTGCCTCGCTCTCCAGGGCCTTAAAGTCGTCCTCCCCCAGAAACTCGCCCAGGGTCTTGTTGGTGTTGAGGTAGCTGGTCAGAGTCTTGCTCTCCCCCATGCCCAGGGTCTTGCCCTTTTGGGAGTACACGGAGAAGGTGGATCCCTTCTGGGTGGCGGAGAACTCCAGCTGGATGCCCTGGCCGCCGGTTTTATCGTCAGCGATGTCCTTGACCTCAAATTTGCCCTCTCCGAAGACGTCGTTGATGTTTTTCTGAAGGGCTTTGACATACGCGTCGTCCCGCATCTGGCGGCTCTCGGCGCTGTTCAGCTCCTCGCCTTTTTCAATCTTTTCCTTCAGCGCATCGTAGTACTTATAGCTCTTATCCAGGTTCGCGATGATGTCCTCCTGGCTGGGCAGTTTCACGCTTTTTTGTACGCCGTCCAGCGTGACGGTCAGGCTGCCGCCCTCCAGGTACTGGCCCACGGTCTTGCTGTCGTCCACCAGGTTCCCGGCTATACCCTTGGCGAGGATGGCCTTCGTCTGCTTGCCGCTGGCGGAACTGAGGTCGCTCACCCCGCCCAGCAGATTCTTCCGGATGTTTTCGTCCGCCGCACTGATATAGACATTGTTCTTTTTCGGGTCGGTGAAGGTGATATTTCCCAGTTCATCCACCTCGGCCTTGACCACCTTATCCAGCAGCTCGTCGCCGGTGTAGCTGGTGCTCCCGATGTTGACCGTCTGCTCCTTCAGCTGCTTGTTGATCTCTTCCGCGATTTTTTCCGCCTTTTCCTTGGTGTTTCCCTCAAAGAGCATATCCTCATCAAAGTTGATATAGAGCTTGCTCTCCGCACTGCTGCCGCCGTAGGTCAAGGTCATGCTCCCGGAGATGGTGCTGACGGGGTGCTTCGCCGAGAGGTCGAAGGAGGACCCCGCCGAGACGGAAGGCGTGCTGGTCAGGCCCGAGGTCTGGCCGTCCAGAACGCTGCCGCTGAGGCGGTAGGCGGCAGAGGAAGCCAGCTGCTTCACCCGGTTGATCTGCACATTGCTGGTGCTCTTTCCGGTGGCGGTGACCATATCGGCATATTTGCCCTTGGCCACGGTCTTCACCGCCTGGTCGAAAAAGCTGGTGGACATCAGATTGTTGGAAGAGCGGTAGGAGGTGTACTTGTCCGTAAAGACAGACATCTTGTTGATGATGCTCCGGTAGGCCTCCTGCTTCCACTCGGTCTTCGTGCGTTTTTGGCCCAATGCCATAATCTTGTTTTTGTACGAGGATATTACATTTTCGATCATGCTCTCCGTGTCCAGGCCGCTGGCCAGGCCGGTGAGTACGTTGCGGTTGCCGTAAATGCTGTTGGATCTGCTTACGCCGCTGACTGCCATATGCTGCAACTCCTTTCAAGGATTCCGGCGACGTCCCGGCCCTTCCGGCCCGGAACATCGAAGTTAGATTTTTTTTGATATTCCTCTATGTTTTTTTATCGACATATAGTATAATAAAAATAAGAGGTCCCCGTTTAGTTTTTACAGTAAGGAGGAAAATCCTTTGACACAGGTCATCACTGTCACCAATCAAAAGGGCGGCGTGGGCAAAACCACCACCGTTTCCGCGCTGGTCTGCGGCCTGAAGCAGCGGGGCGCGCGGGTCCTGGGCGTCGATTTGGACCCCCAGGGCAATCTCGGCTTCACCCTGGGCCTGGACATCGGCGAGTGCAAAACCGTTTACGACGTGCTCACCGGCGCCTGCCCTATTGAACGGGCCATCTCCCACACGGAGTACGGCGATGTTCTCGCTTCGGACATCATGCTCTCCACCGCCGAGGTGGAGTTCACCGCCCCCCGGCGGGAGTTCATGCTCTCCCAGCAGCTGGACGTGGTAAAACCCAACTATGACTTTATCATCATCGACACGCCTCCGGCGCTGAACATTTTGACCATCAACGCCTATGTGGCCTCCACCGGGCTCATCGTCCCCATGGAGGCGGAGGTTTTGAGTCTTGTGGGCGTCTCCCAGATTCAAGACACCATCGACACCGTCCGCATGTCCTTCAACCCGGACCTGAAGGTCCTGGGCATCCTCTTAAATAAGTACGACCGCCGCCTGACCCTCTCCCGGGAGATTCTGGATATACCTCCGTACGGCTGTCTGAATATCCATGCCT
>OFHM01001906.1_pt1 | contig 12676 bp, 17 predicted proteins | sample 1521311 | NCBI WGS metagenome assembly OFHM01 (sample SAMEA3504083, study PRJEB24116) | mouse gut metagenome | biome: mouse gut; feature: mouse-associated habitat; material: faeces | place: Denmark | collected 2011 | reverse complement strand
CTCATCCACCGAAATCGTCCAGGTGGACACATTCTCCCGGCGGGGCTGGTAGATGCTCATGCTCACCTCGGTGATGTCGTAGAGGGAGTCGAACAGCCGAAGCGCACCCAGGGCATACAGCATCATCTGGGGATTTTCCTCGGCCTCCACCAGAACGCCCTGGCCGTATTTGAAGTCGATGATGTGGAGCAGCTTGATCCTACTCACAGGCCGCACCTTCCTCCGGCACCTCGGTGATGCACACCGACTCCACGCTGTTTCCGGGGACCAGGATCATCACCTTCTCCTGCCGTCCCAGCAGTCGGGTGAGCAGCTTTTCCCGCAGAGAGACATTCCGGCACTGCACGATGCCATCCTCCGGCGCTTTCTTGGAAACACTGATGTTGAGATTGTGTTTCATCCTTGGTTGTCCTTTCCGAAAGGCGATTTGTTTTGTGCTGCCTTCCGGCGTCCCCAGAAAAGGAGAGGGTTTTGTCAGGGTGTCGGATGATAATTTTTCAAGAACTTCTTTCTGACAGCATCAATGGACTCGGCCACCGACTGGAATTTGGTGTTCTCCAACGCGGCGATCTCCCGCAGAGTCTTGCCGTCCGCATATAAATGAAGGCGGTTTTGATGCGTTCTGCCCGTTCTGCGGAATCGTCCTCGATGGGATATTCATCGCATTCGCCATACTCAAGGCCCTCGTAGCCGATGGCATCGAGGGAATAGCAGTGGTAACGGTTGCGCTCCTCCAGAGCGTGTTCAGCCTTGCGGCTGGCGGTAATCACGGCACCGATCTCATCGGAGACATCGGCTTCCGTAACTTCTCCGGTAGCAAATTTGTACTTGATTAACATAAAAACCTCCATTCTGGCGGGAATGGAGGTACTCATGAACAGCGAGGGGGCAGTACGAAATTAACCGCAGTTTAGATGGAGATAGCTCCATTCCAAAGTGCAGCTCTCTTGCTCATCGGATCGCTGTGTCTATATTCAGTTGCCTGTCAGGTAACGTGAGCCGCCGCTATTTAGCGGTGCGTTATAAGACGAGGGATAAAATGTGGTATCGAAAATCACAGAAAGAAAAAAACTCCTGTGATTTTTCACAAGAGTCATTCAATCGTTCGGTAGGTTGGCTGCCATAGTTCGTAGGGTTTTTAAGGTTAGGTCGCTCGAAGAATTTTCATTTGACGGCCGCATTGAATTTGCAGTGCTTTATTGCAATCTCATGATTTTCTGTGTTATAATATGGGTTAATGGGGTTTGTTTGGAATTAAAGAGAAAACAAACCTCACTTCGGGGTGCAAATAAGACTCAATTGGAGGGAAATCTGTGGCAATAAATAACTGTCCACGTCTGTGCGGAGGTACTTTCTTCACTTTGGTGCTACAATCCCTCCAGCAGCGTATGAGAGCCAGAGAGCATTACCATGCTGGAAAGAAGTAGGACTGAGCCAATGGAAAGGAATACTCAGATTGCGTCAGTTGGCCAGCAGTTACCCCAAAGAATGCAGCAGGCCCAGCCTGTCAATTTGACACAAACAGGAAATGATAATACACAGATAGCTTATGTCAAGAAATATGTGCAGTCAGTAGTTATTCTACCAGGTATGCCATTGCTTCAATTTCTTTGTGCTGGGAACAGAGCAGTACGAGGAACCCTGTTTTATTGTGCCGAAGAACCGAGCTCTGACAGAAAGCATATCACAGGAAATGAAAGACCTGTGCGCGTCACTTTCGCCAGAGGAGATAGCAATAATAAAAACTTTCCCAGCGATCTTCTGTAGCGAAAACCACCACTATGCCAAGACTGACCCCGACCACATGTCCTATTACGGGTATATAACAGATATAAAAAATCAAAATAACGGAGTTAAGGTGTACTTCACCAAGCTCAATCAGTTACCACAGCAAGTTTTGATTGATCTTTCGGAAGAGCTATGTATAGGTGGTGCGAGGTCATATACAGAGTTAAGTCATACACATTGGACCATTAAGAGAATCAATCTCATAGAAGTTTTGGAGAGAGCCGGATACAGAGTATTCTAACTCTAAGCTCATAAAACAGAGGTAATACAATGAGTCGTGAATATGAAGAAATGCAAGTTGAAAAATGGGTTAATTTAGAAGATTTCGCCGAGCACCTGAGCATCAGTCAAGATACAGTTCGCACTTGGATAAAAGAAGGAAAGCTCCCTGTTTACAGAGCTGGCAAACGATACAAATTTAAAACTTCTGAAGTTGACGAATGGGTCCGCAAGGGCAAAATTCAGGAGTGAGCTTCAATAAAAGGATGGTGGCAAATATGAACGAAAAAATTCCTTCAGCAATAATAGATATAACGCTCAATAGAGCGACTTTTACAAACATGCCGATCAATGGGCTCACATTTGTCAACTTCTCCTACGGCAGCAACGGAGCGGGAAAATCCTCTGTCGCTCACGCCATTGAAGAGAATGACGGTATTGTCTGGTCGGATGGCCGGTCCGCAGAGGATTTTGATGTACTCGTTTACAGTTAGGACTACATCAATCGGAACTTTGTCAATTACGGCGAGTTGCGTGGTGTGTTTATTTTCGGAGAAAAGGACATCGAAGCGAACTTGCTGGCCTATATCAACAATCCCAACGGCATCAGCGACGGTCTAAACTATGTCGAGGACTGCGATGGCGTAGACGCCTACAGGCGCGTATTTAAGATGATTTTCGAGGCTCTAGGTCAGAGTCAGCACTACAAAATGATGACCGGAAAGAAGATAAAATCCTGATTATGAGACACTTGAAATTTTAGAGTAGAGGCAGCTTGGCGCTGCTACAAATAAGTGGGGTAATTCAAATGGCAGAGAAAACCGTAATTGACGCGATGTGGGACGATTCCCCCATTGATGTTTCTACCGAGGAAACTTCATCTGGTCCATCGCAAATAAGCTACGTGGGCCTTATCGGAGCGACAAATATAAGGATGTCATCTAATGTGTTAGAAATTTTGATATCCGAGGAGCGTGGTCTGAATTTTGGTGAAGAAATCGACAAGATGGATAAGAATAACCGTCTGCTTTCTGTCATCAAAGCGTTCTCTGAGCTGGACCTCGATCCACGCACCATCGACAATGTGAAGATGGGATATATCTTCGAGGAATTGATCCGGAAATTCTCTGAAAATGCCGAGGCTGGTGATCACTACACCGGGCGCGATATCATCAAGCTCATGGTCAATATTCTGCTGGCCGAGGGCTGCGATGACATTTTCGATGACGGAAAGGTTATCACCATATTGGATCAAGCGTGCGGCACAGGTGGTATGCTTTCCACCGGCTATAACTTTCATCAAGCGGTATAATTCGTCTGCGGATGTCCGCCTGTTCGGTCAGGAGATCAATCCGGAGTCCTACGCCATTTGCCTGGCAGAGATGATGATCAAGGGGCAGAATGCGGAGAACATCTGCTACCAGGACACCATGAAGGCCGACCGCTTCAAGGGTACGAAAATGCGCTTTGTCATCGAAAACCCTCCCTTTGGAACCCCGTGGGGCGGCAAGGACGCTGCCGAGGGTGTAGAGCAGGCGGTTCAGGATGAATATAAAAAAGGCTTTGACGGACGCTGGGGTGCTGGTCTGCCCGGCTCTGGGGATATGCAGATGCTGTTTTTGCAATCGGCAGTCGATAAAATGGATGACAACTTCGGCCGTGCCGCTATCATTGAAAACGGGAGTCCGCTGTTCTCCGGGGGTACGGTGTCCGGTGAGAGCCAGATCCGCCGGTAGCTTCTGGAGAGCGACCTGATCGAGGCTATCATCGCGCTGCCGACGGATCTGTTCTACAACACCAGTATCGCCACGTATATCTGGGTACTTTCCAAAAACAAGCGTCCGGAGCGCAAGGGCAAAATTCAATTGATCGACGCATCCACTTTCTTCCACAAGCTACGCAAAGCGTTGGGAGACAAGAAAATTGAGATTTCTACAAAAGACCGCAGTGCTGTCACGAAGCTGTATGCGGACTTTGTGGAGAATGAATATTGCAAAATTTATCCGAGTGAGGAGTTCATGTACCGGGAGTATACAGTCATGCAGCCACTCCAGTGCAGCTACGCCATTACAGAGGAACGGATTCAGGCTATGGTAAGCAAAGGTGCGCTCGATAGTCTCTATAACCAAGTGAAATTTTCCGATTTGGAGTTGATGGAAGAACGTGACGGCAAGGTACGAAAACAACTGGATAAGTATTTTGTTGGCAAACCGGTCTATGATTCGATTCTCGCTGATTTAAACCTCGCCATCAGTGATAATGTGTGGATGTCACCGGATTCCTTCATGCCTCATCTGATTGAAGTGCTGAGCAGAGCCACAACAGACAAAAAACTGCTGGAAAAGATTGCTGACGGTTTATCCGTCATGGACAAGAAGGCCGAGATTCAGAAGGACGGGAAGGGCAACGTGATCTACGACAAGGAGCCGAAGGACACGGAGCTGGTCAAGTACGAGGAAGACATCGACACGCACATGGCCCGCGAGGTTCTGCCCCACGTACCGGACGCAAAGGCGTTTTTCGAGGAGAACCTCGGGGCCAAGAAGCCCGTCATCAAGACCGGCGTGGAGATTCCGTTCACCCGGTATTTCTACAAATACCAGCAGCCTGCCCCCAGCGAGGAGCTGGAGGCGAAGTTCATGGAACTGGAGCTTTCCGTGTCGGAGCGGGTGGCGAGGCTGTTTGGGTGAGGGGGTGGTATTGTGCGAAATTTGGATGCTGGGGCTAAAATGCCAACCTCATTTGACGGGTATCAGTACGTGGCGGCAGACGATTTTCTGATGTGTCTTTTGATATTGATGTCACCCCACGTTGCGTTGGACTTGTTAAGCAGAGCGGAGTAACTAGTCCCGCATATAGTCGGTTTGTTCTTAAACCGATTGCTGATGCAGCTTATTATTGTTATTATTACACTATGCTTGATAACGATAAGACATTGCTCCATCTAGCTAAAAATCTTCGTCATTCTTTGACTGAGGATCAGCTTGGTGCTATTTCTATGGCCGTACCCCCTTTGGCGGAGCAAAAGCGTATTGTAGCATTTCTTGATACCAAGTGTGCCGAGATTGATGCCCTCGCCGCCGACATCCAGTCCCAGATCGACACGTTGGAGCAGTACAAGCGCAGCGTCATTACCGAGGCGGTGACGAAAGGGCTGAACCCGGATGTCAAAATGAAGGATAGTGAAATTGCATGGGCTAACTCTGTTCCTGCTCATTGGGTGTCCAGTAAAATTAAGTACGAAGTCTTTCCTTTGCAACGTTTGGTTCGCCCGTCGGATTTGGTAATAACATGTTTTCGAGATGGAGAAGTCACTCTAAGACAGAATCGCCGCGAAGATGGATTCACAATCTCTATTTCTGAAAACGGTGATCAAGGTGTTGAAGTTGGTGATCTCGTTATTCATGGAATGGATGTGTTTGCTGGTGCTATTGGCTGCTCCGATTCCAGAGGAAAAATAGCGCCAGTTGTCCATGTGTGTAAAACGACTGGGAATAACAGGTTTATTATGTATATCTTGAGGAGTATGGCTGCGAATGATGTCCTTATGAATTTTGCCGAGGGTATTCGTGTGCGTTCTAGCGATTTTCGCAATTTCAATAAGCTCGGTAAATTTCCGATTGAGATGCCTCCAGTAAATGAGCAGAATAAAATTGTCGATTTCTTAGATCAAAAATGCGAAAAGATTATAGTGAATTATTGTTCAGAAGAAAAGGTAACTTGAAGTGTTAGCTGACTGCAAAAAATCCCTCATTTTTGAGTACGTCACCGGCAAGAGGGAGGTGCCAGTCGCATGAACAATATTCTGTCAGAAAAAGAATACCAACATTTTATCAGGGACAGGCTCTTGCAGGATAATGGATATACTATCCGCAAAGCCGGGACTTATGACCGACGGATCGCCATGGATCGGGAGCTGCTGGCAAAGTACGAGAAGAACATTTTCTCTGTGATGGAGGAGGTTTGGGCCAGCAACGATGAGCGTGTTGATCTGGTCATCTTCCTGAACGGTCTTGCCATCATGTCTTTCGAGTTGAAGTGCAATACTGTCGGTCAATCCTATCAGGACGCCATCTATCAGTATCGCGTGGACCGCGATCCTAAAACCAGACTGTTTTGGTTTAAAGCTGGATGCCTCGTGAACTTTGCGATGGATCTGGAGCAGGTCTATATGACCACCAAGCTGGCCGGAAACGCCACTTTCTTCCTGCCGTTCAACATGGGAAACGGAGAAGGCGTGAATGCCGGCGCAGGGAATCCGACCTATCAGGGCAAATACAGCGTGTCCTATATGTGGGAGGACATTCTGACAAAGGATACCGTCCTTGACCTCATCAGCAAGTTTATCTTCATTGAGACAAAGGAAAGCAAAGATGAGCTGACCGGCAAGACCAAAAAGGCGGAGAACATTATTTTCCTGCGCTACCATCAGCTCGACGTGATCCGCAGGCTCCTTACCGATGTTCGGGAATGGCACCACGCAGAATTACCTGATCCAGCACAGCGCTGGCTCCGGAAAAACAAACTCCATCGCGTGGTTGGCACATCGCCTGACTTCACTGCATGACGCCGACAATAAGATCATCTTCGATAATGTCATCATAGTTACCGACCGTGTTGTCGTGGATCGCCAGCTGCAGAAGGCCATTATGGGCATGGAGCACAAGGCTGGTCTGATTCGTGTAACGGATGACAAGTGCAATTCTGCCGACCTTGCGATTGCGCTAAACGGTAACACAAAAATCATAGCGACCACCATTCAGAAGTTCCCGTATATCGTGGACAGCGTTGCTGGCCTGAAGAAAAAGCGGTTTGCCGTTATCATCGACGAAGCCCATTCCTCCACTGCTGGTAAGGATATGGCGGCTGTCACTATGTCGCTCGGCACTGGTGATCAGGAAGTGGGTGATGTCGAGGATATGATCACGGATGAGATCCGCCGAAACGGGAAGCAGGCCAATGTGTCAATGTTCGCTTTCACCGCTACGCCGAAACCGACCACGATCCAGCTCTTCGGTTGCCCAAACACCAAAGGCCAGCGAGAGGCATTCCGTATTTACTCGATGAAGCAGGCTATTGAGGAAGATTAATTCTTGATGTGCTCCAAAACTACACGACATACAATACGTTCTACCAAATCAATAAAGAGATCGAGGAAGATCCGCGCTGCAAGACCACAGATGCCAAGAGGCAGATCGCCCGCTTTGTGGAGCCGCACGAAACGAATATTGCTCAGCGCGTAGAGGTCATCGCGGAGCACTTCCGTACGACGGTAATGCCTGAGCTCGGCGGCATGGCAAAGGCGATGGTCATCACTGCCTCCAGGCAAGGAGCCGTAAAGTATCGTCAGGCATTTGAGGATTACACCAAGAAAAAAGGCTACACGGACATCAAGGCGCTGGTCGCTTCCTCCGGCAAGGTGAAGCTGCCTGATGATGAGACAGATTACACAGAAGCCTCGATGAACGGTTTCCCGCCTGAATCGCATTTGCCCGCCATTTGAAAAAAAGACCTTCGTGCTTGATTTCGTGAATAGCTACGAAGACATCAAATCTGCCTTTGCGCCGTATTACACGACCACGCTACTGTCCAATTCGGTGACACCTACAGCCATCCACGATTTGGAGGCACAGATTGACGCTTATACCGTCCTTAATCCGGATGATATTGAAAAGGTGAATGACCTGCTCTATAAGCCGAATATCCCCTCCAAGGATAAGCAGAAGCTGACCTTCTACTTCAAGCGGTCAAAGAACATGATCGAGACGTATGATCTGCTCAAGCAGCATGAAATCGTAGCGATGATGCGCCACTTTGTCAGATTTTATGAGTTTCTGCTGCAGGTATCCTGCTTTGAAGATACAGTCCTACATAAGAAATACAACTTCATTACATACCTGCTTGCGTACATCAACATCAAGCATCCGGGTGGTGGCTATAACCTTAACGGTAAGATCAAGGCCACAAACTTCGTGCAGAAGAAGGCCGAGGAGCACACCAAATCCGATCTGGTTGCCCAGCCTGTGATGAAGCTGCCGACCACCGAGAGCTTCGGCTTGACAGAGGCCAATGAGGGACGACTGTCCCAAATCATTGCTGAGATCAACAGCAGGACAGGAAAAGCCTATGACAACGATGTCGCGGTCAAGGCCATGCTGCAGATCAGGGACATCCTGATGAAATCGGATAAGTTAAAGACCAGCGCAAAGAACAATACAGTGAAAGACTTTGAATTTTCCTATTTCGACGATATAGACGATGCACTGATCGAGGGACTGGAACAGAATCATGACTTCTTCTCCTTGCTTCTGAGCAATGATGAGATCAAGAGGCAGGTGCTTGGCATCTTTACAGAAGAGATTTATAAGAGCTTGCGAAATACATAGGAGGAAATAACTCATGTTTGACAAATTTCGTTTGAAGGATGTACTGGTAAAGTACAAGCAGGATTTTGTATCCACGCAGTGGGGTAATGAAAAATATAAATGGGAAGCAGTGAAGTGCTTTCAGGATAATTGGGATGTGAACGCAGTTGATTTTGCCGACATGCTCACACGATCTCTTGCCAAAACATATAACCTGCTGGCTTCCATGAATCATTTTCCGGCACGAATGATTACGAGATTTGCCAAGACAGAACCGGAAGAAGTACGCTCCATGTTCATTGCGCTCTTTGATGAGAATAAGGATGTGTATGAGCGGATTGATGCTTTCAAGATGCAGTCCTCCATCCTACTTGGAAAATACGGAAACGGTGCCGGTCAACATTATCAGTACGAAAATGCCATCAGCACCTACTTGTGGCTTCGCTACCCGGACAAGTATTACATCTACAAGTTCGGTGAGATCAAAGGCGTGGCAGATAAGCTGGAAAGCGACTACCGTTTCAAAAAAGGTGCTTATGCAGATAACATCCGGAATTTTTATAAGCTCTACGATGAGATTTGCGAGGAATTGAAACAGGACACAGAACTCGTCAATCTGCTAAGAAGCCAGCTTACAGACACCTGCTATCCTGATCCGGAGCTGAAGACGCTGACATTTGATGTGGGCTTTTACATTAGCCGCTACTATTCTGTGGTGACCGAAGCGGAGTGGTTTCCGACCGATTATGATCCAGGCCTCTCAGTAGATGATTGGGTTGGTCTGCTCGGTGACGACGATGTATTCACTACCGGCAGTCTGGAAATTATGAAGCGTATGAAGGATTACGCTGGTCAAGCTACCTGCACACAGCTCTCCGTTAAATACGGTGAAACAAAGAATTTCTACAATAGCGGGTCCGTAGCGCTTGCCCGCCGCGTTGCGGAAAAGACTGGCTGCCCAGTTATGGAGCGAGAAAACGAAAATTCAAGATGGTGGCCCATTCTTTACTTGGGCAGAAATGCCAACAAGGGTGAGGAGGGAAGCTATGTATGGAAGCTACGCGATGAGCTCTCGGTTGCTTTGGATCAGGTTGATCTAAGCGGTGTGGAGCTTTATGTCGCTGCGGCACCGGGCGAAGAAGATCATGGTTTTTGGTGGCTGAATGCGAATCCGAAGATTTGGAGCTTTTCCGACATAGCGGTTGGTGAAGTGCAGTCATACACCTTGTTCAATGATAGTGGGAACAAGCGTAGAATCTTCCAGAACTTCCTCGATGCCAAAGCCGGAGATATGATTATCGGCTACGAATCTTATCCTGTGAAGCAGATTGTGGCAATGGGCAAGATCAGCGCGGAGCAGGATGGCGAGAAGATATATTTTGAGAAGGTTGAAGGGCTGACCTCTCCGATTGACTATGCGACATTGAAGGGATGCCCGGAACTGGAACGCATGGAGTATTTCCAGAATCCGCAGGGCAGCTTGTTCAAGTTGACCAGAGGTGAGTTTGAGTTTATCATCGACCTCATCCGTGAGGAAAATCCGCTGCAGCCAGAATCGACCATTGACACCTACACGAAAGACGATTTTCTGGAAGAGGTCTATATGACCGAAGCGCGGTATGAGAATCTGGTTGCAGTGCTCCGTAACAAAAAGAACATCATTCTGCAAGGTGCACCGGGTGTCGGAAAGACATTTGCAGCAAAACGGCTCGCTTATTCCATGATGGGCGAGAAAGACAAGAGCCGTATCGAGTTTGTGCAGTTCCATCAGAACTACTCCTACGAAGATTTCATGATGGGCTATAAGCCAATTGAAGATGGCTTTGAGCTGAAGTACGGCATTTTCTATCGCTTCTGCCAGAAGGCCGCAAACCAGCCGGACAAGGACTACTTTTTCATTATCGATGAGATAAACCGAGGCAACATGAGTAAGATTTTTGGAGAGCTGCTCATGCTGATTGAGCGCGACTACAGAGGCACGAAAGCCACTCTTGCCTACAATGGGCTTACGTTCTCTGTGCCGGGAAACCTTTACATCATCGGCATGATGAATACGGCAGACCGGAGCCTAGCCATGATTGACTATGCGCTCCGTCGCCGCTTTAGCTTTTTCGAGGTGGAGCCGGGGTTTGACTCCGATGGATTCATTCAGTATCAAAATGACCTGAACAGCGAGACTTTGAATGAGCTTGTGTCCAGAGTGAAGGATTTGAATAGGGAAATCGCGCTGGACAAGTCGCTGGGTAAGGGTTTCTGCATTGGACACAGCTATTTCTGCGGTAGAGATGTCTGCACTGAGGAATGGCTGCATTCAATTGTTGATTATGATATTCTCCCGATGCTTTCTGAATATTGGTTTGATGATGCTGCTAAACTTCAGCGCTGGGAGAACATCCTGCAGGGTGTGTTTCAATGATAAAGGATAAGAGCATATTCATAAAAAACATATACTACATGCTCTCCTATGCGTTTACCACGTTGAATCAGGGGGGCTATGAGAATGTAGCAACGGAGGAGTTTGACACTCTGCATAATCTCTTTGCCGCAATTCTAGCCAAGGGAATCGGCAGACAGTTGAAACAGGGCCTCTACCATGAATATCTAAACCGCAAGGAGAACGCGGCGGTAGTGCGTGGCAAGATTGATATGCCCGGAACGATTCAAAACCGTTTTTCCAGAAAGCGGATGATGACCTGCGAATATGATGAGCTTTCGGAGAATAACCTGCTCAATCAGATCCTGAAAACAACGGTGATGATTCTGCTGCACCATGCCAAGGTGGATACCGAATATAAGACGGATTTGAAAAAGGAAATGTTGTTCTTTTCGAATGTCGATACGATTGATCCGACCTCTATTCACTGGTCCTCGATTCGCTTTCAGAGGAACAACAACACCTACCGAATGCTTGTCAGCCTTTGCCAGTTGGTACTTGAAGGCATGCTTCTGACCACAGACAGTGGGGAATACAGACTGGCGACCTTTATTGACGAACAGCGGATGAATAGACTCTACGAAAAGTTCATCCTTGAATATTATGCAAAAGAATGCCCGCAGGTAAAAGCAACGGCATCACAGATACCGTGGGCCCTGGATGATGATATTGGTACTATGCTACCAGTCATGCAGAGCGATATTATGCTCTCGCAGTGTAACAAGGTACTGATTATCGATGCCAAATATTACACCCATACCACGCAAACGCAGTATGATGTTCACACCCTTCACTCGAATAACCTGTATCAGATCTTCACCTATGTGAAGAACAAGGACGCCGAGTTTGGCGAAAAACGACATACGGTATTCGGCATGTTGCTATATGCCCGGACGGATGAAACCATCCAGCCCGATAACGTTTATCAAATGAGCGGTAATAAAATTAGTGTAAAAACGCTGGATTTGAACCAAGATTTTTCCGAAATCGCCGCGCAGCTGAATGCGATTGTAGATGAACACTTTGCGTAATGGTAGCAGTTGGCGAACATTTTAGAAGATTTCTGCCGGTCGTATTATAATTTTCAAAATGGTGATCCTGCTTGGCAGTTGCGCTTTTGTTCAGATTGGGCTATAATATAGTCGCGCAGCGTTATCACGGTAAAAACAAGATACATCAGAATACGACATAATGTAATTGTGACCATTGACGTGGTGTGGCAAGGCACGGTATGGCTTGCCATGGTCAGGTGTAGCATGGCGTGGAACGGTCACAGGCAGCTACCCTTCATCATTATTAAATGGAGGTACATTATGAATTATTCAGAAAGCACCATCAGACGTAGAGCCTACAACATCGGTTACCGGGTGGAGAAAGGCTTCCAGCATTTTGGGCAGTTTGTCTACCACGACTCTTGTGGCGACCGCTTTACCGGCTATATGGTGAAAAATCTGTATACTGGTTTCTATGAGTGTGGTTGCTACAGTGAGAATTTTGACCATCTGTGGAATCTTGGCGATGTTGCCGAGTTCCTCAAGGGCGAGTACGAAACTCGCGGGTTGGTTTGGTAAAAGGCTGACTAACTTTCAAAAACTGTGAAAAGAAAACGTGCACGTGGCCTCCGATTCCTTTGGGCAGCACCGGAGGCCACATTTTAACTTTTCTCCAACCTTTTAATTTTCCCTCCCGTGGGACAGGGGGAAGGTGCAAATTGCAAATCTCCCCTAATAGTGTATTGACCCCGCAAAACGAAAAAAGCGAGACGCCGGAGGCCCTCTGCACCCCCTGCGTCCCGCTATCCCCTTGTTTTCAAGGCTTTTTCATAGACAAAATTAAAAAGTCCTCAGTCGATTGTATCATCGACTGAGGA
>OFHM01001903.1_pt1 | contig 12692 bp, 10 predicted proteins | sample 1521311 | NCBI WGS metagenome assembly OFHM01 (sample SAMEA3504083, study PRJEB24116) | mouse gut metagenome | biome: mouse gut; feature: mouse-associated habitat; material: faeces | place: Denmark | collected 2011 | reverse complement strand
TATAAAAATAGGTACGGTGTTTCTGTACGATTTCTTTGATCTCGGTCTCTGTCATGACATGGTTCTCCCTTCTTTATTATTGCGCGGACACCGCATGGTAAAACTGCTCCAGTTCTCCGGCATCCATCAGCACAGGTACGGGGTAGAGCGGATTCGCTTCCTTGTCCGCATAGCGCGCCAGCTTCGGGATATCCTCTTTTTGGATCTCTTTTATGGTATCTCCGATCCCAAACCGTTTTTTCATGTCCTTGACGGCGTCGATGAAAATGCGTGCCGCTTCATCATATGGAGTCCCTTTTTCCACCAGGTCTGCGGCCAGGGCCAGGTGATACAGCTTTTTGTGGATGCTTTCCCCGTAGGCTTCCAGCACAAAGGGAAGGAGGACGGCATTGGCCAGGCCGTGGGGGATATTGTATTCCCCGCCCAGGGAGTGGGCCACCGCGTGGACATATCCTACATAGGACTTGGTAAATGCGCAGCCGGCATAAAAAGAGGCGTGGAGCATGTTTCGGCGTGCGGCGATGTCCGTCCCTTCGTTGTAGGCGGTATCAATATTTTCAAAGATCAGCCGGACAGCCAGAAGGGCATCCTTTTTTGTACCACGGGTGGTGGAGCGGCCGATGTAAGCCTCCACAGCATGGGTGAGAGCATCCAGGCCCGTGGTGGCGGTGATAAAGGGCGGCAGGCTTACTGTTACCTTGGGGTCCAGCACGGCGTACCGGGGGATCAGCGGAAAATCATTGATGGCGTACTTATGCCGTGTCTGCGCATCCGTGATCACGGCGGCCAGGGTGGTTTCGCTTCCGGTTCCGGCCGTGGTGGGAACAGCGATGAGAAGAGGAAGACGTTTATGTACCTTTAAGATGCCCTTCATCTTTGCCAGAGACTGGTTCGGTTTTACGATGCGGGCGCCTACGGCCTTGGCACAGTCCATACTGGACCCGCCGCCGAAGCCGATGATGGCGTCGCAGGCATTTTCTTGGTAAAGCTCAAGAGCCTCGTATACGTTGTCCGTAGTAGGGTTGGCGCAGGTTTTGCCGTAGATGCGGTAGAACATACCGGCATCTTTCAGCGCACGCTCCAGACGGGCGGTGAGCCGGAGCTTTTGGATGCCCGGATCGGTGATGATAAGGACGCGGCTGCAATTGTTTTTTTCTATGATTTCAGGAAGGGCCTTGACGCTGCCTGCCAGCTTGGGCTTCCGGTAGGGAAGAACGGGCAGGGCGATTTTGAAAACAGTCTGGAAGGCCCGGCAGTAGATTTTTCTGACCTGGTTCATGGAATCATCCTTCTTTCTGTGAGTTCATTGAGGGCACCGGGGAAATTTTGCTTTGCTAAAGCAGTGAAGCCCGGTTATCGGGTCTATTTTACACAAAAACGAAAGGACAGTCAAATATAAAATCATATACCTGCCCTGCCTGGTTTCGTGCAGGCTCGAAAAGCAGCGCAAAAAAGGAGAGCTAAATGCCACAGCTCTCCTACTAGATAGTTCTATTCTTTGATTTCATCAATATCTGTCAGATTTACACCGGCTACATTCAAAATAGCTTTTAAAGAAAGATACTTCTTTTTCAATTTGGCATATGTTTTTTCTGCGTGCTCTTCTTTGGCTAAAATCATATACTCCTGAATGTCTTTAAAATCATCTATGGCAGCTTTAGTAATTTCAAGACCATTCGGCATACAATCACCTGCTTTCTATACTGTGGCATATAAGGCTGTTACATTATTAATATAACAGAATATAGGAATGGTGTAAAGTATATGATTTTTATACTTTTATCCAAACGAAAAAATGAAAGGTAGCTTGCATGCAAAGGTGTTTCTTATCATACCGGCTATGGATATAAAAATTCTCAAGCTTCCTTAAAAAATCCTGCTAAACTGTCGATGTAAAAATAAAGTGTATAGTCAAAAAGAATTTATATTTAGGGAGGATTACGTTATGTCAATGACTGTAGGTTATAAACCTTACACAGGTGCAATTAACACAAACAGCGAACGATACAAACGTGCTAAAGCAATGTATGACGAAGGACATTCCAACGGAAAAGAAACCAAGTCCGCTGCGGAAGCAAAGGCTGAACAGGATTTGCAAAAACTGAAAATGCTTAAGCAAATGCTTGGGCAAAAATATGATGATCTTGATTTTATCTTGAAAAACCCGCTTGAAGCAGATGAAGAAACATTTATCCGCAATTATATGGGACTTTTGGATGAGGATGGTGATTTCGTAAATCCCTATGGTGTAGCGGGAATGGATATTACGGGAAAAGACCCGTCTGAGTTCCATAAAATAATAGATGTTCCGGAAACTGCCCGGCAGGATATGTTTGACGAAACAATGCGCCATTTCATACAAGAAAATGGAGTCGCCAATGGCGATACAACAAAACGTACTGAGGTTTTTACGCGCTATCAGTTAAGCGTTGACAAGTCAGATAGATTAAGCGGCACATGGACACTTGGACAATATGAGCGAATGTATACAAAAGCATTTTACGAAGCCGTAAAAGAAGCAAACCCCAACTGGCAGCTTGGACAGCCATTTGACACAAACATTGTACGCAGCATTACTCGTGAAGATGTAGAAAACCGCATTGTAAAAGGCAGCAGCGAATTAGCATTAAAGCCAAGGCCGTCTTTGGATATTAAGGCGTAATCTATAAAATATATAAACATCAAGTCCGCAAAGGGGTAGATGACAGGCGTAGAATCAAAATGCGGTGAAAGATAACGTAAAATGGAAAATGTGGATAAAGGGCGTGAAATTTTGTGGTTTAGATGGTATGATAGTAATTGGATAATGAAAGAATAGTCAGTATAGATTAGAAAGGGCTATTTTCTATGGAAGATATATCTAAAAACAGAGAGAACAGCTTGATTGGAAAGCATCCAAAATATATGACCGTAGGTCTCCTAGCCCATGTTGACGCCGGCAAGACAACGCTTGCGGAGGCCATGCTCTACCAATGCGGCAGCATCCGAAGCATGGGGAGAGTAGATCACGGAACCGCCTGCCTCGACACCTATGAGCTGGAGCGGCAGAGAGGCATTACCATCTTTTCCAAGCAGGCCAGGCTGACGCTCGGTGATCGGGAGGTCACCCTTCTTGACACGCCGGGACACGTGGATTTTTCCGCAGAGATGGAGCGGACCTTGCAGGTTCTTGACTGCGCGGTGCTGATTATCAGCGGAGCCGACGGGGTGCAGGGACATGTACGGACCTTATGGCAGCTCCTTGCGCGTTACCGGGTGCCGGTATTTCTTTTTGCCAACAAAATGGATCAGCCGGGGACAGACCGGGAGAGGCTTTTACAGGAATTAAAGGAAAAGCTGGATGATCGGTGCGTGGATTTTTCCCCGGACAGAGGGGCGGATGCTCTTTGGGAGGATTTGGCCGTGTGCAAGGAGAGCCTTCTGGACGCATATCTGGAGCAGGGATGCCTTGAGGACGGACAGATCAGGAAGGAGATTGGGGAAAGGGCCGTATTTCCCTGCTATTTTGGTTCGGCTCTCCGCGCGGAGGGTGTGGAGGAACTGCTTGGGGGACTGGAGCGCTTTGGCTCAAATCAAAAATATCCTGCGGAATTTGGAGCCAGGGTATATAAGATCAGCCGGGATGCACAGGGAAACCGGCTGACCCATCTTAAGATCACCGGAGGAAGCCTGAAGGTCAAAGCGCTTCTTGCGGGAAGCCGGGAAGAAGAGGCATGGGAGGAAAAGGTGGATCAGATCCGCCTTTATTCCGGTGAGGGTTTTCGGACAATCCCGGAAGCTCCGGCCGGAATGATCTGTGCGCTGACAGGTCTTACACAGACAAGGGCTGGCGACGGTCTGGGCTTTGAGAAGCGGGCGGCCGATCCTTTTCTGGAGCCGGTCTTGACCTATCAGCTTCTTCTGCCTTCCGGCTGCGATGTTCATGGGATGCTTGCAAAGCTTCGCAGACTGGAGGAGGAGCTTCCGGAGCTGCATGTGGTGTGGAAGGATACGCTTGGGGAGATTCATGTGCAGGTTATGGGAGCGGTTCAGCTTGAGATTTTAAAGAGCCTGATTTCGGAACGCTTTGGGGAGAATGTGGAATTTGGCCCCGGCAGTATCATATATAAAGAAACAATTGCTTCTGCTGCGGAGGGAGTGGGCCATTTTGAACCTTTACGCCACTATGCGGAGGTGCATCTTCTTATGGAACCCGGAGAGCCGGGGAGCGGCGTGGTTCTTGACACCAGTTGCAGCGAGGATGTATTGGATCGGAACTGGCAGCGTCTTATCCTTACCCATCTGGCAGAGCGGAAGCATCCGGGGGTGCTGGTGGGAGCGGAGCTTACGGATGTGAAAATCACACTGGCAGCAGGAAAGGCCCATCTGAAGCATACGGAGGGCGGAGATTTCCGCCAGGCCACCTACCGGGCGGTCCGCCAGGGGCTTTGCCAGGCAAAGTGTGTGCTTCTGGAGCCGTTTTATGAATTTCGCCTGGAGCTTCCCCGGGATAAGGTGGGAAGGGCTATGGCGGATATTCAGAAAATGTCGGGAACCTTCTCGGAATCAGAGCAGAAAGCGGAAACATTTTCCGGGCATGCCTTTATGTCTGGAAAAGATGGGCGAATAGAAGAAACACCCTCCGGGTATACCTCCATGCCCGGAAAAAACGGGCAAATAAAGGAAACACCTTCCAGGTATACCTATATGCCCGAAAAAAACGGGCGAATACAGGAAATGGTCATTCTCACGGGTAAGGCTCCAGTATCGGCTATGGGGGACTACCAAAAACAGGTCTACGCCTACACCAAAGGGGCAGGCCGCCTGTTCTGTGCGCCGGGAGGATATGGACCCTGTCACAATGCTTCGGAAGTGATTGCAGCCTCAGGCTATGATCCGGAACAAGATGCGGAAAATCCCACAGGATCGATTTTTTGTGCTCATGGGGCCGGCTTCTACGTTCCCTGGAATCAGGTGCCGGACTATATGCATATGGAAAGTGTGCGAAAAACGGCGAACCGTTCCACAGGCGGACAGGCATTTGCCAGACAGAGTGCGGCTTCCCGGGATTTTGCGGACCCGAAAGAATTGGAAGAGATCTTTGTACGTACCTATGGACCTATCCGCAGAGACCGTCAGGGCGTGGGCCGGGTGGAGCGGAGCTTTCACAGAGAAGAGGACTATCAGCCGGTGCGAAAATCCGCGCCTAAGAAGCCGCAGAAGGAATATCTTCTGGTGGACGGATACAATATCATATTTTCCTGGGAGGACTTAAAAGAGCTTGCGGAGGTAAATCTGGAGGCGGCCAGAGGGAAGCTGGCGGACATTCTCTGTAATCTCCAGGGCTACCGGAAAAACACGGTGATTCTGGTCTTTGACGCTTACCGGGTGGAGGGGAGCAAGGGATCTGTTTCCCGATATCACAATATCCATGTAGTCTATACCAAGGAGGCGGAGACAGCGGATCAGTATATAGAGAAAACAGCTCACGAGCTTGGACGGCAGTATGAGGTGACAGTGGCTACCTCGGACGCTCTGGAGCAGGTGATTATTCTGGGTCAGGGAGCAAAGCGGATGTCAGCACAGGGCCTTTTGGAAGAAGTGCGGAATGTAAGTGCCGAGATCCGGGACAGCTTTCTTTCCCAATATACCGGAAGCAAGCAGTATTTATTGGAAAATCTTCCGGAAGAGCTGGCGAAGTTCATGGAAGAAGTGCGGCTTGGGAGAAAAAGCTTTGGAGAGGATTAGTCCTGACAGACGGAATTTGCCGGCAGAGGCGAAGCATTTGTTTTGAGATATAGGCGGGATATTATTTTACAGATAATGGCTTGATATATGGATCAATTCGGAAAAAAATTAGGACAGAAACAAGGAGAGTTTACATAACATGAATAAAAAGGAAATATCAGAAATCAAAAAGCAGTTTACCCCGGAGCACTGTGCCCTTACACGGATGTGCGGCTGCTATGTGGACGGAGAGAAGAATAAGAAAACGGAAATGCAGGAGGCTTTTTTATCTCTGCCGGAGGAGGAAGCCTTTAAGTACTTTGAGATTTTCCGCAAGGCATTATCGGGAACAGTGGGAAAAAACCTTCTGAATCTTGATTTTCCCCTGGATACGGAGATGCCTGGAGGAACACAGGAATTTTTGATGAAGCTGAAAAACAGCCGTTTGACGGAGGAAGCTCTTGTAGAGGCATTTTACGACCGGGTAATTGAAACCTTTCCCTATGGGGAAAATTACCTGATTTTGCTGGTACACGGAGCTTATGATATTCCGGGACGCTCCTTGGACAATGAGGAAATGTTTGACGCCTCCGACGAGGTTTACGAATACCTGCTCTGCACCATTTGCCCGGTAAAGCTGTCCAAGGCAGGCTTAAGCTACGATGCGGACGGCAACCGCTTTGGGGCGCGGACCAGGGATTGGCTGGTAGAGCTTCCAATGGCCGGATTTCTCTTCCCCGCCTTCCAGGATCGAAGCACGGATCTTCACAGTATGCTGTACTACTCCAAAAATCCGGAGGAGTTGAACGAAATCTTTGCGGAGAATATGTTCGGCTGCCCTATGCCTATGTCCGCCGGAGGGCAGAAGGAGACATTTAACGCCATTATAGAGGAAACCTTGGGCGAGGACTGCGCCTACGAGGTGGTGCGGAATATTCACGAAAAGCTCCACGAGCTGGTGGAGGAGCGCAAGGACGAGCCGGAGCCGGTTACTCTGGATAAGAGGGAAGTGAAGCAGATTCTGGCGGCCAGCGGCGTAGAGACGGAAAAGCTGGAGGAGCTTGAGGAGCGCTATGAGGTGACGGCCGGAGAACAGGCGGAATTTCTGGCCTCCAATGTGATGAACGCCCGAAAATTTGAGATCAAGACACCGGACATCGTGATTCAGGTGAACCCAGAGCGGGCGGATCTGGTGGAAACCCGCATGATTGACGGACGTCAGTGCCTTGTGATTGGGGTGGATGATCGCGTGGAGGTAAATGGGATTTCGGTAAAGACGATTATGGAGGGCCAAAACCAGTAGTCCGTACCGGAAATAAAGACTTGGAAAAACAGTGTTACTTTTCACACCCACACCAATCACTCCGCTGATTGGTGTGGAGCCAGTACAGTTATGGGGCCAAAGGGACTGCCCCTCGCCGAAGGCGACTTTAAATGGGCAGTCCCTGTTACAATTTGCACCCTTATCAAATAAAAGCTTTGCAAAAACTGGCGTGGGTGTGAATTGTAACAAAACAGTAACAGGAAAGAGGATGGATATGCAGGAGCAGTTAACAAAGAGTGATGTGGCAAAAATCGAGGCGGAGATTGAGCACCGCAAGCTGGTGGTCCGCAAGGAGGCAATTGAGGCCGTAAAGGAGGCGCGGGCGCATGGGGATTTAAGCGAAAATTTTGAGTATTATGCGGCCAAGCGTGATAAGAACCGTAACGAGAGCCGCATCCGCTATCTGGAGCGGATGCTTCGGACAGCTAAGATTGTATCGGATGAATCCGGGGCCGATGAGGTGGGACTCAACAATCTGGTGGAGCTGTATTTTGAGGAGGATGACGAGACGGAGAAGGTAAAGCTTGTTACCTCCATCCGCGGTAATTCTCTGGATGGGCGTATCAGCATTGAATCGCCCTTGGGTAAGGCTATTCAGGGACACAGAGTGGGCGACCGGGTGCATGTGCAGGTAAATGAAGGGTACGGGTATGAGGTGGTAATAAAGGCCATTGATAAATCCGGGGATGATGCCGATGGGATTCGCGGATTCTAAAATATGAAAACAAAATCAAAAGGGTATGGAGCTTAAAATAGTCCGGCTAAGAAATGTCAAGTGTTTTAGAAAAATAATTTCTGCCGGCCGGTAAAGCTGCAAAGGCGCACGAGAGGAACTTTTATGAGTGCTTTTTCGAATAAAAGTTTCTCTCATTACCGGTGTGTCGAAGCAGCTTTACCCTTTAGTGCTGTCGCGCAGCGACTTTTATAGGAGGAAGAAAATGAAAGTTTTATTGATTAACGGAAGTCCCCATGCAAAAGGCAATACGTATATTGCGCTCCATGAAATGGAACAGATATTCACGGCAGAGGGCGTGGAGACAGAGATGATTCACATCGGAAACAAAGATATCCGGGGATGCGTTGCCTGCGGTTCCTGTGCCAAGAACGGGAAATGCGTTTTCGAAGATCTGGTAAATGAGACAGCCCCCAAGTTCGAGGCATGCGACGGCCTGGTAGTGGGAAGCCCCGTATACTACGCTTCCGCAAATGCCACGCTTATTGCATTTTTAGACCGCCTGTTTTACAGCACCGGCTTTGACAAAACCATGAAAGCAGGAGCCAGCGTCGTAGTAGCAAGACGAGGCGGCCTGTCAGCCACCTTTGATGAGCTTAATAAGTACTTTACCATTTCCGGAATGCCGATTGCGTCCAGCCAGTATTGGAACAGCGTTCACGGAAGAACACCGGGAGAAGCGGCCCAGGATGAGGAAGGACTGCAGACCATGCGCACATTGGCAAGAAATATGAGCTTTTTGATAAAGAGTATAGCACTCGGCAAGGAAGCATACGGACTGCCCAAGAAGGAAGAGCCGGAGAGAACGCATTTCATCCGGTGAAGAATTTTCTTTCTTTTAGGAGCAGCAGTTAAGTTCTTTGCAAAGACTCCGATATAACCAATATAATCCAACTGAAAAAAGGAATATATTATTATGAACATCAAAACGAGTAATTATATGAATCAACCCTTAAATGAGGCAAATTCAGATAAAAGAGTATCAAAGTCTTATGGCGACAGCAAAATGAAAAGTGAAGTAAAGTCTGGAACAAACAAAGATACCATATCAATCTCTATAGCAGGACAGCAGTTTGCCGCTGAACAGAGGTCATCCGATTCAGAAATGGGTTTAGCAAAAATAACTTCTGATTTGGATTCATTCAGAAGCGCGGTAAAGTCAATGAATGAAGATCTTGCTGTCAACTGGGAAGCAACAGTTGATCCATACGGGACCTTTAGAAGTTTCGCTAAAGCAGAATCACGCCTTAAGCAGTTACAAGACCCGACAGCTTCTAAGAAAGATGAGGATATGGAAAGAGTTGCAGATGAATATGCAAAGAGTAAAATTGCCATATTGATAGAAAAGAAAAAAGCAATGCTGGATTCGGGAACGGCAAAAAGTTACAGCGAAGAATATGCCGAATATAAAATAGCATATGACGCTTACCATTCGCAAAACGGCGGGAATTTGACAGAGAAGATGTCCGGTGATACAAAAAAGGCTTATAACATATATAAAAACATTATCGACGGAACATCAATCTCAATAGAAGATGAGGAATTTCTTATGCTGCATAACCGTACAATGTATATTGGGGCAAAAGGGGAATACATACGCAAAATCGACGAACTGTATAATGCAATGAACGGTGTTACTTTAAAGTAGGAATGAGATAGCCAGCTAAATCTTCTGCCATCTAATATATTCAAAACAAAGAATAATATCAAGGGCTTACCAAAAATCAGAGCTATCGCGCAGGCTGCTGAGCAGCACAAACAGGATTCATAAAAGAGCAAAGGGAGTTTACAGGATATTTCACCCGTTAAACTCCCTTTTCCCGCAATAATCAAGCACCGCCTGCAGCTGCGGCGAAACCCACTTATCCCGATGATAAAGAAGCTGCTTCCAGATCTCCACCTCAAAATCCGCAACATTCAGCCGGACAATCGCGCCCGCCTCCACATCCTGCTGCGTCACATAATCCGGCAGAAAAGAGATCCCGGTCCCTTCACCAATAAGAGAACAAATAAGCCTAGCGCTCCCCATTTCCAAAATCGGAGTTACCTCCAAAGAGCGCTCCGCCAGCCCTTCATCCAATAGCCGCCTATAACTCATCCCCTTCTCCGTCAAAAGAAACGGCCACGAAAGAAGCTCCACCACACTCAGAGAAGACCTCCCAGCCAGAGGACAAGAAGCAGAAGCAATAAAATGCATCTTCACCTTTTCCTCCCGAAAAATCACATACTCCCTATTATAAATATGGCTGTCCAGAGTCAAAATAGCATCCGCCTCATTATGATTCACCAGCCGAAACATCTCATCCGTCCCCGCCGCAGTAATCTTAAGCATAATCCCCGGATGCTGCCTGCAAAAATCAGGAAAATTACCATCAAAAAGCGAATCACAAAGCGAATCCGCCATCGCCAGCCGAATATGCCCCTTAAGCTCCTGCCTCTTAGCCATATTCTCCGTCAGCTCCAAAGTCATTCTCCGAATCCTATGAGCATAATCAAGAACCTCCCGCCCCTTCTCCGTCAGCGCAACCGTATGATTAATCCTCTCAAAAAGCAAAGCATCCAGTTCCGTCTCCAACTGCCGTATCTGAAAAGAAACCGTAGACTGCGAGTACCCAAGCACCCCCGCCGCCTTCGTAAAGCTATTCAGCTCCGCCACATGAATAAACGTCGTCAAATTCTTCAGATCCACAAACACCCCTCCCTTCCCAAAACCCCCATCATCCTTCCCTCCAAAAAACAATCAATTTCCAAACAAACAGTCCATATCAAAGCCCCTCACATATTTCAAACACAGAAACCTGACCGGCGGAGGGGAGGAGGGCCGCCCCGATCAGGGGTGGAGGTTCCTGCCCGCAGCCTGCACAGCCTTCCGTATCCGGCGAAAACCGATATCCCCCCGAAGCGCCATTTTCAAAACCAAAAAAATTAAAATGAGCATCCAACTTCAGAGAACACAGTCCCCCTTGATACAATCCGCCAAACAAAAAACACTAATTCCGAATACACAACCATAGAATCGAATATTTCAATACTAAACATCGCATTTATCAATTTTACAGATGTTCCCTTATACTATATACTAAACATAAAACAATTACAACCACCCACCAAACAATCACATTTACAAAAAGCTACAAAAAAGCATTTACAAAAAAGTGATTCACAAAAACATTACAAAAGGAAAAACATCATGTCAATTTTTAAAGCAATATTCCAAGCTGTTTACCACTGTCTTTGGGGCGACCTCTTCACCATCCCCCTCCCCGGCGGGAGCACTCTGGGAATATCCCTCTTAGTGCTGATCCTCATCCCTTCCGGCATCTACTTCACCCTCCGAACCCGCTTCCTCCCCTTCCGTCTATTCCCGGAAATGCTGCGCATCACAGCCGAAAAGCGCAACAAATCCAAAGAGGGAGCCATCTCCGGCGTCCAGGCCCTGATTGTATCCACCGCCACCCGCGTAGGCATGGGCAATCTGGTAGGCGTAGTAGCCGCCATATCCTTAGGCGGAGCAGGCGCCGTATTCTGGATGTGGGTGACAGCCCTTCTGGGAGCCTCCACAGCCTTTATTGAGGCCACTCTTGCACAGCTATACAAAGAAAAAGATCCACTCTACGGCGGTTACCGGGGCGGCCCGGCTTATTATATCCATCACCTCTTTGTAAAGCCGGGAAGCACCCGCCGCAAATCCGTCATTGCCGTACTGTTTGCCTTATCCGGCCTTATCTGCTGGTGCGGAATCAGCCAGGTAATCGGCAACTCCGTATCCTCGGCCTTTTACAATGCATTTCAGATACCGCCCCTTTACACGACAATGATCCTGGTAGCAGTTTCCGCAGTCATCGTCCTGCGCAAATATGCCACCGTCAAGGTGCTCGACATCGTCGTTCCGGTAATGGCGGCGCTGTATTTTCTGTTTACCATATTTATTATGATCAAAAACGCATCCCTGCTTCCCGCAGTATTCAGCCGGATCTTTGAGGAAGCCTTCGGAATCCGCCAGGCAGCAGCAGGCGGCTTCGGCGCAGTACTGATGAACGGAGCCAAGAGAGGACTGTTCTCCAACGAAGCCGGCTCTGGTTCCGCACCCTGCGCGGCGGCAGCAGCCGATATCAGCCACCCGGCCAAGGAAGGACTTTTACAGGCTCTGGGCGTATTTATCGATACCCTTGTAATCTGTACCTGCTCCGCGATGATCATGCTGTTAACTCCGGCAGGACTGACAGAAGGACTGGGCGGCATGGACTTACTGCAAAAAGCGATGGGCTACCACCTGGGAAACTTCGGCGTAATATTTATCGCCGTGATTCTGTGGCTGTTCAGCTTTTCCACCTTTGTGGGCATCCTGTTCTACGCCCGGTCCAACGTGGCCTACCTCTTTGGGGACAGCTGGCTGTCCCAGACCCTGTACAAGGTGCTGGCCCTGGCCATGCTGTTTGTGGGCGGGCTGGCGGCGTATACCTTTGTGTGGGACCTGGGAGACGTGGGGGTGGGGCTGATGACGGTGTTCAATCTCATTGTGATCCTCCCGATGTCGGGGCAGGCGCTGAGCGCCCTCCGGGACTACGAGGGGAAGATGCGCAAGCGCGGAGAGAAGTGAAAAAGTCCCGGTTTCCAGGAGAAACCGGGACTTTTTTGTCACCGCATCAAGCCTTGGATCAAAATCACCAGGATGAGCACGGGGAGTATAAACTGGAAGTAGGGCTTCAACGCCCGGGGCATTTTTACGCCCCTGCCTGCGTTGGCCTCGGCCAGGTACTTGTCGAAGCCCCAGCCCCATTTGGTGACGCAGAACAGCAGGTAGACCAGCGACCCCAGGGGGAGAAGCAGGTTGCTGACCAGGAAGTCCTCGATGTCCAGCACCTGGCCCACTGCGCCGTTGGGCAGGACAGCCTTGAAGTACCACAGGTTATAGCCCAGCACGCAGGG
>OFHM01001899.1_pt1 | contig 12703 bp, 10 predicted proteins | sample 1521311 | NCBI WGS metagenome assembly OFHM01 (sample SAMEA3504083, study PRJEB24116) | mouse gut metagenome | biome: mouse gut; feature: mouse-associated habitat; material: faeces | place: Denmark | collected 2011 | reverse complement strand
CTCTTCCTCTTCCTCTTCCTCTTCCTCTTCCTCCTCCTCCTCCTCCTTCTTCTAAAGTGTCCTGGGTGTTAGCCTGTCATGAAATTCATTAAATATGTAATTATAAATGTTTTCAACTAAACCCCAAGCCTTTTAATTGTATTGGTAGTATCTCTTGAAATACAAATGCTTTTAGTTTTCAGGAAGTCCAAATTATCTATTTTTGCTGTATTTTGATATTAAGGGGGAAAAGAAATATTTTTCTTCCCATTTTAGGTCCTATAACAGCCTATATGGGCTGAGATCCTATAACAGCGACAGGAAGATAAAGATGAATGCTCATTTGCCGTAAGTTTCACATTGTGACAGACACGAAGAACCAACGGCGGAGGGAAACCTCAGTATTTTAGGGTGACATTTGCCAGAGTGTGGATAGTTGTAGGAGCTGTGGTGGACAATGGAGATGTAAGCCAAGAGTCATTAACTGAGGGAGTCTTGCCAGGCCTGTGCGTTCAGATTCCTTTCTGAGTCTCTCCTGAAATAATGGCCCTCCTTTGCTCTTCATATAAGGAGAATACTTCCTTTTGTTTATTTTAAGATAGAATGTCCCTATGTAGCCCAAGTTGACCTTAGCTCTTGATCCTTTTGCCTCTACCTCCCTAGTGTTGGGATTATAGCCTTGCACCAGCAGACTGCACTCAGGAGGGGAGGCCTTGCTGATGATCTTATGACCTACTTCAGGGAGAGGCCTGGAGAGACCCTCTGCTTATCTTTCAATAGACAGAGGTCCATGTTTTGAACTACAGCATCCGTTGGAAGGAGCCACAGTCCCAGGAAATGAAGGAAAGCTGTGATTGTGGTCTGTTCTCAGTGTGAATCGCCCAGGCTGCCATGAACCACTGGTTCAGAGCTGGAGCTGACCTTGTGGGACTGAACCTGTATCTTGCCCTAGATCCCTGGTTACCATCAGAACTTGCTTGAATTGTTGGGTGTGAAGTTGGTGCTGCAGTCTGAAAAAAGGTAGAAATAAAACCAGTCAGCCTCCTTCGGGGCAGCCCAGCACCTTGAATTCCAGAAATTTCTCCCTCTCTAAGGTGACTCTGAAAGCCTGGGTTGACTAGCAACATTGGCAAATCCTGAAGGCCTACCAGGCTTTGGCGCCAGGGTCCCAGGAAGTGAGTGACTCTTGCCTTGGGCTGCAGTAGAATTGTTGGGGGTGGGGTGGGGTTGGCTCTTTCCCCCAGCACTAGGAAGGGGGTGCATATCTAGAAATTCTGATCTACTTAGCATGGGATGGCTGGACCTCACTGGCTTTAAAGGTCCCTGCTTGTGTGCGTGCTTGTGTGCTTGAGTGAGTGCGTCCTAGTGTGCACCCTGAACTAGATCCCTGCTGGGGAGGACTGGCCTCCAAGGTCAGTCCCCTGGTGGAGAAACATCTCTGAATGAAGGATGGCACCGAGGAGGAAGGAGGGGGCAATAGTCCTAAATGCTGACATTCCTTCCCCCATCTTACTATTCCTTTATTTAATACAAAACCCCGTGAGATTCCACAGGAGTTCATTTGGGAGAAGAAAAAGAATTTTGACGTCGCCATCTAGCGGCCAGTGGTGAGACAGACGTTTCTGAGAACTGAGTCTAATTTACAAAAGGCTTCCTTTGTGAAGGAGTTTAAAGACTGGTGATTGGGATGATAATCCCAGTTTGTCAGATGCTTGTTTAGCATGCAGAAAGCTGTAGTTTTGATCCCCAGACTTAAAACCTGGCCATGGTGGCGCTCGCTGGAAACTCCATCACTGGGGAGCTAAGAGGCAGGGGGATCTGAAGTTCATGGCTTTCTTTGGTCACACAATTCAACACATTAGCCACCCTGCCTCAGAACAACTAAAAGGAACTGGAGATAAGGGTCCCAGGCTGCACAGAAAATGATGGACACTCACCAGGAAGGACAGCTCTTCCTACCCTCAGGGCTAACTGACATTCCTTTGACAAACAGCTGGAGGAAGGGGCTGGCTTTCAGATGTCTGGGGAGGTGTATGGATTATTCCAGGTGTTTAGTGCCTCAAGGAGCTGGGGCCAGACAAGAGTTCAGAAAGGATTTCAGGACTGGGATGCTCCAGGGTCTCACTCCATCAGGACATGGAAAAACCAAAACCCTTTCAGGAGGAGAAAGTGGGTGTTGTGAGCCTGGGTGTGTACAAAGGAAGAGGTGATTTTTTTTTTTCAATAAAAATAGTTCAGTGTGGACAGAACTGATTTAAGAACTTGTATGGCTGGAGGGAAGGCCTGGTATGGAAGTCTCCATGAGATATTTGCCCTTGTTTGCTAACATTATTATTTTTATTTTGTCTAGGATCTTTTAGCCCCAAACACACCCACCACTTGGAGGGAAGCAAAAATTCCAAAGTACACAGTTTGGGAAACACTGACCAGTAAGAAAGTCTCCAGTTTTGTGCCAGGAGACTGTGAAGAGTCTCTCATCCTAGCTACCTGGAAGCCGGTATTCTGCTAGCATCCTTCAGATGAAGATGTAGAACACTCAGCTCCTCCTGCATCATGCCTGCCTGGATGCTGCCATGTTCCCGACTTGATGATACTAGATTGAACCTCTGAACCTGTAAGTCAGCCCCAATTAAATGAGTGTTGCGTTGGTCATGGTGTCTGTTCACAGCAGTAAGACCCTAACTAAGACAGTATTCTTTATACTGTCAGGCCCATTCAGTTCATGGCTTTCCACACAGTTCCAAAATGGACCCTCCAATTATGGACCAGCTCTGGTTTCTGGCATGTTCTCAGGTTTAGCTGCTTGGAACAGTTCTATCATTCAATGTCTTCCCCTTTCCACCCTTCAGAAATCAGCTATTATTTATAAGAAACCTTCCTCTTAAGTATCTCATGACTGCAGTCCTCTCTCTAGTCCCCACCTCCACCTCTCTCCTGGGGCTTCTTCAGAACCCAGGCCAGTCTTGAGGTAAAACTTAGCTGTCCTCTCACTCTCAAGACTCCAGCCTGGTTGCCATAGTGATCTGTCCCTTATGCAAACCTGGGCACATCACTTGCAGATCTAATACCCCTCTACCTGTGGAAATATTTTCCCAGGACCCTCAGAACCAAGGGACCTCCCACCTCCATGGGAGCTCAGGAGGGATGGGGGGGGCGTGTCAGACATCGAGGGTCTTTTACTGCAGGTCCTACTTGTATGGTCTTACATGGACAGAGGAGAGGTTTAAAATGACCAAGGGTGCACCCTGTCCTACCTGCCCCTTGCTCCTGCACCCCTGAAGCAGGGCTCTCTGGTGGCCTTGAGGCATGGATGGGGTATGGGATAAACATGAGACAGCTCCCTTCTTGTAGGAGCCAGGTTTGTTTGTCTTGGAACACTTCCTGCAGGATCGGAAACAGGGAACGACACAACAACTGCGCCCTCTTCAGGCCAAGACCAGTAGGTTCACTTGCACAGTGAGGCCTCCTGCCCTTGGTTCAGTTAGTACTTGGCTCAGATAGTGAGCAGGCTCCCTCTCTTTTAAAACACATCGCTGGCCTGGAGGTGGTGGCACACTCCTTTAATCCCAGCACTTGGGAGGCAGAGGCAGGCGGATTTCAGAGTTCGAGGCCAGCCTGGTCTACAAAGTGAGTTCGAGGACAGCCAGAGCTACACAGAGAAAAGCTGCCTCGAAAATGGAAAAACAACAACAACAAAAAGAATAGAGTTGATAATGCAAAACAAACAAAACCAAAAAACACATCGCTGAAGAGTGACATGCACACTGTGAGTTTATAGAACTTAAATATATGGTTCAGTGGGGGCGGGGGGAATACATTCCTAATCACCCGGAAGTTGCCTGATGTCCCTGCCAAGTCCACATCCACACTTTCCCAGCCAGAGGTGCACAGGAGACGGACCATGCCGATTCTTCTTGAGAGTTATGGAGCTGTGTATAAACAGGGTCTCCAGGCCCAGATCCGCTGTGTACAGGTTCTTTCTCAGCATTGTGCCTGTGCAACTTCTTTGTAGTGACTGTGTGGATTTTTAACTTGCTGGGAAATACTCCATTATGTGCTATATACAATGCAAACTGGTACCTTTTGTTTACCCAGCTTTCCGTTTGTACTTGGGCTTTTTTCTTCTTCTTCTCCTGTGTGGGGGCAATTACAGATAGGGCATTTCCTCCACTCAGGGCTTCTGTTCCATGCCTAGCATTGTCCTATTGTGTTCCGGTCCTGGCTGTCTGTCCTGCTTTCCTCTCTCTCTGGGAACCTATTTGGCTGCTGGGACTTAGGGTGTTTGACCTGGACCTTTGATGGTCCTATGGGGTCTCACACTACCTTGGAAGGCCAAGCTGTGGCTCTTAGTCCCTTAGAGCTGTGGCTCTAAGCTGTGACAGTCTTAGTCTGGGGAGACTGAGACTTGCTTCATGGGCTTGCTTCTCTATTCTTGCTGATGCTAACATCTGTGGGCCACCTTTTAGCACTGGTTGCTCTTGCCTAACTCTTGTCTGCATCCCTTGGCTGTCAGCCAGTTGGGAGGCTTCTTGTATGCCTCCAATGAGCCTTCAAGGATGCTTCTGGAACTGGGATATTTATCAGAGACAGATCAGGAAAGCCAGCACCATTAGACATGCAGCTCTGTGCTGCCTTGGGGACACATTCTTGGCTGTCTTCCCAAAACGTTCGTGGTATGGTACTGTCTGTCAGTATTAACAAGCATGGGTGTCCCTAAATGTTTTTATCTTTGTGTGTGTGTGTATACTTGGGTGCACACAACTAGTAGTATGTGCATTCCTGCATATAAGTATGCATCTATTTAATTTGTATGTTATCATAAAATATTTTTTCTTAGCTAGGCATGATGGTGTGTGTGTATAATCTCGGAGTCCAGGAGGCTGGGGCAGGTAGGTAAAAGGCCAGCCTGGGCTACAGAACAGGACCGAGTCTCAAGAAAACAGCACAAAACAATAAATATGAGATTTCTCCTAAACAGTGTGGTTTTGTTTTAAAGGTATCTTCTCCACTTCCTTCCTTGTCCCCTCAAAGATGTTGACTAACATCAAGGCAACACCTTCTTTGTAGATGAAAGAGGTAAGATCCATGTTTATTCTGCCCCTTCCCATGGCGTAGCCACAGGCAACAAATACCTTAGCTCCTGCCATAGGCAGGGAACATGGGCTTGAGCTATGTTTGGAAGGGGCAGGATCTGGGGGACCCCCACTTAATGCTGTAGGTGATAAAGTGCTTGGAAGAGATGGTGAATGTCTGTTGACCATGCACGCAAATCTGAGTTGTAACATGTTACTTTTAGCTGTGTTGATCTTGAGAAAACTACTCTCTGTGCTTCCGTGTCTCAAAGAAGTCATCTCTGGTTGCAAGGGCCAATATGGCAGATGCCATTTACCTGTGGCCAGAGCGCTCAGAACCTGAGACCAGATTTTAGTTTAATTTTAATTAACATTTAAATTCAAATTGCTGTGACTAGTGGCTGTGATATAGAATCCACCACTAGAGGACAGCACTGGGTGGCTTCAAGCCACATACATACACAACCTTCCCTCCTCCCCCAGTGTAATCCAACTTAGTGAAAATAAATAAATGAATAAAGCAAGCTCTGCCTGCTCTTTCTTTGTTTCCCACATGTATTTTCTCTTTCCTTTTGAACTACTGATACCAAAGGCTAGAAGAGGCTGACCTTCTTAATGGGGACACTGGAGGGCAGCAATGGGTACTTTCAAAATGCTCAATCCCAAGAGGTTTCCCGAGTCCCCTGGCAGTGCTTTGCTTGTGGCTGATGGCCAGCAGCCTCAGGGGAATGCCAGAAAGCTGTGTTTGCTGAGCTCTGTCCTCTCTTTCCTGTGCTGGGCAGCGGGGTGGGGAGGTCGTGGAAGTGGCGGGTTGGATGTTTTACAAACAAGTTCAAGTTCTCTTGTCTGTTGGTCCCCATAGCAGTTGGGCTGTCAGCTGCTCAAACCGTTTTGTTGTGCAACCTCATTTGAAAACGATGTGAGGAAGAATAAACAACCGTGAATGTGGAGTCAAGGAGACCTGAGGGTGAAGCCCAGCTTGGCTGCCTGCCTGCTGTGGACCTTGGACAAATTGCATGGCAATTCTGGGTCCCTGGTCTCCTCTTCTGACACACCATGACCTGGTGTAATGTGGGACGCCCGACTTGCCTAGAAGTAAGACGCCACAACAGGATCCTTCTGCAACACGTTTATTGGGAGAGCATGGACTGCGTAGGCGAAAGACCCCGAGCCCCAGAAATGGCACTGCTTATATAGGCCTAGGAGTGACATGTCCATACCTGATTGGTTATGCTACCAGTACCTCATTAATATGCGTCGGGCCAGGCAGTGACTCGGCAAAAAACTCTTATGCACATGTGCACATTGGTTGTTTACCCATAATCATGGGTGGTGGCCAGTGGTAGCCAGCGCCATCTTATAATGGTGTTTGCGGCTTCCCACAGTGTAAGGAGTTGCATCTGTATGAAATCATCTCCATTTGGTTATTCACTGGGGAGTCAGGGTCAGGTGGATCCCTGGGGCTTGCTGACTGGCCCGCCTAGCTCACTGATTAGGTACACCACTGGGGGATCCGCTCTTAAAATGAAGTGGGCGGTGCTTGAGGAGTGAAATCTGAGCTGTCCTCCAGCCTCCACACACATGCGCACCACACACAAGCACTGGTCATTTGGCCAGTGAGATACTTCACTCCCAAGATTTGGATACTAGCATATATTTCTAAAGTTGAACAAATATCCACTAAATGGGACTTCCGATTGAGAATACTGGAGCCACACTGTCCAAGTTATGACTACCAATACTGGATAATCCATTAGAATCTAGACTTTCCAACTCAGGACTATCAAATACAGGATAGTCTACCCATATTGGTCAATACGTGGTCTATTTTATCCCATTCACTTGGTGTGGAGTGATGGATGCCCGAAGTCACGCACTAATATTCCAAGAACAAAAAGCACACACTCACAGATGAACTTTGTGTAGCTTATGAAGTGCTGAAAATATTCAAATTGTTTTTGACATTTCAAGACCAAGAAGTTTAATACAGAAACTTGGGTTTCCAGTTTACTGGACAACATTGTCCTCATGGGGACCCAGTTCCCATTGTGATGCTACTGTTTGGGGCTGAGTCTCAAGTGTCCTCTCCAGAAGTGAGTATATGTTTTCTCACTGTGATGGTCACCTGGTTCCTTTGAGCATCTGAGTGTATGACCCCACCCCTGGTCTGTGCTAACCTATGAAAATCTAGGAACTAGCTAGCTTAAGCTTGTCTGGGAGAGAGCACTCAAGGAAGCCATGACAATGTGTGTCATCATACACTGACTGAGAACCATTTATTCAGATAGGTTGCTCCTCCTGGCTCCTATATGGCAGAGTTAGCCCTTTAAAGCAGTGGTTCTCAACCTGTTCTCGACCCCGTTGGGGGTCACATATCAGATATCCTGCATACATACCAGATATTTACATTGTGATTCATAACAGCAGCAAATGTACTGTATGAAGTAGTAATAAAATAATGTTATGGCTGGGGGTCACCACAACATGAGGAACTGTCTTAAAAGGCTACAGCATTAGGAAGGTTGAGGACCACTGCTCTAGAGACTGTTGGGCTTCTAGCTGGGTTTTGTGGCTGCTCGTAGGTTCCGGGTCGCATGATCTAACAGTCAACTCCTCACTTTGGATGTCCTTTCTGATCCAGAAGACATCAGAGGCCATACTTAGTGAATTGAACTAGGTATCATGTAAGAAGTGGCGGAGAAAGCCTAGAGTCTCAGTGAATGTGTATTGTTGACATCAGATAAAGACATGTTGTCACAGACCTCAGAATCTCAGACCTATGGAGAAAATGGCAATGTCTCCTCTAAGGGGAGAGGCTCAGAGGAAAATGGCAAAGCCTTCCTCTGGACCAAATGTAGATATTGAGAGTGTGCACAGGAAATGTCCACTGTAGCTTTCTCTCCCTGGATATTTATAGTCTGAAGACTGTTCCCCTATAAAGACCATTCCTACTAAGATTAGGTAAACCTGTCTACTTGATCCAGCTGTATACCATACACCCTGTCTCCTTTGTTTATCTGCACCTACTAACCCCACTTCCTTGTTCAGCCATATGCACTCACCCTGCCTCTCTGTTTATATAATAAAAACATGTTTCCATTATGTGCTGAAGTTTCTTCAACTGAGAGCTCAGACCACCCAACCTTGGCTTTTCTGCTTCTGGATTTGTTTGTGTTTTTCATTCTCTTGCCACCCCAGTCAGGGCCATGTCCCCAGAGCCATGCTAGATGTAGCAGTGTTCTCTCCTGCGTGGGTCTATCCTTGAATCCAGCACTGGCTATAGAGTCCAAGTGCTTTGAGAATTCCTGGGTCAGGAGGCTGACCAGCGGTTCCAATGGTTGTAGGTGCTTTAGTTTGCTCCTCTGTTCCTGTGATAAAACACTCATCAAAAAAACAACTTAGGAGAGGGAAGGATTAATTTGGGTTGTGGGTCACAGTCTACCATCAAAGGAAGCTTGTGCAAGAACTCAAGGCTGGAACACAGAGGCAGGAATGGAAACAAAGACCATGGAGGAATGTTTACTGGCTTGCTCTATGTGGCTCACTCCGACAGCTTTCTTATACAGCCCAGGAGAATGTGCCCAAGGTTGGCACTGCCTACAGTGGTCTGAGCCCTCTCGCACCAATTAGAAATTAAGAAATGTTTCTTCCACAGACATGACAACTGTCCGATCTGATAGGGGCAGTTCTTTAGTTAAGGTTCCCCCTTTCAGGGGACTCCAAGCTTGTGCCAAGTTGACAACTGAAGCTAGCTATGATAGGGGTCTTTGTCCAGTTCCCTTCTCCGGGCGTGTATCCATTTCTCTGTAGCTGAGACAGTCATTTGGTGGGCATTGCTGTCAGCTAGTGGACACTTGAAAATCCTAGATTCTTAACCTGTGGGTAGTGATCCTCTTGGGGTCTGCTATCCTGCATATCAGATATTACATTATGATTTATAGCAGTAGCAGATTTACAGTTATGAAGCAGCAACAAGATAGTTCTTCTAATACTATGAATGACACTTTATCAGTCATTTTCTTTACAACTGAAACTCTGGGAATTCCGAATTAACATCCTTGCCTGTGGGCTTCTTGTACACACCAGAAAAAGTTCCAACCTTGTGCTCCTAGTTGTTCTGCTGTGCTTTGTCTAAATGAACTTTTATGAGCCGGCTGCCATCCAGTTTCACACAGATCCTCTACCCACAATTTCACTTGGGAAGACCAAGTCTGCTGTCATGCACTACTGTCAGGGTGTGGTTTCTGGGGCGCTTCTGCTTATTTTTCATACGGATTTTCCAGGTTGGCTTGGGCAGAATCCTCCTCTGAGCAATGAACACTACTTGCTTCCCACTGAATTTTTTCTCCAATTCACGAACTAGCCTGACATGAATTTTCTGGAAAGACTTAAAGCTGAGGAACTGGTACAAAAATTATGGTAGCTTTCCGACCACCACCAACTTCAATTTCCTTGGTTGTGGTGATGTTGACTTCCTGCAGCAGAGCCTTGACATCTGCGTTCATCTCCAGCTCGAGCAGCACCTGAGAGATGCCAGACTTGGAACTCATCCGGCTTCTCCCCATTTGGCTTCACAGTCTTGGCACTGGAGCTGAACATGGCTTCATCCTTACGGAGTGCCAACTTATAAAGAGGGACAGCTGTCGAGAGAACCGCAACAAGATAATTTTATGGTTGAGAGTCCTCACAACAGGAGGAGCTGTGTTAAAACTCCAACCACTGTCTTAGATGAGAGCCTGTAGTGAGTAAAGCTGACACAGGTGGTACTAAGGACCCCCTCCTCACAGTTTGGAGCCTCCCCAGCTCCTGTAGAACTGGCTTAGACCTCAGTGGCTACAACATTGAGGCTCAGCTCCTCTGTCCACCCAACTCTGTCTTCCTCCCTTTCTCACGAATATCTTGCTTGGGGGGGTGGAGGGGGAGTGGCGGGGGGGTGCACTTCCCAGCATCTCTTCCAGAATGGTTCCTAAGGAGCACACATCAAGACTTGGCAGGTCTTTGTAAAAATCTGGCATCCTTTTGGCATCCCCCCCAAATCATCTTAGAACATCTGGATTCTTTTACAGCTGAGAATTCCACATCAAGACGGGCTTTCCAGCTGTGGCTCATGGCTGAAAGTCTGCTGTTTGCAGAGCAAGTACCTGGGTAATTTGGATACTGTTGTGGCCACCTCAGATGTTGATATAAAACAAGGAGAGACAGAGAGAGGCACATTCTATTTAAATAATCAAACCAAATCCAAGTGCTCGTACGCCACAGCTGCTTGGGGGAAAACAGTTCCAGCTTCTTGCCTTCTTCCAACTGGGGGCCTTCTGGCTTCCCCAAACCTGTGTGTGTGTTCTGGCTTTCACTTAGAAGAGAAGACACTGGTCTTTGCCTTCTGGCTGATCAGCCCAATCAAGCAAGGCACCTTGTCCAAAGGTGAGGTTGTGGCTTCATCATCCAAATGATACTTTGTGTTTCAGAGTGCCTGCAAATGTACTGTCATTGTCAGAGAAAAAATTTAAACTCTTTGGTCTGGGACTCAGGGACAGAATCCATAATTTCATGACTTCCTCTCAAGACTGTTCTCATGTTGTACAAGTTCCTGCCCAAACAAATCACCTACATTTTTTTCTGGAATCTCCTGCTCATTTGTGTCTGTCAATGCAGCAGTGGTTCTACCTCTCTACCCTTTGTTGCTGTTGTTGTTACATTTATTCTCTCCTACACACAATGCTACAGATACTTTTGTAGAAGCTGAGCACTGGAAAGTTTCATTGGAAGCTTCACATCCTGCCCCTGTGGCTAGGAGCTGTTCTTGACATCTGCTCTAAGTCTTGCCTCTCCGCCTCCCCAAGCTGTTCTTGCTCTAGGACTGCACTGAACTGTAGGAGCATAGGTCATCTGGAGAGTTCATATTAAACTGGAAACTTCAGGGGACCAGCAGGATGGCTCAGTTGGTCAAGGCGCTCTGCTGCTGAGTCTGATGACCTGAGTTTGATTCCTGGAACTCACATGGCAGAGAGAGAGAGAGAGAGAGAGAGAGAGAGAAGAGGAGAGGAGAGAGAGAACTGACCTTCACGTGCATGAGTTTGTATGCATGAGTGAGAGTGGGAGAATAAATGGGAAAAATACACATGTAGAAAGAAGTGAGACAGGAAGTCACACAGTCTTCCTTTTCACCAGTCTATGTGGGATGGTTTCCGGGCCAAGAGGAGCAGAGCTGCCCTCAGGTCTATCTCCATTCTGTCCATATCAGGGAGTTGGGCAGGGCTCTCCTGAGGAGGCAGCACAGCCCCAGGCTCTGCTTCATCCACTTAGCCTAGGCCCGTGCTCCTCAACCTTCCTAATGCTACGACCCTTTAATACAGTTCTTCACCTTGTGACGACCCTTCCCTGCCAACAATAAAATTATTTTTGTTGCTACTTCATAATTGTAATTGTCCCACTGTTTCGAGTCAAAATGTAAATATCTGATATGCAGGATGGTCTTAGGCAACTCCTGTTGCCTGATATATGATGGCGTTGGGGTTGGGGGAGAGGGGCATAAGGGGTGCAACCCACAGGTTGGGACCTTAGAACCACTGTTCTAAGACCTTCCCAGAAGTCTTCACTTCTAAGGCAAACTTGGATCCAGACATTACTTGATTCCAAGACTCGGAGGCCCCCTGAGCTCTGTTTTATCTCACTTTGGGTCCGACAAGACACAGTTAAAAACAGTGATCCTTATGTGCCCCAGCCTTGTCTCAGCTCTCAATGTCAGCCTGTGTTGTCCTTGCAGCAGCTAGATGGGCATGGTGGGAGTTTGCAAGTGAGCAAGGGGGGGATGTTTGGGAGCCACACCCCGGGGAAGCAATCAGCAGCTACCAGGGGTGGGAAGAAGCAGAGGCTTAGCTGTGACTCAGCATAGCATCAAGCAAGAGCCCAGACAGCCTCAAAGATCTCTGGGTAGCCTGAGTTTAGGGCAGGCTTTCACACTCTTTCACTGCTCCATCACTGCCACAGGCTCCTTCGGAAGGAGGTGCAACTCAAACTTCCGGAAGTTTTCTGTAGCAGGTAGCTTAACACTGTCTCCTGGCAGCAGGCTGGTCACAGAGAGGGGGAGAGGAGGAATGTGTGGAAGTTGAGGCACACCACACCGCAGCGTCCACCACCCACATATTATCTCACTTAACTCTCTCAGGACTCCAAGGAAGCTGATTCTAGTGTGTTGCTGCCTACGTCTGCTTTATAGAGAAACACAGGGAGGCCCAGAAGAGTCTCTTTACTCACTCAAAGTCATGGCGCCAATGAGCGATAGTTCATCTTTCTGGAGTTTCCCCAAGATCCTTTCTTATAAAGACTCTCAGTTTTTCCCAGTAGCTTTGTAGAATTAAAACGCACGGATGCCAAGGGCTGGGGACACAGCTTATGGGTAATTGTCTAGTCTGCAAAGCTTCGGATTTGAGTCCCAGCATTAGAAAAAACAAACTTATAAACTCCTATAGTTCTTCTTGTTTTCACTTGGTTGATTTTTGCCCCTGAGTTTGATTATTTCCTGCCCTCTACCCATCTTGGGTGAATTTGCTTCCTTTTGTTCTAGAGCTTTTAGGTGTGCTGTCAAGCTGCTAGTGTATGCTCTCTCTAGTTTCTTTTTGGAGGCACTCAGAGCTATGAGTTTTCCTCTTAGA